>Ga0208980_10000914_pt1 | contig 17492 bp, 15 predicted proteins | sample WetSurMetagenome_3_FD_187993 | JGI IMG/M metagenome (GOLD analysis project Ga0208980, IMG submission 187993) | Wetland microbial communities from Twitchell Island in the Sacramento Delta, sample from surface sediment Aug2011 Site A1 Bulk (version 2) | ecosystem: Environmental > Aquatic > Marine... | reverse complement strand
CGGAACCGCCTGCGAGGGCGCCTGCCGGGCGAAATCCAGCAGACCGCCGACGATCCCGGCGCAGCGGGTCGTTTCGTCGGCGATGAGCGTGAGGGCCTCCGCCTCGGCCGGGTCGAGCCCGGGCCGCTCCAGGAGCAGATGGCTGTGGAGCAGGATCGTGGTCAGGGGATTGTTGATCTCATGGGCCACGCCGGCCGCCATCTTGCCGAGCGAAGCCAGCTTTTCCGATACGACAAGCTGGTCCTGGGTCTCGCGCAGCTCCTGGGTGCGCTCCTCGACGCGCCGCTCCAGCGTCCGTCCCCACTGGGTCAGGTCCTCGTGGGCCCGGCTGAGCTCGTCGGTCATCTGGTTGAAAGAGCCAGCCAGGTGCCCGATCTCGTCCCGCCCCTGCAAGTCGACCCGGTGCCGGAGGTCCCCCTGGGCGATCTTGTTCGTCGCCTCGACCATGACGGCCAGGGGCTTGGTGATCTGACCGGCGACGAAGGCCAGCAGGCCGAGGAGCAGGAGGGCGCACAGGCCGGCGATCCCGGCGAATGTCGCCATGACCCGGTTGCGCAGGTCGATGTAGGGCCGCTCCAGGGTGCCGACGTAGAGCATGCCGATCGTCCGCCCGGAAACGTCCGGGATCGGCCGATAGGCCGTGATGTACCAAGCCGTCACGACAAAGGCCCGGCCGACATAGGTTTCCCCGCGGTCGAGCACGGCCTCCTTGACCTCCCGGGAAACCCGGGTCCCGACCGCGCGCTGGCCCCGGTCGTCGAGGACGTTGGTGGCGATGCGCAGATCGTCCTGGAACAGCGTCGCCGTCCCGACGTCGTGGCCCTTGTAGATGTCCCCCTTAAAGACGATCTCCTTGACCTGATCGACGAGGTCGTAGTTCCGGCTGAAAAGCAGCCCGCCGTAGAGGACTCCAAGAACCTGGCCCGATTCGCCCAGGACGGGGGCCGCGGCGGCGAGCACCATGCCCCGGTCCTCGTGGTCCTCGGGCCGGACCGCCGCCTTGGGCGTCGGGACGAAATGGAACTTGGCCCGGTCGGCCAGGTCGGCCCCTTCCCGGAGAAGCTCGTCCCGGGCGACGATGCGGGTCCCGGCGGCGACCTCTCTCCGCAGAGCGCGCGAGATGAAAGGGTTCCCGGAGGCGTCGTCCCCGACCGTCGCGTCGGCGCGCCGGGACCGGAGCACGACCCGGCCGGAGCCGTCCGTGAGGTTGAGCAGGTCGAGGCCGAACTCCCGTCGCAGGGCGTCGAGCTTCGCCGCCGCGTCCCCGAAGCTCGTCCGCTCGAGGGCGGCCCGGAGATAATCCTGCGCGGCGCTGAGACGGACGGTGTCGCGCAGACCGCGGCCCCGCTCCTCGTAAACGGTCCAGGCCGAGGCCAGATCATGGCGGACCTTGGCCTCGGCCAGGGAGATGATGGTCCGGTGCTCGATCCGCGTCCCGATGACGAGCAACAGGATGCCTCCGAAGAGGATGACGGCGAGAAAGCTCAGGACGAGCTTGCGCCCCAAGGGCAAATCAAAGAACCGTTGGACGACACGTCGGCTGGGCATCGCTCCGCCTCGGCTCACAATAGCACCGGCCTCAGAGTCCTGTCAATCGGACGGCTTGACATTCCGGAACGCCCTTCATTATATATAAGGAACGGGATCGCAGCCCAAAACGACGCAGAAAAGGAAGACGCCCCCATGGACAAGACCGAACGGATGAAGGACGGCACGGAGGTCGTGATCCGGAAGCTCGCGGCCGACGACCTCGACCGGTTGATGGATTTCTACGGTTCTCTCTCGGAGGACGACCGCAAGTACCTGAGGTTCGACGTCACCGACCGCAAGGCTGTGGCCAAGAGGCTCCGGCGGACCGAAACCGGGGACGACATCCGCGTCGTGGCCGTTCACGGCGGCGTGATCGTGGCCAGCGGCGTCTTGGAGCTGTCCGGAGAGGCGTGGAGCAAGCACCAGGGCGAGATCCGCGTCGTCATCGCGCGTCCCTTCCAAAAGCGGGGCCTGGGGACGATCATGATCCGGGAGCTCTATTTCATGGCCGTGCAGAACCAGCTCCAGACGATCGTGGCCCGGATGATGCGGCCCCAGGTCGGAGCCCAGAAGATCTTTCGCCGGCTCGGCTTTCGCGAAGAATCGATGCTGCCCGACTTCGTCAAGGACCTCCACGGCAGCTCCCAGGACCTGATCGTCATGACCTGCGACGTCAAGGAGCTGTGGAAGCAGCTGGACCGGACGTTCAGCGAATCGGATTGGCAGAGGTGCCGCGACTAGTCCGCCGATAGTCATTGACAACCTTTCCGTCTTTTCTGTAAGGTACTCCCGACGCGATGCAGAATAAGGACAAGGCCGGGGTCGTGCGGCGCGACCGAGCTTCCTCGAGCCTGAAAAGATCGAGCCTATCGCCGGAACGGGCGGCCGCCCGCGTCGTCGTCCGGAAATACGGCGGACGGAAGCGGGCCGTCATCCAGATCCTCCAGGACCTCCAGGGGTGTTTCCGCTGGCTGGCCCCCGAAACGCTCGAAGCCGTGGCCGCGGAGCTGAAGATGCCGCTGGCCCACGTCTACAGCGTGGCGACGTTCTACAGGTCCTTCAGCCTCGTGCCGCGCGGCCAGCACACCTGCACGGTCTGCATGGGAACGGCCTGTCATGTCCGGGGCGGGGCGGCGATCCTGGAGCACTTCGAACGGAAGCTCGGCCTGCGGGCCGGCCAGACCTCCCCCGACGGAGAGATCACCCTCGAGCGCGTCAACTGCCTGGGCGCCTGCGCCCTGGCGCCGCTGGCCGTCCTGGACGGGCGGTATTACGGCCAGATGAACGAAACCAAGGCTGACACGATCCTCCAGCCGATCCTCCGGGCCGGGGGCCCGGCGCAGGTCCGCGAAAGCGGACCGGGGGAAGAGGAAACGCCTTGACGACCGCCCGGACCCACCTCCTCGTCTGCGCCGGAACGGGCTGCGTATCCTGCGGCGCCTTCGCCCTCAAGGACGCCCTGGTGGCCGAGATCGCCCGCCGCGGCCTCCAGGACGAAGCTCTCGTCGCGACCACGGGCTGCAACGGATTCTGCGAGAGGGGCCCGATCCTGCTGGTCCATCCCGACGGGATCTTCTACCAGCGCCTCGCTCCCGCGGACGTGCCTCTCCTCGTCGAGGAGCACCTCATCAAGGGACGGCCGGTCCGCACGCTCATGTACGTTCCGCCGGAGGGGGGCGCGCCCGTCCCCAAGATGGCCGACATCGAGTTCTTCAAGCACCAGCGTCTCATCGTTCTGCGCAACCGGGGCCGCATCGATCCGGAAAAGATCGAGGAGTACATCGCCTACGACGGCTACGAGGGCGCGGCCAAGGCCCTGGAACGCATGACGCCCGAGGAGATCGTCGCCGAAGTGAGCGCGGCCGGACTGCGGGGACGGGGCGGCGCAGGTTTCCCGACCGGCCGGAAGTGGGACCTCTGCCGACGGCAGCCGGCCTCTCCCAAATACCTGATCTGCAACGGCGACGAAGGGGACCCGGGGGCCTTCATGGACCGTTCGGTCCTCGAAGCCGACCCGCACGCGGTGCTGGAAGGGATGATCATCGGGGCCAAGGCCATCGGCGCGGCCAGAGGATTCGTCTACATCCGCGACGAATACCCTCTGGCGGTTTCGCGCGTGGGCATCGCCCTGGAACAGGCCCGGGAAAGGGGCCTGCTCGGCCGGGACATCCTGGGTACGGGCTTCGACTTCGAGCTCGAGATCGTCCGCGGCGCCGGCGCGTTCGTCTCCGGCGAGGAGACGGCCTTGATCGCTTCGATCGAAGGCCAGCGGGCCTATCCCCGGCAGCGGCCGCCCTACCCCGCCCAACAGGGGCTTTGGGGAAAGCCGACCGTGATCAACAACGTCGAGACCTGGGCCAATGTTCCCTCCATCATCCGCCGCGGGTCCGCCTGGTTCTCGGGCTTGGGGACCGAAACGAGCAAAGGCACGAAGATCTTCTCCCTCGTCGGCAAGATCAACAACACCGGGCTGGTGGAGGTCCCCATGGGCATCCGCCTCCGCGACATCGTCTTCGCCGTCGGGGGCGGGATCCCCAAGGGCCGCGATTTCAAGGCGGTCCAGATCGGGGGTCCGTCGGGCGGCTGCATCCCCAAGGCACTCCTGGACCTGCCCATCGATTACGAAAGCCTGAGCCAGGCGGGGGCTATGATGGGCTCGGGGGGAATGATCGTCATGGACGAGGACACCTGCATGGTGGACATCGCCCTGTACTTCCTTCGGTTCACCCAGGAGGAGTCCTGCGGCAAGTGCTCTCCCTGCCGGATCGGCACGCGCCAGATGGCCGAGATCCTGGCCCGGATCGCGGCCGGAGAGGGAAGCCTCGAGGACATCCGGAAGCTCGAAGAGCTGGCGTCAACGGTCAAGCGGGGCTCCCTCTGCGGACTGGGCCAGACGGCACCGAACCCCGTGCTTTCGACCCTGCGCTATTTCCGGGACGAGTATCTGGCCCACATCGTGGACCATACCTGCCCGGCCCGGGTCTGCAAGAATCTCATCGCCTACGATATCGATCCCGACAAGTGCGTCGGCTGCCTGCTCTGTCTGAAGGCCTGCCCCGTGAAGGCCATCAGCGGCGAAAGGAAGAAGGTCCACGTCATCGACCAGGGCGCCTGCATCAGGTGCGGGGCCTGCCTGAGCGTCTGCCCGGCCAAGGTCCAGGCCGTGGTCAAGCACACCGGGGAGAAAGCGCGGGCCTTGGGAGGCGGAGCACCGGTTCCGAAGGAGACATGAAGCTCCTCATCGACGGCCGCGCCATCGCCTTGGAGGGACCGGCCACGCTTCTCGAGGCCGCCCGGGCCAACGGCATCGACATCCCGTCGCTCTGCGACCATCCCTGGCTCGCCCCCTACGCCGCCTGCCGTCTCTGCCTCGTCGAGGTCAAGGGGCGGAAAGGCTGCGTCCCCGCCTGCAGCACCGCGGCCGAGGAGGGCATGGACGTCATGACCTCGACGCCCGACCTGCAGTCCCTGCGGCGGGGCATCCTCGAGCTTATTCTGGCCGAGCACCCTCACGCCTGTCTGATCTGCTGCGAGAAGCCGTCCTGTGACGATCTCAAGTCGACCATCCGGAAGACGGGCGAAGTGACCGGATGCGTCCTCTGCCCGGTCAACGGCCGCTGCGAGCTCCAGCGGGTCGCCGAGGCCGTCGGCCTCGACCGGGTCCCCTTCCCCAGCCATCGCCGTTCCGGCGAAGTCCGCCGGGACGATCCGTTCATCGACCGCGACAACAGCCTGTGCATCCTCTGCGGGCGTTGCGTCCGGGTGTGCCATGAAGTCCGGGGCGCCTCCGTTCTCACGTTCGTCTCCCGGGGATCGGAGACCGTCATCGGCACGGCTCTGGACCGCCGCCTGCTCGACTCGGAATGTCAGTTCTGCGGCGCCTGCGTCGACGTCTGCCCGACGGGCTCGCTCACGGAGAGGGCGGTCCGCTACGACCGTCCGGCCGAGACCGAAACCAAGGCCGTCTGCACGCTTTGCGGGCAGGGCTGCGGCCTTTGCGTCAAACTCCGGGACGGCCGGGTCGCGGGGACCTCGCCCGACCCTGAGGGCGCCGTCAACCGCGGCCAGGCCTGCGTCAAAGGCCGGTTCCTCGTGAGGCCGGCCCTGATCCACCCCCGCCGGCTGCTCAAGCCTCTGATCCGGGAGAATGGCGAGCTCCGCGAAGCCGGCTGGGAGGAAGCTCTGACCCTGGCCGCGACCCGGCTGGCCGGCATCGAGCCCGGCCAGATCTCCGTCGCCGCCTCGGCCCAGAGCTCGTGCGAGGACCTCTTCGCCGTCCACAGGTTCGCCGCCGAAGCCTTGGGCGGGCCGGCCGTGGCCGGCCCCTGGACGAATTCCGCGGCCGCCGGCTTGAGGGACCTCGGCCGGGCTGCCGGACGGGCCGTCCCCCTGAATTTCCGCCTGTCCGACATCGCCCTCGCCGGGACCATCGTCGTCATCGGCGAGGACCTTCCCGTCACCCAGCCCATCGTCGGCCTCTCCGTCCACAGGGCCGTCGCGAGGGGCGCGGCCTTGATCCGGATGAACGCCGGGGAAGGGCTGCGCCGGCTCTCGGACCGGCTGGACGCATCCGGGCCCGTGCTCATCCTCTTCGGTCCGGAGCTGCTCAAGCGCGGGCAGGGCCAGGCCCGGCTGGCGGAGCTCTGGGACCTCGCCGCCCCGGGCGGAGGACGTCTCCTGGCCCTCGACCGGGAGAGCAACATCCGCGGCGGACTGGCCATCGCCGAGGCCTTCCCGGCGCGGCCCGCCGCGAAGGCCGCCCGAGCCCTCTATATTGCCGGGCCTCACCCGAGGATAGCGCCTGGGAAGGCCGACCTCGTCATCGTTCAGGCCAGTTACAGGGACGAGCACGTCTCTTCGGCCGATATCGTCTTTCCCGAGGCGACATCCTTTGAAGCAGAGGGGACATTCGTGAATATCGAAGGCCGGATCCAGGTCTCCCCCACGGCCGTCGCGCCCCCCGGCGAGGCCTGGCCGGGCTGGCGGATCCTGAAGGAGCTGGCGGCCCGGCTCGGCGCGCCCGGATTCGACTTCGCTTCGCCCGCGGAAGTCCGGATCGCCCTATCGGCGGCCGTACCGCCTCTCGCCGCCGCGGCCGCCGGAGGCCCGGCCTTTCTGGCCGAGGAAGCCGGCCGGCCGGCGCCCTCCGTCGGAGGCCCGGCGGACGAAAGGCCGACCCGCGGGCGGCGCCTGGCCGCGCCGCGCGATCCGGACGATTACAAAGGCCTGAGCTTGGCCGCGGAGATCAAGGGCCTGAAGCTCGTGCGAGGACGACGATGCCCAAGATCCTGACCCGGGAGCGTCTGGCTCCCAACCTGCATCTTCTCGAGGTCCTCGCGCCGGAGGTGGCCAGGAAGTGCCGCCCCGGACAGTTCGTCATCGTCATGCCCGACGAAAAGGGCGAGCGCATCCCGCTTTCCATCGCCGATTGGGACGCCGGGCGCGGCTCGGTCACGGCGGTCTTCCTCGTCGTCGGGACAACGACGCGCAAGCTGGCCGCGCTCCGGGCCGGCGACGAGCTCGCGGTCTTCGTCGGGCCCCTCGGCCGTCCTTCCGAGATCGGAGCGTTCGGGACGGTCGTTCTCGTCGCCGGCTGCTTCGGCATCGGCGCCCTCTGGCCGGCGGCCCGGGCCCTCAAAGCGGCCGGCAACCGGGTCGTCGCCCTGATCGACGCCAAGACCGCCGAACTCGCCTATTGGAAGGACCGCTACCGCGCCGTCTGCGACAAGGTCGCGTTCTCTTCGCGCGACCACGCCCTGGGCTCGAACGGGTTCGTGCCCAAACCGCTCGAGAACCTCCTCGAGGCCGAGGCGCCCGTGGCCCGGGTGATCGCGGTCGGGTGCACCTATCTGATGTACGCCAGCGCCCAGGCGACGCGGCCGCTCGGCATCAAGACGATCGTCAGCCTGAATCCGATCATGGTCGACGGCACGGGCATGTGCGGCGCCTGCCGCTGCACGGCCGAGGGCCGGACGAAGTTCGCCTGCGTCGACGGCCCCGATTTCGACGGGCATCAAGTGGACTGGGACGAGCTGTTCATGCGCCGGAAGTCCTATTTCGACGACGAGATCCGGTCGCTCTGCCGTTACGAGGAGTCTGAGCTCGCCTAGGGCGAGGAACAGAACGATATGGCTGAAGACAAGAACGAGCTGGCCCCGGAACTCAAAGAAAAGCTCCGGGCCGAATTCGAACAGGACTGGCGGAAAGAGCTGCGCAAGTCCGTCCCGGCCAAGGAGCGGATGAAGGGCACCCGCCAGAAGATGCCCGAGCGGGCGGCCGGCGAGCGCAGGCGCGACTTCCGCGAAGTCAACCAGGGCCTGACGGCGGAGATGGCCCGGGCCGAGGCCCGGCGCTGTCTTGACTGCGCCAATCCCCAGTGCGTCCTCGGCTGCCCGGTGGCGATCGACATCCCCAGCTTCGTCAAGCTCATCGAGAAGGGGGAATTCCTGGCCGCCGCCTGGAAGCTCAAGGAGACCAACTCCCTGCCGGCCATCTGCGGCCGCGTCTGTCCGCAGGAATCGCAGTGCGAAGAGCGCTGCGCCATGAAAAAGGCCTCGGGCGTGCCGGTGGCCATCGGCAATCTGGAGCGCTTCGCCTCCGATTTCGAACGGCTGAGCGGCTCGCTCAAGATCCCGCCCCTGCCGCCGCCGACCGGCAAGAAAGCGGCCGTCATCGGGGCCGGGCCGGCCGGTTTGACCGTGGCCGGCGACCTGGCCAAGCTGGGCCACAAGGTCACCATCTTCGAGGCGCTTCACGAGGCCGGCGGCGTGCTCATCTACGGCATCCCCGAGTTCCGCCTGCCCAAGGCCATCCTCAAGGCCGAAGTGGACTACCTCAAGCGGCTTGGGGTCGAGGTCCGGACGAGCTTCGTCGTCGGCTCGACGGCGACCATCGAAGACCTGAAGGGCCAGGGCTACGCGGCCTTCTTCATCGGCTCGGGCGCGGGCCTGCCCAATTTCATGAAGATCCCCGGCGAGAATCTGGTCGGCGTCTACTCGGCCAACGAATACTTGACCCGGGTCAACCTCATGCGGGCCTACGACTTCCCGGCCTACGACACGCCCGTCTTCCGGGCCCGGACGGCCGCAGTCGTCGGCGGGGGCAACGTCGCCATGGACTCCGTCCGGACGGCCAAGCGGCTCGGCGCCGAGCGGGCCATCATCGTCTACCGGCGGTCGCGGGTCGAGATGCCCGCGCGGATCGAGGAGATCCACCACGCCGAGCAGGAGGGGATCGAGCTGCAGCTCCTGACGACCCCCATCCGCTACATCGGCGACGCGAACGGGCGGCTGGTGGCCATGGAATGCCAGAAGATGGGGCTGGGCGAGCCCGACGCGTCGGGCCGCCGCCGCCCCATTCCCATCGAGGGTTCGGAATACACGATCGAGGTCGACCTGGCCGTGTGCGCCATCGGCCAGAGCCCGAACCCGCTCATCCCCCAGACGACGCCGGGCCTCAAGATGGGCAAGTGGGGCAACGTCGAGGTCGACTGGGCGACGATGGCGACCAGCCTGCCGGGCGTCTACGCCGGCGGCGACATCGTCAGGGGCGGGGCGACCGTCATCCTGGCCATGGGCGACGCCCGGATCGCGGCGGCCCAGATCGATAGGTTCCTCCGGCGATGAGCCGGGGGAGGAAGGAGGAGGACATGGTCGACATGAAGACGCTGAGCGGGCTGGAGCTGTTCGTCGGACTGCCCGACCGGGCCCTCACCGCGATCGCGGCCTTCTCCGAAAAGAAGCGCTATGCGCCGGGCGAGATCATTTTCTCGCCGGAGCGGGCCTCGGAATGGGCCTTCCTGCTCCTGCAGGGATCGGTGCGCCTGACGGTCCACGCCACGTCCCTCCCGGAACCGGTGACGCTGGCCTCGCTCGAGACGCCGGGACAGGCCTTCGGCTTCTCCACCGTCCTGGGCCAGGGGCATCACAACAGCTCCGCCGAGGCCGTCACCGCGGTCGAGGCCGTGGCCATCAACGGCCCCCGGTTTCTCGATTACCTCGAGAAGGACCCGGACGTCGGCTACGTCGTCATGAGGCGCGTGGCCGGGGCGCTCAGCCGCAGGCTGGCCACCCTGCGGCGGCATCTGCTCGAGACCATCATCGATTACGAAAGACCGCCGAGCACCATCCCCGAGAACTAGAAGGAGGAGCCATGACTATCGAAGAGGCCATCAAGACGGCCATCCAGTACGAGAAGAAGGTCGTCCAGGTCTATGAAGACGCCGCCCGGTCGAGCGCGGACGATATCGGAAAGAAGATCTACGCCGCGTTCGTCAAGGAAGAAGAGCAGCACGTCGTCTATCTGGTCGAGCGCCTGAACGAATGGAAGACGACCGGCCGGGTGACTGCGGCCTCGCTCGGCACCGTCGTGCCTTCGCGGGGGCGCATCGACGAAGGCATCCGGACGCTCGAGAGCCGCGTCGCCAGGACGGCGCCCGAGGCGGAGATGCGGCTCCTCAAGCGGGCCCTCGACGTCGAGATCGAGACGAGCGCCTTTTACGTCCGGGTGGTCAAGGAGCTGCCGCCGGAGGGACAGGCCCTGTTCGAGCGGTTCGTCGAGATCGAGAAGGGCCACCAGGCCATCGTCCAGGCCGAAATGAACGCCGTCGCCGGGAACGGCTACTGGTTCGATATCCCCGAGATCAGCATGGAGGCCTGACCGGCCTTTCCGCCCGCCCGCCCGCCGCGGCCGGTTGACACCGCCCATTCCGATACGGTATAAATCCGTTTTCCGTCGGTCAGTCGGACTTATCACAAAAGGAGCGTCTTCCATGCCCAATACGTTCATCGCGGACATCCGCGCCAAGGCCGCCAAGAAATTCCTCACCGTCGCCTTCCCCGACGCCGAGGACATTCGGACCCTGAAGGCGGCCCTGGCCCTCAGGGAGGCGAAGATCGCCAAGCCCTGGCTCGTCGGGGACGCCGCGGCCATCGGGAAGCTGGCCAAGGACAACGGTCTCGGTCTCGACGGCATCCCCGTCGTCGACCCCCAGACCGATGCGGCCAAGGCCGAGCTTGTCAACCTGCTCTTCGACAAGCGCAAGGCCAAGGGCTGGACGCTCGAGCAGAGCGCCGAAGCCGCCAAGAGCCCTCTTTACTACGCCGGCCTCCTCCTCGCGAGCGGCAAAGTCGGCGCCGTCGTCGGCGGGAACATCTCGTCGACGGGAGACATCATCCGCGCCGCCATCCACACGGTCGGCACCGCGCCGGGGATCGCGACCGTGTCGTCCTACTTCATCATGGTCCTTCCGGACAAGCTCCTCTGCTTCGCCGACTGCGCCGTCGTCCCCAATCCGACCGACGCCCAGCTGGCCGACATCGCCCTGACCTCGGCCAAGAACTTCCAGGCCGTCACCGGCGAGGAGCCCCGCGTGGCCATGCTCTCGTTCTCGACCAAGGGCTCGGCGGCCCACCCCGACGTCGACAAGGTCGTCAGCGCCACGAAGATCGCCAAGGAGAAGGCCCCGGGCCTGCTCCTCGACGGCGAGATGCAGGCCGATGCGGCCCTCGTCGCCTCGGTCGGCGAGCGGAAGTGCAAGGGCAGCCCGGTCGCCGGCAAGGCCAACGTCCTCGTCTTCCCCGATCTCGACGCCGGGAACATCGGCTACAAGCTGACCGAGCGCCTGGCCGGGGCCGAGGCCGTCGGTCCGATCGTCCAGGGCCTTAACAAGCCCTACTGCGATCTCAGCCGCGGCTGCTCGGTGGACGACATGGTCAACGTCGCGTCAATCTGCAGCCTCATGGCCAACTAAGCGAGAGGCCGTCCGCCATCAGGTCACTGCGGCAGTCCCGAGCTTCGAGGGGCCGTCCGCCATCAGGTCACTGCGGCAGTCCCGAGCTTCGAGGGGCCGTCCCGAAGCCTCTGAGGGGCAGCCTCATGGCCTGAGACTCCGGCGGAAGATCAGGGAAGGGACTTGAGTATCGCTTTGATCGCCAGACCTGTAACCAGGGCAAAACCAAAGCTGAGCAGCGTGCCGATCAGGATATACTCCGTCTCCTTGCGATTCGCCGGATCCTTGATCTCGCCGAACCTGAAGAGGGATTTCAATCCCAGCAAGAGCGCGATCCCCGGCAAATAGCCGAATAAGACGAATGTCAGGAGAAAGGCTCGCTCGAGGCAGCCTATCCAATAACCGGCCTGTTCCAGTCCACGCGACTTTTCCTCGCCGAGTTGCCGCCTAAATGGCTCGGTCAAGACGCTCATCAGCCGGCCGGCCGGCCAGAGGATGAGAATATATCCGAGGACGACGATCAACAACCGGGGTGAATTCCAGATCTGGCCGAAGAAGCGGCCCGGGGAATTCTCATTCCAGCCTGTGAGAGCGCAAAATATGACGATCAGCACCGTCAAGTGAGCCAGCTGATCGCAAATGAACGTCAACGCGGTATTCCCCTTTGCGGCTTTCCAGCCATCGATCAGGACGTGGCTCGCGAAGAGCAAGGGGATCAGCCAGAACCATTCCCCCCATTTGGCGGACGCAAGGAACACCAAGACGGCATAGATGACCGCATGCAGATAGAGCATCCCCGACTTCCAGACTCCCCTTCCCTTGGCATCCACCATAGCCCGGGATTGAAGCAGGAAATCCGCCGCGAAATGACCCAAGATCACTCGGATCAGCAACGCGGGCTCGGATATAAACATGGGAGCTTATAATCCTCCATTATCGGCCTGGGGCCTTATAATGCGATCTTTTACGGTTTGAGAGAAGAGCTCCAGGGCTTCATTGACCGCGAAGTGTCCCGCCGTTTGCAGCCGCCCCTGGACCGCGGGCTGCTTGACCTTGAAAATATTGGAGGTCTCTTTCTGGCCTTTACCTCTCAGGAAGAAGGCCATGGCGGCCGCTTGTTCGGGAGTCCATCTTTGCATCAAAGCGTCCAGAAAAGAGACGAGGATGGAAAAACAGGGGCTTTCATCGGGCCATGGGGTCATGATGCGGAGGCGTCGATATTTTTCCTTCCCCGATTTCAAGGAATCCAGAGCTTTCCCGCTCAGCCGGAATGCTTCTCCGTCGCTCGACGTGATGTTGCGCGAGTCCCAAGCCGATACAGGCCCGAAGCCGAGACCGAGCCGGGCGTCAACGCAAGTCCCCTCGGAACGCATCTTGATGAGCTCGGTCCTGATGAAAACGGCTGTCCAGAGCAGGTACGAAGGGTCGGTCACGGCGCATTGGAAAGCATCGCCTCGATAGAAATCCGAAAAATAGAGTTGGCACTGACGCTCTTTCAGATAGCCTCGGGTGCTTTCCACGGCCAAGGCAAGACCGTTCATGATTGCCGATCGCTTGGCGTTTCGATGAGAGGATTTGACCAGGTCTCCCGAAAGAACACCCGCAAAGGAGATTGGCGGCATTATAACCTCCAGGCCTTATAATACATGATTATAAGGCCTAGGCCTTATATGTCAAGCATCTTCTTCGGAAGCACCTGGTTCGAATGCGAACTCACCCCGCTCGCCCAGCGCTCTTCTTGGCGGCCGGGGCGGTCCCGCATCCTGAAACCGAGCCAAGACTTGACCACGCGAAGACCAGAAACTTCAAAATAAAAAACACCCGGTGCTACCGGCCCAAAGCTCCCATCGCCTGCCTCTCCCCTGTCAGGTGGCCGGAGTAAGCATAGAATGACAGACGGGGATTTTCAAGTGACATTCTCATCAATTGACGACCGCACTTCAAAAAGATATAAAGTGGGTTCCACAAGAAGAGGAACTCTGGTTCCGAATGAACCTTATCGCGCAGGCCCTCTGGGATGATTTTTTCAAAGGCGGCCGGCTCGCCTGCGCCCGCCTGATCTCCGCCGTCGAAAACGACCCCGAGGCCTGGCCCGAGATCCTGGACAAGATCATCCCTGCCCAGAAGGGCGGGGTCCGGATCGGCGTGACGGGCCCCCCGGGCGTCGGCAAGAGCACGGTGACCGCCGCCCTGGCCCGACGGGCCGCCCGGGCCGGGCACGCCGTGGGCATCCTGGCGGTCGATCCGACGAGCCCCTTTTCGGGCGGGGCGTTCCTGGGCGACCGCGTCCGCATGCAGGAGCTCGGCGGCGACGACCGCGTCTTCATCCGCTCGATGGCCTCGCGAAGCGGCCACGGCGGGCTTTCTCCGGCGACGCCGTACGCGGCCGACGTCCTGGACGCGTTCGGCCTGGACCGCATCTTCATCGAAACGGTCGGCGTCGGGCAGGCCGAGCTCGACGTCCTCGGCTGTTCCGACCTGGTCATCCTCGTCCTCCAGCCCGGCACGGGGGACGTCATCCAGGCCCTGAAAGCCGGGATCATCGAGGCCGCAGATCTTTTTCTGGTCAACAAATCGGACCTCCAGGGCACGGAGACGCTCCTCGACTCCCTGAGGTTCCTCATGGACATCAGCCCCGTCCGCAAAGAGCGGCCCTTCCCGGCCGTCCTCGAAGCCGCGGCGCTGCTGGACAAAGGGATGGATGCGGCCGCCGCCGAGATCGAACGCCTGGTCGAAAACTGCGTCGGCTCCGGCCGGTACCGCGAGAAGCGCCTGTCCCGCCTGGAGCAGGAGATCCGGGCGGCCATCCAAAGAGAGCTCTGGCTGGATTTTTCCGCCCTCGCGGGCGCCGAGGAGGAGATCCGCGCCGTCGCCGCGGACCTCCTGACAAAACGCGCCTCCCCGTATCCTTACATCCGGGAAACCTGCTCCCGGATCAGGATCCAACTCGCCGACGAAAGGGCCAGCCGTGTCAAAGACGAGTAACGCCGCCTGGAAGAAAAAATACGAGAACAGCGGGCTGCGCGAGGCGGATTTCACCTCGATCTCGGGCCGTCCGCTCCAGCCTCTCTACACGCGTGAGGACTTGGCGGACTTCGACCCCGAGACGGGCCTCGGCCTGCCCGGAGATTATCCCTACACCCGGGGCGTGCACCCCTCCATGTACCGGGGGAAACTGTGGACCATGCGCCAGTTCGCCGGCATGGGCACGCCCGACCAGACCAACGAGAGATACCGGTTCCTGCTCGAGAAGGGCCAGACGGGCCTCTCCGTCGCCTTCGACAACCCGACGCTCTACGGCTGCGATTCCGACCACGCGCTGGCGGCCGGAGAAGTGGGCAAGACCGGCGTCGCCGTGGACACCCTCGCCGACATGGAGCGTCTCTTCGCCGGCATCCCCTTGGACCGCGTCTCGACCTCGATGACCATCAACGCCCCGGCGGCCTGGATCTTCGCCATGTTCCTGGCCAACGCCGAGAAGCGCGGCATTCCCTTCGCCACGCTCCGGGGCACGCTCCAGAACGACATCCTCAAGGAATACATCGCCCAGAAAGAGTGGATCTTCCCGCCCGAGCCCCACCTCCGTCTGATCACGGACCTTATGGCCTTCTGCGCCGCCGAAGTCCCCCAGTGGAACACGATCTCCATCAGCGGCTATCACATCCGGGAGGCGGGCTCGACGGCCGGCCAGGAGCTGGCCTTCACCCTGGCCGACGGCTTCTGCTACGTCGAACACGCCCTGGCCGCGGGCCTGGACATCGAGGATTTCGCGCCCCGGCTGTCGTTCTTCTTCAACTCCCATCTCGATTTCTTCGAGGAGATCGCCAAGATGAGGGCCGCCCGGCGGATCTGGGCCCGGGCGATGCGGGAGAAATACAAGGCTAAGAATCCCCGCTCCTGGCTGTGCCGCTTCCACGTCCAGACGGCCGGCTGCAGCCTGACCGCTCAGCAGCCCGAGATCAACATCGTCCGCACGGCCCTCGAGGCCCTGGCCGGAGTCCTCGGCGGCTGTCAGAGCCTGCACACGAACTCCATGGACGAAGCCCTGGCCCTGCCCTCGGAAAAGGCCGTGGAGATCGCCCTCCGGACCCAGCAGATCATCGCCTTCGAGAGCGGCGTCGCCAGCGTCATCGACCCGTTGGGGGGGTCCTATTACGTCGAAAAGCTCACCAATGGCCTCGAAGAGGAGGCCGAGCGCTATTTCCGGAAGATCGACGAGCTCGGAGGGGTGGTCAAAGCCATCGAGCTGGGCTTCTTCCAGCGGGAGATCACCCGGGCGGCCTACGAATACCAGATGGCCCTGTCCCGGAAGAAGAAATTCCACGTCGGCGTCAACGACTTCGTCAACTCCGGCCAGACGCTGGAGATCCCCCTTCTCGAGATCGACGAGGCCGTGGAAAGGGATCAGGTCGCCTTCCTCCAGCGGACCAGGTCCGAGCGCGACAACGGCGCGGTCCGGGAGGCCCTGGAGGCCCTGAAACAGGCGGCGGCCGGCGGCCGCAACCTGATGCCTCCCCTGCTCGAGTGCGCCCGCCGCTATGCCACGCTCGGGGAGACGAGCGCCGCGCTGACGGCGGTCTTCGGGGAATACCGGGAACAGCCGTTCTATTGATGGATCGAGAAAGAGGACAACGCCATGGCGGAACGCAAGATCAAGGTCATCATCGCCAAGCCGGGATTGGACGGCCATGACCGGGGGGCCAAGGTCATCGCCCGGGCCCTCGTCGAGGCCGGGATGGAGGTCGTCTATCTCGGGCTCCAGCAGACCCCGGAGGCCATCGTCCGGGCCGCCGTCGAGGAGGACGCCGATGTCGTCGGCCTGTCCATCCTGTCCGGGGCCCACATGGCCAATTTCCGCAAGGTCCGGGAGCTCATGGAGGCGGCGGGCCTCGGGGACCGCCTGCTGACGGGCGGCGGGATCATCCCGACCAAGGACCAGGACAAGCTCAAGGGCCTGGGCGTGGAGAAGGTCTTCGGCCCGGGCGACGACCTTCAGGAGATCGTCGAATACATCCGGCGGAACGCCCGCCGCGCGGCCGCATAAATACGTCCGAGGAGGTCGAAGATGGATTTCGAGCTGTCCGAAGAACACCGCATGATCATCGACGGGGCGAAGAAGTTCGCCGAGAAGGAGCTGGCTCCGCTCGCGGCCGAGGCCGACGAAAAGCAGGAGACCAACGTCGGCGCCCTCAAGGCGCTCGGCGAGCTCGGCTACCTGGGGATGACGGTCTCCGAGGAATACGGCGGGACGGGCGTGGGGGCCGTCGCCTACGCCGGGGCCATGGTCGAATTCAGCAAGGCGGATGCCGGCGTGTCCGTGGGCGTCTCGGTCCAGAACTCCCTGGTCAACGACGCGATCATGATGTTCGGCACCGAGGAGCAGAAGAGGGCCTGGCTGCCCAAACTGACCACGGGGGAATGGCTGGGCTGCTTTTCGCTGACCGAGGCGGGCGCGGGCAGCGACCCCGCCCACATCCGGGCCTCGGCCGTCCACGACGGGAACGATTTCATCCTCAACGGGACCAAGAACTTCACGACCAACGGCGGCTTCGCCGACCTCATGATCGCCTTCTTCAGCACGGACCGGGAGAAAGGCGCCAGGGGGATCTCCGCCTTCCTCGTCGCCAAGGGCACGCCCGGCTTCGAGGTCGGCAAGCACGAGAACAAGCTCGGGATCCGCTCGTCGAGCACGACGGAGATGGTCTTCACCGATTGCCGCGTCCCCGCGACGAGCCTGCTCGGGCAGGAAAACAAGGGCCTCAGCATCGCCCTGGCCACCCTCGACTGCGGCCGCATCGGCATCGCCGCCCAAGCCGTGGGCATCGCCGAAGCCGCCCTCGAAGAGGCGGTCCGCTACGCCAAGGAGCGCATCCAGTTCGGCAAGCCCCTGGCGGAGTTCGAGGCCCTGCAGTTCATGCTGGCCGATATGGCCGTCGACGTCGAGGTGGCCAAGACGATGCTCTACCGGGTCGCTTGGATGAAGGACTCCGGAGCCAAGCGGTTCACCAAGGAGTCGGCCATGGTCAAGCTTTTCGCCTCGGAGATGGCCCACCGGGTCTGCCACAAGGCCCTCCAGATCCACGGCGGCTACGGCTTCGTCAAGGACTACAAGATCGAGCGGCTCTACCGCGACCAGCGGATCACGGAGATCTACGAGGGCACCTCGGAGATCCAGCGGCTGGTCATCGCCCGGGCGCTGCTGAGCGAATAAGGAGGAGCGATGGACTACGAG
>Ga0208980_10000913_pt1 | contig 17508 bp, 12 predicted proteins | sample WetSurMetagenome_3_FD_187993 | JGI IMG/M metagenome (GOLD analysis project Ga0208980, IMG submission 187993) | Wetland microbial communities from Twitchell Island in the Sacramento Delta, sample from surface sediment Aug2011 Site A1 Bulk (version 2) | ecosystem: Environmental > Aquatic > Marine... | reverse complement strand
CTGCTGCCCGCTTGGCCACCCGGAGTACTGGCGCCTGCGCCTCCCCGAGCACCTCCACCTTCGCCACCTCGACCACCCATAGAAAGGAAAGGGCGACCAATGCCCCAAATCTGATCAGATGCTTCTTTCGAGTGCAATGTTGGGATAATGTCGGTCTGCCCGCCAGAAATTTTCCGGCTGTGCAATACCATTGCGGAACCGAAGGCCTCCGCCTCAGCCAGATCTATTTCGTCAGGGTGTCCATCCGTGAACCACGGCTTACCGTGCCCGGGGAGAGAAGCCTGACAATACCAGTCCTTCCAGCCAATGACGGTCATGCCTTGATCCAGAAGCGGTTGAACCCCCCTTATCACGCAGCGCCCCGGGAAAACCCCATGCGTGGAATACCAGAAGAAATGCTTGCCCTTCAATGTCGGTGGCAGACTTTTTATAAAATAAATGACAATTGGGGTTGGACAGCTGCTCCAGGTCGGAGCCCCGATCCCAATCAAATCATATTTTGCCAATTCCTCCGGCTTTATCTCTTTGACTCTTGCGATGTCGCATTGCCCCGTTTGCTGGATGATCCCCTTTTGCAGAGCCTGACCAATCTTCTTGGTATTTCCTGATTGTGAATAATAAATTACTATGCTTTTCATATCCCTGTACTGCTTATCAGGCTCTTTTGCTGCCGCTTTGACAGTGGGTACGGCATCTGCCATTTTCATGACAAACGGCGCTCCGACTGCAGCAGTACTTGCCAGCATGAATTTTCTCCTGGTTAAATTCGATTCGGTCATAATGTCCTCTCTTTTTCTTTTCTTACGAGTTAATTATGTTTTACGAAATTATTTCTGCAGTATTTTTACCATCAAGCACAGAGATGCGATCATATATTTTTCAAGTAATTGGCCGCGTGTATCCCTGCATAATACCCGGAGATCAAAGCCGAGCTAGAACCGTTGCATGGATACGGCTCGGTAGCGATAATATTGACGCTGGCTGCGGCAGAGCCCTGCATTCCTCCCCGATCTCCCGCAGGAGCGCCCCCCGAAGCTCCTCCTCGAATAGCGGCAGGGGTGGCATCAGCGCTGGCTCCTTCAGCCCCTCCGCCGATGCCTGCTGGTCTTCCTCCATAAATTGTGCAGCCGTCTCCTACTGCCCATAGCCCGGGCATTGTCTCACCCTTCGTATTGAGAACCTCAAATTTGGGATTCACCGCTATCCCGTTCGCGCCTTTAGTGCATTGCGCAAAGCGATGCCCATAAATTGCCCAGAACGGAGGGGTTTTAATGGCCTTAAGCATCTGTGCCGATTTGCCGAAATCCAGGTCCTTTCCTGTCTCGCAAAACTTGTTGTATCTCTCGATTGTTTCCACAAATGTCTTGGGGTCCATCTTCATCTTAAGGGCCAGCTCTACGAGGGTATTGGCCTTTTTTGTGTGATTTCCACTCGCACCTTCATCGTCAATGGCCGCTTCATATTCGAGATCCACTCTGTATTGTTTCATCACCCGGGTTTCATGTGACTCAGAGCTGCCTGCCGTGTTTGCAGGCCCGGCAAAGCCTTGACGAGCCCTCTGCGATCCAGCCGTCTCGACTATTTCATCATCAGCTACCGCCCATGCTACGCCCCCCGGTTGCGAGCCCACGGAAACTCCACGGCGGCTTGATTCATTCTTCCAGCGCTTTCCGTCAAGGTTAATAGACACAAACATCCCATTTTCCGTCAGAGTCATAAGAGAGAATGAATAGGGATGATGGATGGGAGCAGTGGCGAAAGAGCCTGTGGCATGTTCAATGGGCCATTTCGTCTGGTCAATATACGCCCCAATTTTCTCGGCCATATCAATGCCATCACCCATCATGCCTGGTGGGCAGAGGAAAAATATTTCTTTATTGTTAAACTCCTCAGGCCAATGCTTCTGGAGCTTTTCATAATTGCGCCCGAATCCTCCTGCCGCTATTACACAAGCCTTGCAGTTGACCAGTAGTTGCCCTTCTTTGGTATCAGCCAGAACGCCCGAAACTTTGCCCTTGTCATCTGTGATGAACTTCCTGGCCGGTGTTTCATAGAGTATCTGAATCCCCTGCTTCTGGCAGCATTCAACCATCTTGTCGACAATAAAGGAGCCGCCCCTGCCGGGCCCGATAGAGGGATCAGGGAGATTCTTATATTTTTCGGTACGCTGCTGTTCAGAAATTGCGGACCTTGCATTCTCGCCAGGCTTGTTTACCTTAAAAAACGCATCCGCACCACCTTTTGAAACAAACCAGTCAAAGATCTGTCCCGAAATGTGCTGGGGTTCTCCTACTTGCCATCCAGCCTGCTTTGCCCAAGTCGTATCCTTTACGGTTCCCAAACCGCCTGCAAAATAAGTTGCGCCGCCTGGTTTTTTGGCTTTTTCAAGAATGATGACTTTCTTGACGGCCAAATCGCAAGCTTTGACAGCCGCAAAGAGACCTGACCCTCCGGCGCCTAATACGACCAAATCACAATCCATAACCTTTATACTCATCTATTTCTCCTCCATGCAGAGAGCCAAAACTTCAGGACAGGACAGTTTCAGAAACCACGCAGACTGGGCATTCTCTGTAGCAGGTGCCGCAGTGGATGCATTTTTTGTCCTTTTTTCTTTTGCAGCTTGGGCCGCCTCACATTGTGAGACGGCCCAACATTGTAACTACCTCAGGTAATATTCTGACTGCAGGTAATCCACTGCCTATAATTTAGTGACTGTCAGCGCTATTTTCCCAGTATATTTGCCCGCTTTGATTTCCTTCTTGGCGCCGTTAACCGTCATCACTAATTTGGAGCCCTCCGGAGCTGCGACAGAGCAACCGTCGGCAATTGAAAAGTTAGTGATGTAGGAAGTCCCGGTGACAATCCATTTTGAACCGTTGGTCAGGCTAACGATCACTCCATTGTTGACAGCAGGACGCGCCGTATCGGTGATTGAATGGAATTCCGTCTGATTAGCTTTTGTAATTTTAGAAGTGGGGTGATGAGATTCCGACGCGGAGATCACCCCGGTCACACTGGATTTATCCAGGTTTAGGGCCATATTGAGCTTGTCGGTCAGTTTGCCCCAGCCGACAGAATTGTAGAAGTCGCCCTTAAGGTCAATGTTGGAAAAATTGGAGGTTGCCGCATCTTTAGTAGAGGTATTATCAAAACCGGCGATCGGCTGAGGAGCTGTTGTAGGCTCCTCGTAAGGAGAATCGCCTTGGCCCATCATCCCTGGGGGCTCATCATCTGACATTACCTGCATAATAACGCCGTTGCCGGGATTAATCTTGGCACCTTTGGCGCCGTCTACGTTCAGCACTGCCCCCACACCTGCAACAATGAAGGTGGTCTTCGGCGTATTGAATGTAGTGCCGCCGTCGACAGTCAGGGGATTGCCTGATCTGGCGTGCCACATGACTCCATATTTTTTTGAATTGATGACAGTAGGCTTTTCAGGGATTGCTTTGAGTTCATCGGCGGTAAGCCCCAAGCCGAGTTTTTCATTGATACTTGCTAAAACCTCTTGGGAGCTGTCGCCGTAGTAGACATCTCCGGAACCAATCGCCGAGGCAAATGTGGCAACGTCAAATTCGGTACCATAATACGCCACATGAGCGGAAGGATCGTTATAACTACCGTATCCTTCCGGACCGGTGTGGGCGACCTTGCAGTTGATAGCAGTGAGATGAACATTGTTGGTGCCATCAGTGGATAGGACGCCCCAACCATCAGAGGAGATGGAGGAGTTGATGTATGCGGCTTGAGTATTGGTTCCCAGCACGCTGGTGGCGCGGACATTGCCGGACATGCCGGATATCCAAAGCGTTGACCTCATCTGGCCCGACTGGCCCCATGGATCATCAGGGGGCAGCACTCCGTTCTTACATGCTATGGTGGAGTTTTTTACAATAACCTTGCTGCCTTCTTTGACGATGACGCCGGCGCGAACCACACCCTTGTTATTGATGGTAGCATTGTCCACCACGAGTTTGGTATTGTCGCCAGCAGTTACGATGCCTGCGCCAAAACCGATAAAGTCGTTAAGACCGTCGCCGAAGAAGTCAATTTTAACGTTTTTGAGCTTGTAATCCCCGCCGGCTACATAGATGCCTGTGAACCCGGTGCCGCCAGCCGAAGTTGGACTCTCATAGTTTGATCCGTTTGACTTGATTTCGATGTTGCTGATTTCAAAACCCGACGGTTTGTTGCCTTTCACCGCAGCCAGGACGGATTTGCTCTCATCAATGCCGTTTTTATCCAGATAGAGTGCCTGACGGAAGGAAAAGTCACCGCCTAGCCTGGTTGTGGCGACACCGGCGGCACCACCTGGGGCGCCTCCGGCAGCTCCGGGAGCAGCGCCACCTGGAGCAGAACCCTGTCCACCCGGACCACCTGAGCCAGCAGCCCTACCAGTGGCAGGAGCAGCTCCGCCAGCGCCAGGAGCACCGGGCATGCCGCCCTCAGGGGCTCCACCTCTTCCGCCTCCTCTGGATACCATGTTGGCCTTGGCCACCGTGAGGACAATATCTCCATTGTATTTACCTGGAGCAAATTTATAGTCTTTCCCAGTCCATTTTTCCAATACCTGGCCTGTCTCAACTCCGTCGACCGTCAAGGTCACAGAGTAGCCTTCAGGCGCCTTTATTGCACCACCATCTTCGATGGTCAGGCTGCTCAACTTGGTAGTCTGAGCGACCTCCCAGGTGGTGCCGGATTGAACAACCTGACTTTTGCCGCACCCTGTCATAGACAGCGTGAGCGTTGTCGCGACAAAAATGACTGCCAGAGCTTTAAACAATCTCTTGTTCATGAATCCCTATCCTCCATGTCAAAAAATGTTTGAATAGTTGCTTGAACGTTTCACTAAATTGTTGAATACCTCAGAGAATTGCGACATTGCTGCAGTTTCAAGCGCCGGAAGGTGCGCCTACCAAAACTTTGGGTGCAGCGCAGAGACCGTCTCAAAACTAAACAACAGAGCTAATCCAAGGGCCGGAGGGCCGAAAGACAACAACCGGGGGCGAGCGCTTTTTGCGAACCCCGAGTTCATAAAGGATGATAAGGAGCCTGGGCAGGGGCGATAGAAATGGCTGAGACTGCTGGAGGGAACGCTGATCAAATGGGAAATTCTTCAAAACACCCCCAAAAATCTGTCGCCTCTGCAGGGGTTTTCAATATCCTCCGCTTTGTCCCGGGGGTTCGCGAAAAACACTGCCCAGTGATTAATAAAATATATCCAACCCTTTCAGGGTGGGAACTTGTGTCGACATTGTCCCAGGGTAGACGCAAAAAGCGCGCCTACCCTGGGCTTTGTTATGAATCCCCTTCGGGGATGGCAATGCAAATGACTAAAATTATCATTTCTCATTTGTCGATGGTCATTTGTCATTTCTGCTGAGTTTAAACCGCTAACTCATAAAATGACAATTGATGAATGACAAATGACAAATTTTGGATCTTAACTGCCCCAGTTACTGACCATTCAATCCAGCAATGCTGGAGGCCGCGCTGACCACCGGCTATTTTCTGATCGCCGCTCCGCGGCTTGGCTTTCATTTTTCCTCATTTGTTGAGTTTTGAGAAAGTCTCGCAGCAGAACCTCGAGTTGAATCGTGCACCCCTTTGCGCATTAAACCGCTTTGAGTTGTTTGCCGATGTGCTCGCCGGCTACCCATCCGCTGGCAACTGCCCACGACATATCGGGAAGGAACTCAGTTCTCACACCACCACGGTTAGAGAAATGGTTTCCTGTCATGTCGCCAGCTGCATAAAGGCCTTTGACCGGGCCGTTGTGGCCCATGACCTGCATGTTTTCATTGATGGACAGTCCGCCGACAGCACCATCATTACCTAAATAGCAGCTGAATGCGTAGAAAGGACCCTTCTCAATGGGCAACAAATACTTCTTTGCTTTGTAATAATCATCGTCATGGCCCTTGGCACAAAACTCGTTGTACTGCTTGACGGTTATGGCGAAGGTCTTTTGGTCTACGCCCATTTTATCCGCCAGTTCCTCGATGGTATCGGCAATAACCACGTGTCTTCCTTGCAGAGCAGCAATTCTCTGCAATTCTTTCAGATCAGCTTTTTCCCGAATCTCATATTCCCAGAACGGGCTTCCTATGACCTCAGCGCCGGCCGGAAGATTTGAAGGTCCCCTGGACATTCCGCCTGCGGGAGCGCCGCCGCCACCAGGAGCGCCGCCTCTAGCGCCGGGGGCGCCTCCACCACCAGGAGCACCTCCACCACCAGGAGCACTACCACCGGGGCCCATGCCGCCGCCACCTGTAAGTCCCGCTGCTGCGCGATCCATGGAGAGGATTTTGCTGTCCATTACTGAGTAATACATGCATTTGGGCTGTTTGCGCAGTAAGCTTGTCGAGGAGACGGTCTCATTACACCACCGTTTGCCATTGAGATTGACGAATAGGGTTTCTCCTCTGTTTTCCTGGGATCTTATTTGTGTTTCGCCGAGAGTCGAATTAACACCCGTATAGGTTACGCATATGTTTTCGTAATCAATGGGGATGCCAGCTTTTTCTGCCATGAGGACACCGTCGCCGGTGTTGGTGGGCAAACGGTGCCCCGTTCTCCTCTTAAGAACGTGGGCGTATTGGGGGACACAGCGCTCCATAATGGGGCCACAGCTTAGTACATTACCAGCGGATACCAGGCAGAATTTACAATTGAAAATGGTAGTACCACCAGGGTCCTTGGCTTTAACTCCGGTGATTTCTCCCTTGTCACCCATAATAAAATCCGTGGCGGCATACTCGGTGAGAATTTCGACACCTTCTTTTTCACACCGGTCGATTACCCTTTTCATGAAAGCAGCCATCCTCACCTTAAAGCTGTCCTTTAGTTCTATGGACTTAGTATCCTTGTTCATAGTGAAGAGTTCTTCTGGCTTACCCCAAGTGCAGAACCAATCGAAGATAGCTGGCAAGGCGTGCAGAGCATTCGATACCAACTTGGGATTCAACTCCCAGCTGGTAGTGCTCATAGCGGAGAGAATCTGGTCCTCCATCTGGTCGGGCGCGCCCGCGTCACGCTGCCATTTGGAATTAAATACCCGGAAGCCTAGCGGATTCACGCCGGACCCCCCGGCTTTTTTTGCTTTTTCCAGAACGATGACTTTTTTGCCGCTCAGTTCGGCTGCTATGGCCGCCGCTATCAATCCGGATGCGCCCCCTCCTACCACCACCACATCGCAGCTCCGGCGGATGATATCGTGAGGTTTATGCTCCGTCACCGGTGCGTCGGGATCCACAGCAGCGGATGTATTACATACTTCCACACATTTATTGCATCGAATACATTTTTCCGGGTCGATGGCCATCTTCTCGCCATCGAAATAGATGGCATTTGCAGGACAATTCACCTTGCAGGGCAGGGGTGAACAAAGGCAACAGTTGTCATTTATATAACGGGCCTTTTTTGTCTTTTCATCCGCGCCCATGAGATTCTGGGCGGCGATAGGCGCCGCAATGGCCGCTGAACTCACAGCCACAAACTTTCTTCTAGTTAAATTGAATCCATTTTCACTCACCGCTGTTCCTCCTTATAAAGATCACGATAGATTTAAAAGATCGTTCCTTCCTCGGTCGCTAAGACAATTGCTCTCTTAGGCCCTTGGTGCTCTTGGCGCCTACGCGGTTTCTATAAAAGGCCTTTGCCGCAGAGGCGCGGAGAGCGCCGAGCCTCGTCTGATGTGCTGTTTTTAGATCTGCTCTCTAAGTACTCTTAAGATAATCTGCGACGTATAGGGCAGCGTAATATCCTGAGAGGAATGCCGGGCCGAGACCGCCGCAACAGGAGCCCTCACCTTTGAGAATATTTGTAGCTTGAGGCCCATCACCCATCATCGGCATTCCACCGCCTGGGCCTCCCGGACTACCTGCGCCCGGAGCACCGGCATTTGGAGCAGTGCCACCTGGACCGCCTGCGCTGGGTGCGGCAGAAGCAGCTGGCACGGCAGGAGTAGGTGCAGCAGAAGCGCCAGTTCCTGTACTCTTGGGGCTAGTTGCAGAAGCACCCGAAGAGCTTTTTCTGCCAGCGCCTCCTGTAAACATCGGCCCCTGGTTATTTCTATTCAAAACCAGGCCGCCGAAGATCGTACAGCCATCTCCAACGGCATATAATCCGGGCATCACCTCGCCGTTTTTATTGAGGGCCTGGAATTTGGAATTAACTGCAACGCCATTCCTGCCTTTTGTACACTGGGACCAGCGATTGCCAAAAATTGCATAAAATGGAGGTTTCTTAATGGCCTTGAGCATCTGGGCCGATTTCCCGAAGTCCAAGTCCTTGCCTGTCTCGCAGAAACCGTTGTATCGCTCTATCGTGTCGACAAATGTCCTGGGATCTATCTTTATCTTAAGAGCCAGCTCTACGAGGCTATTGGCCTTTTTCGTATGATTGCCGCTTGCACCCTCGTCATCGATGGCCGCTTCATACTCAAGATCCTCCCTCCATCTTTTCATCGCCTTGGCTTCAGGGGAATCCGCGCTCATCATGCCTCCCATTCTGCCGCCCGTCTGCGATCCGACTGTCTCGATGATTTCATTGTCAAAAACAGAAAAGGCTACGCCATCCGGTTGTGCGGATATATCTCCCCCGCCCATACCTGCTTCATTCTTCCAGCGCTTGCCGTCCAGATTCATACACACAGACATCCCATTTCCCAAAAGCGACCCGGCGCCCGTTGACCAGGGATGATGCATGAGAGCGTCGCCAAAAAATCCCCCGGGGAAAGACAGGCTCCTGATGGTCGGGTCTATATAGGCACCGATCTCCTCGGCGGCGAGAATGCAATCACCTGTGCTGGCAGGAGGGCATAAGCTATGGATCTTTTTATTATTAAACTGCTTCGGATAATATTTTTTCAGCAGATCCATATTGGCGCCATATCCGCCGGCGGCTATTACACAGGCTTTGCAGGTGACAAGCAGCAGACCGTCCTTCGTATCTGCCATCACGCCCGTAACCCTTCCTTTGTCATCGGTAACAAACTTCCTGGCACGCGTTTCCGTGAGAAGCTGAATCCCTTGCTTTTGACAGCATTCAACCAATTTATCAACAACCCAGGACCCCATCTTGCCCGGCCCTATGGATGGGTCAGGCAGATCCCTGTACTTTTCCGTACGCTGATCCCAATAAATTGCCGAACTCGCATTCTCTTCAGGTTTAGCTACTTCGAAAAACGTCTCCGCGCCGCCCTTTGATACCAGCCAATCAAAAAACTGGCCTGAGATATCCTGCGGCTCGCTCACCTCATATCCTGCTTCCTTCTGCCATTTTGAATCCTTTATGGGACCCGCTTCTCCCATGCCGCCGGCAAAATATGTTGCACCGCCCGGCTTCTTTGATTTCTCAAGGATGATCACTTTCTTGCCCGTAAGATCAAATGCTTTGACTCCAGCTACAAGGCCGGATCCTCCGGCGCCCAACACAACCAAATCGCAATCCATTACTCTTGCAGTCATAAATGCCCCCTCGATATAGATAAACTAGACCTCTGTTTCAGAAACCACGGAAATTGGGCATTCCCTATAACAGGTGCCGCAATGCATGCACTTCTTCTGGTCTATTTCATTTCCGGTGTCTCCGAAATGGATGGCTTTTGCCGGACAGAATGTCCTGCATGCCTGGCAGCCTATGCATCCACGACCAATGAAGTAAATCTTGGTTCCTTTTGCAAGGCCGGCACCTGCTATTTGGGTTCCCGCAGTATTGCTTGCGGCCACTGAACCGGCAACGTCCATAAGCAATGGCGAAGCGACTGCAGCGGAGCTCACGAGCATGAATTTCCGCCTGGTTATATCTGATCTGGTTTCTGTCATAATTCTGACTCCTTCTTTTGGGTTCATTATGAAAACGGTACAGGGTTTTTATGTCTCAACTTGGGTATCCCAACCACTAATGACCGTACATAAAATCTTGAGTTAGCCTAAGATAAATCTTTGCCAGTGGGAGGTGTTTATTAGGCCTGAGGGGGAATCCGCAAGTATGGTACGGTAGGGAACATCGGTCCTTTGAAGTAACTTGCTCTATTAAAAAGAGATACCCATTGACCGGAGCAGGATTCAGGAGGGGAGCACAATACGAGACTCTACGGTAGGTTGTCTCTCCGAGAGGTGATCCTAAATTGGTGCGCATGCTAAAGACTTGTGCAGACGGGGCTCCATCCCGTCTGCACAGCAGCAAAATACTCTCTTGCTGATAAGCAGGGGAGTCGGAGAGACTGTCCCAAAACTCAACAGACAATCCCTAATGAGCACCGAGCCGCGTAAAGATTGTGGGGGCCGGACTCTGGCCGGCCCCGCTTTCTTTAGATAATTGTTTTGTCATGCAGCGAAATCACCGCTTATGCGTTGTGCGATCAGCGCCCGGCTCATCCGACTACATTACGGGACGGGCCGGAGCCCCGTCCCCACAAATTTTCAAGGTTCAGCCGTTTTTGCAAACCATCTGATGAGTTTTGAGACGGTCTCGGAGCCCCGTCCCCACAAGTTTTTCAAGATCCAGCTTTTTTTTGCAAACAATCTAACGAGTTTCGAGACAGTCGCGGAACCTCACCCCCACAAGTGCTGTGTTTTCATGTATCGCTGAGAGTGCGCCATCATTGCATGAAAACCCGGCGAGAAAAGCGGGCAGCCGCTGATTTATGCATTCTTAAGATACTCAGCAGCATGCACGCCGGCAGTATGCCCGGACGAAAATGCATTCATAGCGCCATCGCATGGAGTGGGGGTAGTTGAGAGGATGTTGCCTCCGGCTGTACCAGTACTGCTTCTTCCATAGATTGTACAATTGTCTCCTGCCGCAAATAATCCAGGCATTGCCTCGCCCTTCGCATTGAGAACCTCATGATTGGGATTTACTGCTATTCCGTTAAGGCCCTTCGTGCACTGAGAAAAGCGATGCCCATAGATTGCCCAGAAGGGAGGTGTCTTGATTTGTTTGCGCGATTGTCCCCGCATACCGCCACCCGGGCTGCCCTGCATTCCGCCACCAGGACCACCTTCCATCCCGCCCGGGCCGCCAAGATCCTCTTCTTTTCCGGACTCGATAGACTTGTTGTATTCCTCTATGGTTTTCACAAATGTCGCGGGATCTATATTCATCTTAAGGGCCAACTCAACGAGGGAATTAGCTTTTTTGACATGGTGGCCGTGGGTGCCTTCATCGTCAATGGCCGCCTCATACTCAAGGTCCTCTTTCCACTTTTTGATCGCCTTGGATTCATTGGAATTTGGGTCGCTCATATTCATTGCCATCATGCCGCCCATTCCTGCCCCTGCCGTGCCCAACTGTGACCCGGCCGCCTCGACTATGTCATTATCACCTACAGAAAATACTACACCTCCCGGCTGAGAGGCTATAGAACCTCCGCGGCCTTGTTGCCAGCGCTTGCCTTCAAGATTGACATATATCATCCCCCCGCCCTGCATCAGTGACTGAACAGCCCATGAATAGGGATGGTGCATGGGACCATCGGCAAAAAACCCTCCCACTTTGTTCTGATTCCATTTGGTCTGGTCGATATAAGCCCCAATTGCCTCGGCCATGTCAATGCCGTCGCCCATCATGCCGGGAGGGCAGAGGAAAAATATCTCCTTGTTGTTGTACGATTCAGGCCAATACTTTTTGAGCTTTTCATAATTGCGCCCGAATCCTCCTGCCGCTATTACGCATGCTTTGCAATTGACCAGCAACTGCCCGTCCTTCGCATCTGCCAGAACCCCCGTGACCTTGCCCTTGGCATCTGTAACAAACTTCCTTGCGGGTGTTTCGTAGAGAATCTGAATCCCTTGCTTCTGACAGAACTCAACCATTTTATCAACGAGAAATGTGCCTCCTCTGCCGGGTCCGATGGAGGGGTCAGGCAAATCCTTGTACTTTTCTGTACGCGCCGTTTTCACAAAGTTTTCGGAACCAACCTTTGTCGTAAACCAACTGGAAAACCCGCTCATTCCGCTCATTCCACCGCCGCCCATTCCACCTTGGCCCCCTGGTCCGCCTTGCATTCCGCCCTGGCCGGCGCCCATTCCACTTGGTGCGCCGCCTTGACCGCCCTGGCTCCCGCTCCTTCCGCCCTGGCTGCTACCGGTGCCGCTTGGTGCGCCGCCCATTCGGCCGCCCATTTGGCTTCCCACACCCGGACCGCCGGCAAAATAACTCGACCCGCCCGGCTTCTTGGCTTTTTCAAGAACGACCACTTTCTTGACGCCGTCCTCGGACGCCTTAACAGCCGCAACAAGGCCTGAACCTCCAGCGCCAAGCACCACCAAATCACAGTCCATAATTTTTGTAGACATTTTATTTCTCCTCGTTATGTATAGATCCAAGCCTTTAGGTTAAGGTCGTTTCAGAAATCACACAGATAGGACACTCCCTGTAACAGGTGCCACAGTGAATGCATTTCTTCTGGTTGATCTCATTTCTACAATCACCAAAGCGGATGGCTTGTGCCGGACAGAATGTCTTGCATGCCTGGCAGCCTACACACCCATCACCTATGTAGTAAATCTTAGTCCCTTTGGGGGCAATGCCAGCTTCAGTTGCCTTGGTTTGAGCGGCTGTGGTTGCAGCCGTTGAACCCGCGGCGCTCAATAGTAATGGCGAAGCAGCTGCAGCGGAACTCACGAGCATGAACTTCCGCCTGGTTATATCTGATCTAGTCTTTGTCATAATTCTGACTCCTTTGGTTGAACATGAAAACGGAATAGCGCCTTTAGGTCTGTATAGGGGTGTCCCAGTTAATAATGGCCACGCAAAGTGCCATGACCGAACTCATACATAATCTATGTCAGGGTAAAGGTTTATGAGACTTGGGGGAAATCCACAAGTAGGGTACGGTAGGGAACATTCATATCTTCATATAACTTGTTCTATGGAGGAGAGATATTCCTCGCCGGCATCAAGTTCGTAAGCGAAGCACAATACGAGACTGTACTGACGGAGGCCAATCTGAAATGTGCCCCAGACTATGGACAACAAACTGTTTGTAATAAATCCCCGAGTTTGTAATGCATTGTGCGGGAATATAAGCTAGGGAAAAATGATTGGATAAATCTCCTTATCTTTACCCCTCTTCTCGAGAATTGATATATCTGCTAAATTCTGATTTTAACTCAAGTTGGCTGCCCGCTGGCCTGAACCAACGGGCAGCCGCTGTTTTATGCATTCTTCAGATACTGTGCAACATGCACACCTGCACTATATCCGGACATAAATGCCGCGGTTGAACCGCCGCATGGAGAGGGCTCGGTGGTAAGAATATTAACGCTGGCTGCAGCACCTCCTGGTGCTCCTCCAGGACCTCCGGGAGCGCCGCCCGGACCTCCCGCAGCAGGAGCACCGCCTGGAGCCGCGCCCGGACCACCAGCACCCGAAGCGCTCGCAGCAGCGGCGCCTCGACCTCCGGCAGCAGTAGGAGCGCCGGCGGAAGCCGCACCTGGGCCACTCGCAGCAGGAGCCCCGCTTGGACCCGCGCCTGGCGCCCCTCCCATGCCTGCAGGAGATCCGCTTTGACCGCCAGCAGCAGGAGCACCGCCAGGAGCCCCACTTGGAGTGGTGCTAGCAGAAGTGCGGCGTGCACTCCCTTGAAGAACAAGGCCTCCGTACATTGTACAAGTGTCTCCTGCGGCGTACAAACCCGGCATTGCCTCACCCTTCGGATTGAGAACCTCAAACTTGGTATTTACGGCGATTCCATTCAGGCCTTTCGTGCATTGTGAAAAGCGATGCCCGTAAATTGCCCAGAAGGGAGGTTTCTTAATTGGTTTGAGCATCTGGACAGATTTGCCGAAATCCTGATCCTTCCCGGCCTCGCAAAACTTGTTGTATCTCTCTATCGTTTCCACAAATGTCTTGGGATCTATTTTCATTTTGAGCGCCAGCTCTACAAGAGTATTGGCCTTTTTTGCGTGGTTGCCGCTGGCGCCTTCATCGTCAATGGCGGCCTCATACTCGAGATCCTCCTTCCACTTTTTAATCGCTTTGGCTTCATTGGAATTTGGGTCGCTCATATTCATGGCCATCATGCCACCCATACCTCCCCCTCCGCTGACCAGCTGCGATCCTGCCGCCTCGACTATGTCGCTATCACCCACAGAATAGGCTACGCTTCCGGGTTGCGTGCAGAGAGAAGTTCCCATGCCGGATTCATTCTTCCAGCGCCTGCCTTCAAGATTGAGGGACACAAACGTCCCATTCGACATGAGTGACTGAACAGCCCATGAATAAGGATGATGGATGGGGCCGCTGGCAAAAAAACCCCCTGCAATATCCTGTTTCCATTTTGTCTGGTCAATATATGCCCCGATATCCTCCGCCATATCAATGCCATCACCCATCATGCCTGGGGGACAGAGATAAAATATTTCCTCACCGTTATATTCGTCAGGCCAATACTTTTTGAGCTTTTTATAGTTGCGCCCGAATCCTCCTGACGCGATGACGCACGATTTGCAGTTGACAAGCAGCTGTCCTTCTTTGGCATCTGCCAGAACGCCGGTGACCTTGCCCTTGGCATCCGTAATAAATTTCCTTGCGGGCGTCTCATAGAGTATCTGAATTCCCTGCTTCTGACAAAACTCAAGCATCTTATCGACAAGAAAACTGCCTCCCCTGCCGGGCCCGATGGAGGGGTCAGGGAGATCCTTATATTTGGGCGTACGCGCAGCTGTTACAAAATTTTCCGCGCCAACTTTTGAGGTAAACCAGCCGGAAAACTGACTTGTTACATCCTGAGTCCCGCTGGTCTGACCGCCGCCCGCTCCGCCTGGTGCGCCGCCCATTCGGCCCATGCTTCCCACTCCCGGTCCGCCGGCATAGTAACTGGCCCCGCCCGCCTTCCTGGATTTTTCGAGAATGATCACGTTCTTAATGCCGTCCTCGGACGCCTTGACCGCTGCAACGAGGCCCGCACCTCCAGCGCCGAGCACCACCAGATCACAGTCCATAATTTTTGTAGTCATTTTGTTTCTCCTCGTTATGCGTAGATCAAAGTCGTTAGGTTAAGGTGGTTTCAGAAATTACACAGCAAGGACACTCCTTGTAACATGTGCCGCAGTGAATGCATTTCTTCTGGTCTATCTCATTTCTGCAATCACCAAAACGGATAGCCTGGGCGGGGCAGAAAGTCTTGCACACCTGACAGCCGACACACTCCTGACCAATGAAGTATATTTTGGTTCCTTTGGCGAGGTTGAGATCGGTTGTCTTGGTTTCTGTTGTTTGGCTTGCAGCCATTGAACCTGCACCACCCAAAAGCAACGGCGATGCAATTGCCGCGGATCCCACTGACACAAACTTTCTTCTGGTTAGATTAAATTCCGCCATAAGTTTATCTCCTCATTTTTGATTATTTATGCAAGGGGCGTATTGTTTATATGAATTAAACGATACGCCGTCCGGTTTCAGATTTTCTTCAAATAATTTCCCGCGGATGTCCCGCCAATATAACCGCTGTTGACCGCTCCGCTCAATCCGCCGCCGCCGTTGTCATTGCATGACGTGCCGTCCCCGCCTGCAAAAAGGCCAGGCATAACCTTTCCCTTTGCATCGAGCACCTCGCCGCTATTAGTGAATCGGCCTTCTTTGTGTGATTGCCTTTGACGCCGCTCTCATCAAGTGCGGTCTCATATGCAATATCTTCCCTGAATCTTTTAAGTATGGGCAAATCGCTCTCTTCCCAGGGAGTTGCAATGCCTCTCTGGCCCAGCGTCTCAACCCACTCGCTATCGACGACGGCATACATCTCGGCCTTGGGTTGCAGGCCAAGTACGGCAGCGGACTGTGCACTCAGGTTTTTTGTTTCATCGACATAGCGCTCGCCGTTAAGGTTGATGTATACAGTTTCAGGCTGCACCATGATGCGATAGATGGTGTAGGAATAGGGATGGTGGACAGGGCCCATGAATGACAGCCACGCCACGCTCAAGTCAATGCCGGCGCCAATCTCCTCCGCCATATTGATGCAGTCGCCGGTGCAAGTGGGAGGGCAGAGATGGAGCATTGACTTACCGTTATGGTCCTCCGGCCAGAGTTTCTGAAGCTTTTCATAATCGGCCCCAAAACCTCCCGCACCTATATAGCATGCCTTGCAGTTGACCAAGAGCTCTCCATCCTTTGTATCTGCGAGGACCCCCGTCACCTTGCCTTGAGAGTCGGTGATAAATTTCTTGGCCCGGGTCTGGGTAAGGATCGGTATTTTCTGCTTTTCGCAGCACTCAACCATTTTATCGATTACGTAAGTCCCCGCTCGGCCCGGTCCAATGGAAGGATCTGGGTGATTTTTATACTTCTCTATCCTGTTGGGCATTTCCACGATGCCGCTTTTGTTCAACTTAAAATATTTTTCTGCACCCCCTTTATCCACCAGCCAGTCGAAAAACTGGTCTGTCACTTCGGGGGTCGCACCCGGACCGGGCCCGTTGCCCCGTTTTGGATATCCGGAAGAGCGCCCATTTGAATTTTGGTTCTTTCCAATTCCCATTCCGGGAGGCGGACCCGAACTGCCCTGGTTCGTAATGCCTGCCGCTTTCTGCCATTTTGAATTTGTAACCCGCAGACCACCGGCAAAGTTTGTGGCTCCCCCCGGCTTTTTTGCTTTTTCAAGAACCATCACCCTCTTGCCACTGACATCCGCAGCCTTGACGGCGGCAACCAAACCGGAACCTCCTGCGCCAAGCACTACAAGATCGCAGTCTATTACTCGTTTAGCCATTTATATGATCTCCATAAAAACTCCAACTCTGTCGTATCTGAATAATCAGATAGATTAATTTGCCAATGACATTTCTATATTCGAGCAACCAATCTGAAGTTTTGAAAGAGGAGAATTTGTCCTTAAAACCAAAAACTGGTTGCCGTCTTTGATTGAACAGTGCGCGTTTTGAACTATTATCCTTGGAATTCCATGCCTAGTAAAATCTCCGAACACTTTATGAGAGTTCGGAGATTTTACTTGCATTGGGTTAATTAAAAAGCTGAATCAATAACTGAATGTCTCACTGAATGTGTAGTATGGTTCGGGGAACCTATAGTGGAGCTTTTGACCTTTTAGCGCATTATATCCCCCAGGGAAGTTTGGATCCCTCTTTACTTGAGATTGACCGCGGCCCTGCCCGCCAGCCTGAGGCCCACCTTGACCACTGCCCCGTTCGCCAATCTGAGGCGCACCTTGACCACCCCCGCGTTCGCCAGCTGGAGGCGCACCTTGACCGCCACCGGGCGCTCCAGCGGCTCCGGCTTGTCCCCCGGGAGCACCAGTGCCACGCGCCTGAGTTCCTGATTCACTTGGTCCTGTGTCCATCATATTCTGAAAATGCCACATCTTCCATTTGCCGTCTTCTTTCACAAAGTCCGCCACATATTGTTCCCACATCCAGCCGGTGCTGGTGGTTACATTTCCGCTGGAGTCAATCCTGCTCCGCACTGCCAAACCGATGGAATGCCACAAGCCCTTTGCCGTTTTACCGTCGCCGGCCACCTCGATAATAGGGGTCTCCT
>Ga0208980_10000912_pt1 | contig 17528 bp, 17 predicted proteins | sample WetSurMetagenome_3_FD_187993 | JGI IMG/M metagenome (GOLD analysis project Ga0208980, IMG submission 187993) | Wetland microbial communities from Twitchell Island in the Sacramento Delta, sample from surface sediment Aug2011 Site A1 Bulk (version 2) | ecosystem: Environmental > Aquatic > Marine... | reverse complement strand
ATCCATACAACATGGTCAAGGATCATCGAACTGACTTTGAGACGAGCAACGTCCAGGCAGTAATGGATGGCTCGTTGGATGACTTCATCAAGGCCTATCTCATGGAATTCAGCGCGAAGGGGACAGCCTAGAAGCTATCATGTCCTACACATCTCTCATTGCTTCACGATATCTTCACTCAAAGCACAACGATGGGTTTGTTTCATTTGTAACGGCAATCGGGATTCTTGGAGTGGCACTTGGTACGGCCACGTTGATTATTGCGCTCTCAGTGCTCGGCGGATTCGAGCGGGAGATTACTGAGAAGATTGTCGGCTTTTCAAGTCATGTGCAGGTCTTGGGTTTTCAGAACCAGCCGCTCAGAGACTATGATCGGAATGTTCGCATGATTGAAGACAGTATTCCCCTTGTGAGTGCTGTCGCACCATACGTCTCACGCGAGGCGCTCATCAGGTCGAAAGAGAATGTCGACGGGATTCTTCTCAAAGGACTTGATCCTGTGAATGACATATCCATCACGAGAAAGTTCATTGTTGCCGGCAGGTACGATATTAGTAAGAAAGAGGGATCGCTTTCGAATATCGTGCTCGGCAAACGTCTCGCCACACGGCTCGGCGTCGATATCGGAAGCAAAGTGACAGTGTTCGGCATCGGGCGCCTTGTTGACCAGAGGCAGTACAAGGTGCTGCAATTCCAGGTAAGTGGAATCTATGAAAGCGGAATGACGGAGTACGATGATGTCTACGCATTCACCTCTCTTGCCGATGCACAGAACATTTTTCAAATGGGCGATGCCGTGTCGGGGTACGATATTCTGGTGACGCGTGTGGACAGCGCAGACGTTGTGGCCGAAAGGGCTCAAGAATTGCTCGGGTATCCTCATTATACGCGCACAGTGTTCCAAACGTACAGGAACATCTTCAGTTGGATCGACCTCCAGAAGAAACCGATCCCCCTCATTCTCGGTCTCATCATCGTGGTCGCGACAGTGAACATCGTCGGCACGCTCCTCATGATGGTGCTCAGCAAGACAAAGGATATCGGGGTCTTGATGTCGCTGGGTGCAACGCGCGTTGGGATCATGAAGATCTTTCTCCGTCAGGGACTAACCATCGCATTCACTGGAGCTGCGATAGGAAATGTGTTTGCCTTGGCAGTCTGCTTCGCACAAATGAAGTTCCAATTCTTCTCATTGCCGAGCGACATCTACTTCATGTCATCAGTCCCCATTCTTCTACGGCCGTGGAACTTTCTCCTTGTCACAATGATTAGCATTGTGCTCTGTCTTTTGAGTTCCATTGTTCCTGCGCGTTTGGCCTCTCGACTCCATCCTGTCAACGCACTGAGGTTTTCGTAGCCAATGAGATACGAGCATTTCATAGCGCGGCGGTACCTCCGGTCCAGGCGCCAGCTTCGGTTCATCAACATCATTATGCTGGTGTCCGTGATTGGAATTACTGTTGGCGTCGCAGCGTTGATTATTGTCCTATCCGTCTTTAATGGATTCAGCGGGGTCGTCACTCAAGTCCTTGTGGGGTTTGATCCGCATGTGCGGCTGGAAGCAGCAAAGGGGAAGTCAGTGCAAGTGTCAGATTCGCTTCTCAAAGAAATCTCCAAAGACCCAAGGATCACGGGCGTCTCGCCCTTTGCAGAGAGCAAGGCACTGCTCGTTGTGCGGGAACAGAACAGAGTGGTGTATGTGCGTGGCGTCGTGGACACCTTGGTGGAGAATGTTTCTGGCGTCTCCAGAAGCACCATTTTGGGGGAATTCAGGTTCGGCGACACGAAGGCGTCGGGGGGGATAGTTCTTGGGTTGGCACTGGCAGATAGACTTGGCGCGACAGTTGGTACAGACGTGACAGTGATCAGTCCTGTTGGTGTCGATGCGATGCTTATGCAGTTCGGTCAACCACTCATGCGCAAGTGCACCGTTGTCGGTATCTATGATTCCAATAACAAGGACTACGATGCGCACTACGCGTATGTCTCGTTGGAAACCGCAAAGTACCTGTTTCAGTACAAGGATGGGGTGAGCGGTATCGAGTTTCGGTTGCAGGACATTCAGCAGGCGGAACAGGTGAAACTGAAGATGGCCTCTCAAGTGGGCGACACGTATTCCGTTTCAACATGGTACGACTTGCATAAGGATCTCTATTCGGTGATGAAGATTGAACGATGGAGCGCGTATCTGATTCTTTGTCTCATAGTTGGGGTGGCTACATTTAATGTTCTGGGTTCGCTGACGATGGGAGTGGTCGAGAAGAAGAGGGACATTGGTGTCCTTAAGTCCATCGGCGCTTCTCACGGCAGCATCACACGTATCTTCATGTTCGAAGGACTGTTGGTGGGAGCAATCGGCACGGGTCTGGGACTGTGTATCGGTCTATTGGTATGCTATCTTCAGATCCACTATCATTTGTTCCCTCTTGATCCCAACATATACATCATTCCTGCAATTCCGGTTGAGGTTCGCTGGATGGATTTCTTCACGGTAGCCGCTGCCTCGATGGTACTTTGCACGCTGGCGTCTCTGTATCCCGCGCGCCGAGCTGCGAGGCTGTTGCCTGTTGCCGCGATTCGGTGGGAGTAGTCTATGGCCAAAAAGAAAACAGCAGAAGCAGTCATCAAGGTGCAGGATCTCACGAAGACATTCGTGATTGGAGAGCGGCAGGAACGAAAGCTGTTTGTTCTCCGTGGCGTCAATCTTCAAATCCAACGGGGAGAGATTCTGGCAATCGTTGGGGCGTCTGGTGCAGGGAAAAGCACCCTGTTGCACATTGTGGGGACGCTGGACCGACCAACCTCCGGCAAGGTATTTTTTGATGAAACCGATGTCTTTGCGATGAACGACGACCAGGTTTCCAAATTCCGCAACCAGCAAATCGGGTTCGTGTTTCAATTCCATCATCTCCTGCCAGAGTTCACTGCATTCGAGAATGTAGCCATGCCCGCACTTATCCTGGGGAAGAGTATAAGTCAGGCAAGAGACAAGGCCAAGGAACTACTTGCCCAGGTTGGATTGCAGGACAAATCTGAATCGAAGCCGACCCAGCTTTCCGGTGGAGAGCAACAGCGGGTTGCCGTGGCGCGGGCCTTGATGAATTCCCCTCGGGTGATACTTGCGGATGAACCATCCGGGAACCTCGACACCGAGAGTGCTCACCAACTTCACGAACTGATCTGGAAGTTGAGCCGGGATTACGACCAGACCTTTGCTGTGGTGACACACAACGAGGCACTGGCCAAGAGCGCAGACAGGATTGTGCGGATACAAGACGGAGTTATCCAGACAACAAGTCGGTAGACGATGTCAATCCAACATCTAAAGGGATTCTCAAGGCAAACCGCCCTAAGATTTTACTTGACAATGTTAAGGAATTGTGTTACTTATTGCCAGACCTGTACGACAGTTTCTCCCCTGACTGTTGTATGCTTCAATGGTCGAGCCCGGCGTTCCCCCCAACGCTGGGCTTTTTCTTTCAACTTTTAAATCCAATGGAGTGATTCAGTGGCTAAGGTCGTCAAGAAAAAGGGACAACGGCAGAAGGGATTCAGCGATGGTCACATTCCCTTCGCCAGAGAGAACTATGTTATCATGGGAATCGGCATTGCAGTTGTTGTAGCAGGCTACCTTGCAATGCTTGAGGGCTCAATCGAAGGTTTTCTTCCTCTTGTTGTGTCGCCAATCCTGTTGGTGATTGGGTATTGCGTGGTCGTTCCCTTCGGTATTCTCTACAGGAAATCTGTCCCAGGCACAAACGACGTCACCTCAGGGCAGAAGCAGGACAAACAGTAGGCTCAGCTCCTGGAAAAGGGAGAATGCTGCAATACCGGACAAGACGTGAAGCCTCTTCATTCTCCCTGTCGATGGACTGAAGTTGTTTCTGCTTCGGTTGAATTCTGCTGCTCTTGACCCAAGATCATTCAAACCCACCGTGTATTTGCGTTGGCCGCCGAACTGCTTCCTTCATATCGTGTTTGTTGAACAATCGATGCAGATAAACTCCATGGCCGGCCCGGCCTTGATGCGATGATGACCTTTCATCTCGAGCGAAGATTGTTGGTGCTGGCAGGGATTCTCATCTCCCTCGTGCTGCTCGCACCATCATGCAAGCGTGCACGATCAATAGAGATTCCGAAGGACCTTGGCGGGATGAAGATGGTGCAGCATTTGAGTGGCGCTCAGGCAAAGCAGATGATCAATCATTTGCACGGCAAAGGAGTCGCGCCACAAGAGAACCACGTCGCATTCTTTGGAGACGGAAGGTACAAGGCCACCCTGTACGTATCCCGATACTCTGATGAGTCGGAAGCGAATTCAATGGAGAAAGGAATGGCAGCGCGGATCGCGGCTGGCAATCCGGTGTTTTCGGAATATGAAGTTGTCAGTTTCAGCAGCCAACAACTCTCGCGATGTGTCGGGATGGGACAGATACATTTCTTCTTCGCGCGCGACGCCGAGTTGTATTGGCTTAGTGCCGATCGCCCGTGTGCGCAGCAAGCTCTCGATGACTTGCTGCGCTAATCTCTGTAAGAGCAAACCACGACGAGGTCTGGTGGAAGGTCAGTTCAAGAAGATGGCTTACTCCTTCGGGACCTCCAGCCCCATATCCTCTAACGGCATCACCGGCATTGGCTGACCGTTGTGCTCCAAACGGAATTTCAGATGCTCAATCAAGGGGTCTTGAGTGACCGGTTGTTCCATGCCGAAGAGCTTCGGTACAAACTGAGAGAAGTCGATAAGTCCCGGAGGGGGCAACTCGATTATTGTCACATCATCGGTGGGATCGATTCCCGCTTTCTGACGCGCAATACGGATTGCATCTTCCATTCCTCCCAACACATCCACCAGTCCGACGTTCTTGCCTTCCACGCCTGAATAGTATCTGCCTTGTGCAAGCGGCTCTATCTTGTCAGGAGTACTTCTTCTCCCCTCAGCAACCTTCGAGACGAATTCACTGTAGAAGGACCGGATAGCGCGTTCAGCCTTTGACCGTTCAAGATCCGTGAGGTCGCGGTCGGGTATTCCAAGTCCTAGAAACGGCAATCTGAAACCAAAGCCGATGTCAGCATGATCGCCAGCCTTCACAAGGTCTGTCGACATTCCGAGCTTCTCTTTAAGGCCCTTGTCGTACATCCAGCCACCGATCACTCCGATTGATCCGGTAACAGTGCTTGGAGCAGCAACAATGGTGTCCGCATACATCGAAAGCCAGTAGCCACCGGAACCTGCGACAAGCCCTTGCGAAACGATGACGGGCTTGTCCTTCTTTGCCTTCCTTAGCGCTTCGGCAATATAGTCGGAAGCCGTGCCATCACCGCCTGGAGAATCGACACGGAGGACGATCGCTTTGACTCTCGAATCGTTTGCCGCTGCCTCGACAACTTTCACAAGTGAACGGGCTTTGATCCCTGCGTCCATGGCGCACTCACCAAGTGCATAGATGACGGCAATGCGGGGTCGTTCACCCCATCTGTTGTCATAGGGGAGATTAAACATGGCAAGCCGATTCGCATGCGTCGTTGATTTCTTCTCTCCTTCAAGTCGCTCGATCATCGATTTGACTTCTTCCCATCGTCCGAGCGTGTCTACCAGACCTCTCTCGATGGCATCCTTGGGCAGAAAAATCGCCTCTTCGTTAACGAGCTTGTCGAATTGTTTGAGTTCCAGTTTTCGTCCTTCACAAATATCCGTCTTGGTCAAAGCGTACATATCATCAATGAACTTCTGCCGTTGTTCCCGGTCTGCATCAGACATCTTGTCTCGCGAGAGGCTTTCGAATGCCGACTTGTACTTGAAGAACCGAAGTTCGTCGAAACCAATTCCCAGTTTCTCAAGTGTTCCCTTAAGGTAGGTGGATCCTGCGACATACCCCGGCAGCATGATTACGCCAGTAGGATCGAGGACAATCTTGTCTGCCACTGTTGCGAATTGATATTCCTCCATCGAAGGTCTGTCGATGAAGATGACGACCTTCTTTCCGACAGACTTGAAATCCTCGAGCTGCTTTCGCAGTTCCCACAACATCTCACGATTGACAACCATGCCCGATGTGTTGATCGCAATCCCTGCAATTGTCTCGTCAGCTTTTGCAGCGGCTATTGCTTCCAATGAGTGTTTCAGCGTGTTGGCAACATCAAAGAGCATGAAACGTTGGTATTTCATCTTGCCGTAGAGATTCATCTCAACGTACCTTGAATTCTTTGTGAGCTTTGAGAGAACAGTTCTGTCGTACGCACCGAGACGAATTGCATACGAATTGAAGCTGTGCTTTGCGTCTTTGTCATACGCCGACTGAGCAGAGAATCCTGCATTGCCGAGACTTAACGAGAGCCCAACGGTGAAAGCATGTGTGTCGAAGAACCGTCCTGTGATCCGGATCCCCGGCAAGGCTTCGACAACGGCGCCGCAGCTCCAGTGTCCCTGGTTGAGTGTTTGACCATTCTGGATTGCATAGTCAGAGAAGAGCGTGAGCAACTCGTTTCCAAACGGGCGAACACCCATGTCAATTGTCGCCTCGGTTCTTCCCCCCGAATTCGTCGCACTGCCGATCAGTCCAACAGAAAAATGTGGATCCGGGCGAACAAGTGTCCCGATTGTCCAAACGTTTTTCCTGTCGAATGCCGATTTATCTCCTCCTGTAAAGCCGTAAGCGACGCCGAAGCCCAGGGTTTTGTCGCCAAAGCCGAAAGAGAGTCGATAGTCAATCACTGATGCTGAATCGATTTTCGTCTTCACCATTCCAAAGCCGAAGTTCGTTGAAGCCATGAACAATCCCCAATGATCGAAGTCATTCCAGTCTCCCGTAGCGTCTGACCACACAAACTGAAAATCAGGGTGTCGTACATACGTAAGCATTGCCGGGTTCTCGTAACCGTACAGCCCAAATTTCATAGCTCCGGGTGAAGCGAGAGAAAGGTCAGCCGTGGAGTAGTATGAGGGGAAAGTTTGACTGAATGCAGCAGCGGTCATTAACGTGACGAAGACAAACGTGCGTGATAGGAGTTTCATTTTTTCTCCAAGAGTTTTCATGAGAAGGAGGAATGGCTGATTCTCATCGCTCAATCCTTTTTCCAAAGCGATGGGGACCAACACTATTGAGAAGAGATGATGCAGTCAAGATACACGTGCGGAGACTAAACGGCAAGATGAAAATCTCAAATTTGGGAACCTGGTGCTCAAGAAAAAACGCAGCACAGATCCAGCCCACTGTCAATGGGGGTCGCTCTGAAACGTTTTGGAGGCAGTCAATGTAGTGGACGCCCCAATCAGAATGATGCTGCTGCTGTGCCCCGGTCTCATGCATTTGCGCTGCCCTTAGAAGTACGTAGCCGGGGCCAACAGGTTTCGGGATGCGGCTTCCAAGGTGAAATCTGAACATCGCAAGCCCCTCGGCATTTACCATTCTAGGAAGTCCCTTGAACTCTGCAGGTTAAACCCATCGATTTATGCGCTTGCCTTCTGCAAGTCGTTTTGTTATCTTGATACCGGAATTGTGTCCATTCGGCCGGTTGAGAATCTCAAAGGAACCAACATCTACCCAACTCTTTCACGGAAGGTTGACTCGGGAGGGAGGGTGCGCCGAGTTGGACGGAATTTGCCCTGAGACGCTGACAGGATTGTAGACAGACGGGTGACAGAATCACTTGGATGTTGGACGATTCCCGGGGAAAGATTCACAAATCAGAACTGATTTGCCAAGGGCGTGTAGCTCAGGGGTAGAGCATCTGCCTTTTAAGCAGAGGGTCGCTGGTTCGAGCCCAGCCACGCTCACTGGATTTGGCAGATGAGAGAATGTTCTTGCGGAAGTGGCGAAATTGGCAGACGCACCATCTTGAGGGGGTGGCGCCCAAAAGGCATGCGGGTTCAAGTCCCGCCTTCCGCACTACAGTCGGCGCTCTACGTAATGTTCGGTGCCATCATTGTCTGAGGGGCCAGCATAGCCTACAGCCCACAAGAGTTTCGGGCGCTTATGTGTTGGTTGCATTTTGAGCGTACCTCGACCCAAAGGTCAAAAACCGGAAAAATGGCTTGACTTTCTTGGGAGCCAGACATATATTGTTTCAGCTATTCTACTTCACTTTCGCTATGATAACAAGAAAGATTTTGCCTGTTGCGGCACTAATGCTTTTTGTGTCAGCATTTGCGATCAGCGGAACCATCCGCGATGGGAGCTTCACAGCCAGAAGCGATGGAAGCAACATCAATCTCCAATGGGTCAGCGAAGATGAGAATGGGGTGTTGCGGTATGAGTTGGAACGCAAATCAGGTGTCCATGGTCAATTCATGACCTTGGCACAGCTTCCGTTGCGAGGAAACAACTCCACCTATGTGTACGTGGATGACTCTGCATTCCTCCGAACGACAGAGAACGTGTATCAATATCGGATCAAGGTTGTTTTGTCGGACGGTTCATCCATCTACTACGGGCCGATCACCGTAACGCATTCCGTGAGCAGTGTGAGAAGGACCTGGGGTAGTATCAAGGCGATGTTCCGCTGAGGCACCAGAGATGATCCACGAGCGTGTTCGTGAAAGGCGATACTCTAGTGTCGCTTTTCGTGTTTATGGACGTGGCTATTGATGCAACTTAGCAAGCCTCTGATACTCGCTTCTCGATCACCACGCAGAATTGCGTTGCTCAGGCAAATCGGCCTCTCTCCTCAGGTCGTTCCCAGCAACATCGCTGAAGAGTTTGACAGGGGTGCTACTCCGGCGGAGAATGCAGTCCGACTGGCTCATGCAAAAGCTGTTGATGTCGGACGGGATGTAGGGAATGGTCTGGTCATCGGCGCAGATACGATCGTCGTTCTCGATGGCGACTATCTCGGAAAGCCCGATGACGAGAGGGATGCGGTGAGGATGCTTGAGAGACTGAGCGGGAGAACGCACGTAGTTGTTACCGGCGTGTCGATCCTTGATCGTCCAACCGATCGATCGGTATCGGCGTACGAAGAAACAAGCGTTACGTTTCGAAACCTTCCCCGAGGGGAAATCGAGGCTTATGTATCCCAAGGCACCCCGATGGATAAGGCAGGCGCATACGGCATCCAGGATGATTATGGTGCTGTCTTTGTCTCCAGGGTTGAGGGGTGTTACTACAATGTTGTCGGACTACCGCTCTCGAAGTTTCATTCCATGCTACAGAAATTCTCTTCACAACTTGCTGAACGATAGGTTCAACTATGCCTAAGAAGATTCGTGTACTAGTTGCAAAAGTTGGGCTCGATGGTCACGACAGGGGGGCGAAGGTTGTTGCGGCTGCACTCCGCGACGCAGGGATGGAGGTCATCTATAGCGGCTTGAGGAAGACACCGGACATGATAGTGGAGGCAGCCATTCAGGAGGACGTTGACGCGATCGGCGTGAGCATTCTGAGTGGGGCCCACATGACCATCTTCCCGAAGATCCTGGGGTTGATGAAAGAGAAAGGACTCACGGACGTTCTGCTGTTTGGAGGGGGGATAATCCCTGATAAGGACAAGGAGGACCTCAAGAAGATCGGTGTGGGAGATCTCTTCACGCCGGGTGCGTCGACTCAAACGATTGTGGACTACATCAGAAGCTGGAGTTCCAACAACCGCAACTAGGAAATTTAGGAGACACCCTCAACGTCGTTGTTCGGAGGAAATCTCGCGTAAGATGCCGCTGAGGCCAAACCCTATTCCTGCTTGTCTGCCCGAGGTGCGCTTTCCGCGCGCGAAACGTTTACCGCCTGCAATCCTTTAGCGCCCTGCTCGACATCAAACTGAACAGCGTCCCCCTCTTTCAAACTTTTGTAGCCCTCCCCAACGATCGACTTGAAGTGGACGAACAGGTCTTCGCCTCCATCACGAGTGATGAAACCATATCCTTTCGCGTTGTTGAACCATTTCACCTTGCCAGTTTCCATGACTGAGCACCTTTCTGTAAATGTGAAACGAAGAGAACACCTTCCTGCAACACTCGCTTCACACGGAAGCACAACGCGTGACACTCTGTTTCGCCACACTTTCACTGCTGCAGACAAACCAGTCAGGGAACGCAGGACCGAAAGCAGACGGTGTTTTGTGAACTACGGGGGAATGTTAAGAAACGGTTTTGAAAAACGCAAGCTATCAGTTCTGCTCATCCAACCATATGCCAATTCTCGGGGGTGGCAGATTGGGGTCGCCTGAGCCATTCGGCAAGTCGATGGTCAAAGGCGTTATACCCTCTGGCGAGAATGAAAACAGGTCATCTGCGGAGAAAATAGCCCTGAAATCTTGGGGCAGAAAAAAGGGACTAAACTTCTCTGAAAACTCGTCCAGCCTTTTGATATAGTACGGCGAGTTCTGGTCGGGGAAATTGGGATCCCATTCCTCCGAAGCCCTGCAATGCTCAAACGTTCGGAGATTGGCGTCGTGGCCGGTTACATAGTACGCGACTCTGTCTCCTGGTCTTATATGTTTCGATCCGGCGAGAGCAACTTCATAGGCCGCGCTTCGGTTCCGCTTCCCAGACTCTACCTCCGTCTTGTATTTATCGAGCGAATCTCTCAAGACCTCCACTCGGGAGAAATCCCGAATGTCAAGTTTGTGGTCTGCGATGGAATGGTGCAGAGAAGAGTAGAGGGTGTGCAATCCCATTATGTCACCATTGAGCAGGCAGCCAATACACTGCAGAATGTAGTTGCGCCCAAACCGTTCCATACTCCGGGACGCCAGGGACGAACCCTTCACCTTGACCCTGTCGTCGTAGCCGAGGAGCGCATAGTTCTTCTTCTTGTAGCTCAGCATTCGCTTGTAGCGACCATCGAGTGCGACGTTGATTCCTTCGGGCATGGTGCTGCCGAGTTGTTGGACGAATTCCTTCTCGGTCTCTTCAGCACGGGCAGTTTCTGGAGGAACGAAGTACACCCCATCGGTATCTGCTTCGATTACCTTACCACCAGCAGAGCGGATAAATTCCATGATCTTGTGGAGGATCTCTTGACCTGTTCTCGTTACAGTGTCCGCTTGCGAGAAATCATTGAACAGTCCGCGCGAATATCCAAGGTATCCATAAAAGGAGTTGATGAGGATCTTCAGCGAGGACTGTGTCGCATCCAGCCGCGACCGCTCCTCCGGATCGGTACAATTCTTCATCTTCCGCTTGGCATCGAGCCGCATTGAGGTGAGGCCCTGGAGCAACGTTTGAAACACATTCTTCACGTCAGAGGCGGGCATGATATTCCTGCTGACCATGATCGAGGGATACAACGACTCGACATCAACGTGCAGCGCGGGGCCCAAAATACCGATGGAAAAAATATCTGTATAACCGCCAGCGGTCTGAGTACCGACCGTTGGCTTCGGAATGGAATGCTTCTCTTTCAGGTACGTTCTCACCAGGAGACTCTCAATCTTGGCGGCAGAACCCGACCGGGTGACTGCACCGTAACTCATCGGAACCATCTGCGTGAGGTAGAATGAAGTTCCAGCGAGATGATCGCTGAGCTTTCGCGTCTCGCGCACATCGTCAAAAGCGTAGTCGATGAGCGGTTGTACGTCGTGGTCCCAATGCCAGGAGATCTTCTCGCCGGGAATATAGGTGCGGTCTGGTGAACTGAGGCCGAAGTGCTTTGCTGCATACTTGAGTCCGTGGCTCTCCATGTCACGCTTGGTCATGTCGTAGCTCTGCACCAGGATCCTCGTATCAATGACATGGCGGCCAGCAATGTCGGCTATGGAATACTCACTGGTTCGTTCAGCAAACGACATGCGAGTGTCGTACGACCGTGGCACCGATCCGTCTCTGCCAATAGTAAGAGTGACGCCGAGGAGTTCACATCGCTTCAGTATGTATGGGAGATCGAAGTTGAAGATATTGTGTCCCTCGATGGCATCGGGGTCTTTCGTTGTAATGATGCGAACGAGTTCGGCCAACATCTGCTTCTCGGAAAGCTTCTTGCCGTTGAGGATGTGTTCCCATCCCCGGTTGTCGGAGAGCGCGATGAGTATGATTCTATCTTCGGGTCGGCTGGGGTTGCTGAATCTGTACCGGGGTGACGTGTATGTCTCAATATCCAGTTGCATCCGATGCAGGTCCTCAAACCGCATTCCTTTGAAGAGGGTTCTTCCGCTCTGCAGGAGGTATTGTGTCACTTGGTCGCTGTACAGGTGAAGGAAATCGAGTTGGTTGTAACTATCCGCTTTCGTGACTGCGCTCTTGTTGAATCGATCCATCATGTAGCGGATCGCGTCCCACATACATGTCCAACTCTCGAAGGCACAGAGATGCCGAAAGTACGCATCGCCTTCCAACCGCTTAACCCAATGCTTTTGAGCAAATCCCTCGAGGAACGTCGTTTCGGAGAGGAAGAAGAACGGATAGAAACGCTCATCGGCGAAAGATGCGGAGCCATCGTTCCGGAAATAGACACGCATCGTGCTGTCATTGAGTTGCTGGACAGCGACGATGCGTTCGTCGGTGTTGTGCCCGTACAGCAGGCTGTTCATTTCTTTTTCATTGCATCGAGAAACATCGAAATGAGATCGATCGGGATGGGGAAGATAGTAGTGGAGTTTTTCTCCGATGCGATCTCGGTCAGCGTCTGCAAATACCGTAATTGCAACGCAACCGGGTGAGTCTCAATAACTTTGGCTGCATCAGCGAGCTTCTGCGATGCTTGAAGTTCGCCTTCCGCGTGAACTACCTTTGCCCTTCGCTCTCGTTCTGCTTCTGCTTGCTTTGCCATTGCCCGTTGCATTTCCACCGGCAGATCGATCTGCTTCACCTCCACATTTGAAACTTTGATGCCCCAGGGCTCAGTGTGTTGATCGATGATTGTCTGCAATTTGGCGTTGATCTTGTCCCGTTCGGAGAGCAGCTCATCCAACTCTGACTGTCCGAGGATGCTGCGCAGTGTCGTTTGAGAAAGCTGAGAGGTGGCAAAGAGGAAGTTCTCCACTTCGACAATGGACTTCTCCGGCTGAACGACTCTGAAGTACACCACCGCATTTACCTTTATCGACACGTTGTCCTTTGTGATAACATCTTGGGGCGGAACATCCAAGACAACAGTACGGAGGCTTACCTTCACCATCTTATCGACAAGAGGAATGAGGAAGATAATGCCCGGGCCCTTTACTGCTATCAGTCGACCAAGCCGGAATATGACCCCACGTTCATACTCTCGCAATATCCGAATGGCGTTTGCCAGAATGATAATGACAAACACGACAACGACGAAGAGAAACGCACTGAAGATTTCCATGACGCATCCTTTCCAGTTGTACGTTAGTTGAGACGCCGGACAGTCAGTTGGAGTTTCTCGACCCGCTCGACTTTGACTTTGATCCCTGCCGGCAACATGCTTTCACTGCTTATAGCTTTCCAAATCTCTCCGTGAACGCGAACCTGACCTTCGGGGTGCAGGTCTGTGATTGTCTCTCCAAGCTCCCCAACGATTCCTTCAACACCAGTTGTCGGCTTCCTTCGTTGTGCCCGGATGCCCATGCCTATTGCGAACAAGAAGAACGCGGCCGTGCACAACACCGTGGGAATGATGATTCCCCAGGAGAGATGAACAAACTCAAGTGCTGATTCCGATCGGATAAGCATGATAGAGCCAAGAAGCAACGAGATTATCCCGCCGACCGTCAGCAATCCGTAGCTCGTGATTTTGATTTCAAGGAGGAAGAGAATAATGCCTACGATGATTAGTGCCAGTCCTGCATAGTTGATCGGCAAGGTGTGGAGGGAATAGAAAGCCAGAATCAGGGAAATGACGCCGATAACGCCTGGCGCGATCGATCCGGGATTGTATAGCTCAAAGAGAAGTCCATAGACGCCGAGCATGAAGAAGATGTAGGCGATATTTGGGTCACTAAGGATATCGAGAATCTTGAATTTCCAATCCATCTCGATTTCAACAATCTCCAAGCCCTTTGTCTTTAGAGTCATTGACGATCCGTTGACATCGACTTCTCGACCATCTACTGATTCCAGGAGGTCTTGAACAGATCGTGCAACAAAGTCGACCACACTATCTCTGAGCGCTTCCGTTTCCGTGATGGAGATGCTCTTGCGAACTGCCTCTTCGGCCCATTTCACGTTTCGATGTCGCTTCTCGCTGATTGTTCGAATGAACGCGGCTGCATCGTTGGTCGCCTTTTCGTTCATGATTGAATCCTTCTCACCACCCTGCATTCCCACCGGATGAGCAGCCCCAATGTTGGTCCCGGGTGCCATTGCGGCAATGTGCGCTGCAAGAGTGATGAACGCACCTGCGGAAGCTGATTGTGCCCCTGCAGGCGAAACGTACACGATGACGGGTAGCTTTGCTGTCAGCAGGTCGGAGACGATCTCCCGCGTTGATTTAAGCAATCCCCCCGGTGTGTTGAGTCTGATGACGAGGCATTCTGCTCCCGACTCATTGGCCCGCTCAATGCTCTGGTGAATGAAATCAGCAGTTGCCGGGTTGATCGACGCGTCCACAGTAATAACGTGGACGATCCCGCAGATTGAATGAAAGCTAGTGAGAGATGATAGAAGCAGAAGTCGTAGCATCAATTTCATGGTCGGACTCATTGTTGTCGGTCTTGAACCGGGTCCGATTGGCCCGGCGACGAATGGAATGGGTGGGTAAGTTGTTGGCGGAGAGGGTGGGATTCGAACCCACGATACCGTTGCCGGTATACCACCTTTCCAGGGTGGCCAGTTCAACCGCTCCTGCACCTCTCCAAGTGTACAGTAGCATCATCAACGCCAAAAATATACTAAGAACGTGCAGGAAATGCAATTTGATAATCGGCTGAATCCTCGTATATTTCTCATTGATTGAACGCAATGAGAGACGTTCTCACTCGGAAGTCCAAAGTTCGTGAATGAATTTGTCAATCGAGTCGCTTCGCCGCGTGTTCGGAGCGGCATCAAGTCTTTGCTCTGGCGAACCCGTCTCGTCTTCTTCCCCTCTGCGAAACGACCATTCAAAGCGGGTGAAACATTAAAAGCCAGGCAGCGACGTTTGAAGGAAGATTTTTTTGACCGGTATTGTGTGGGAAAAGGAATTGACATTGGCTACGGCGGAGATCCCATCTCTGATAGTTGCGATGTTTGGGAATCAGAGCATGGAGATGCCCAGTACTTGCGAGGTCTTGCAGACGGCATGTATGACTTTGTTTATTCCTCGCATACTTTGGAACATATGCCAGATCCCGGTGTTGCGCTGGTGAACTGGTGGCGTCTGCTGAAGCCGGGCGGATTTCTCATACTCTACATTCCAGATCGGGACCTGTATGAGAAGAAGACGACTCTCCCCTCGGGGTGGAATGAGGACCACAAAACATTCTTTCTGCTTGACAGAGACGAGAGTCCCGATACAATCGGCGTACTACCGCTGATTAGTCGCAGCTTGCGGGGCTTCGAAATTGAGTATGCCAAACGATGCGGCGAAGGATGTACAATCATGGACCCCTTGGCGCATAGCGATGGTGAGTACTCGATTGAAGTCGTGATTCGAAAGCTCCGCTGACCAATGGGAAAGACTTGTGCACGTGGTTTGTCCATGAACTCCATGTGACAATACCGCAAATCATGATGCCGGAGGTTGCGGCTCGCAACTGTGGATGCCCCGGACGATGAATCGTCAAACTAGTGTTTCATGACATTTCGATCTGAGTTCTACATCGTTTGGAAGTGTGACACTTATCCTACTGCGCCTGTCCGGAGAAGGATTGTGGAACTTCTCCCAGCCACCTTCGTGGAACGTCGGCTCGCTCCATCATCTTTCGTTCGCCAATGAAGGACTCGCAAGCCACATTCAAGAGTGCGGTCTGGAACCACGCCGGCAAGATTCTTGAATACATTCTGATGTATGTTACGTCGGTCCTGATTGCTCGGGGGCTTGGTGTTCAGGGAAATGGGATGTTCGTTGGACTTCTCAGTATCTCACAGCTTTTCCTGGTTCTCACGTCGTTTGGGCTGGAAGTATCGCTCAACAAGCACATTCCTCAGTTGAGCGGGGAGCACAGGGATGATCGTCTTCGATTTGTGCTTCGTGGAACGCTTGCTCTCCGTGTTATTGTGATTATCGGTTTGGTTGTGGTGTTGTACTCGGCCATGCATCTCTTCCCGGAATTATTCTCGCCTCAGCTCTCAGGATACGTCTGGCTTTTGGTTGCTTACACTAGTGTCCGGTCGCTTGTTGCGCTGCTCACGATTGTGCTAGTTGCCGAGCTACGGACTCGTGCGACATCTCTGATCAATGTAGTCACAAGGGCTCTTGAGGTTTTGCTCATTGCTCTTTTGCTCAACAGCGAGATGACGACAATGAAGGTTTTTGTCGTCTTTCTTTCGACCGCTACACTCCAGTTATCTGCATATTTGGTCGCGGCGAAGTTTCAGGTGTTCGGAAGGGCAGAACGGCAAGCGATGTCTGCCATCATCGCATTTGGGGGCATCTACTGGATCAATACCATAGTGGAGTTTTTCCTTGGGCGACAGGGGGATGTTCTGTTGGTCACTCTGCTGCTCCCGGATTCGACGCAGGCGTCACTGTACGATGTTGCTTTCGCCATAAGTCAGTTGGCCTCTCTCGCTATGACGGTCGGACTCGGCGGCATCACTCTTGCCACATCAGCGAAGCTCGCCATGCGTGAATCCGAGCTGTTGGACCGGTTCTACGGTTTCATGATTCGAATGACCTCGTTGCTCTCGATCCCGCTCTATGCGTTTATCCTGTTCAATGCAACTTCCGTCCTGTTTGTCTTGTACTCATCGAAGTATGTTGCAGCCGCGGGGCTCATTCAAGGCATCGCCGCCTTTCGTATTGTGGGGAGACTATTCGGAGGGCCAGAAAATGCTGAGTTCTTGTTGTCCAGGTCTCAGGTGTCCACACTTGTTGGTATTGGTGTCATCGGTGCTCTTACAAACGTGGGACTCGACTTTGTTCTTATCCCCAAGATGAATGCAATGGGCGCCGTGATTGGTAGCGGCTGCGCCAACGTGATCGTGAATGTGCTTGGCGCTGTTGCAGTCTACAAAAGATCATCAGCAGGACTGCAGTGGAGGTTCTGGTTCAAAGTTGTAGCAGCGACAAGCACTGTTTCGCTTGTGTGCAATGTTGTATTTCCGCCTTCTAGCTTCACCTCGATTAGTCTGCAGGTGCTGGCGTATTTTATCCTCTCCATCAGCCTGCTAGTGCTGGTCAAGCCTTTGACCGTTGGTGATAGAGAGTGGTTGTCAAAGATCGACCATCGGCTTGCCATCGCGTTTCGATATTTTGCCAAAGCGGAGACGAATGGTTTTGGTATCAGGCCGACATAAAGGAACAGTTGAGCTCGAACCAAGCGGTCATTATGTCGTGAGTACTCTTGTGGTTTGTTCGCTGCTCTTGATTGCTTTGGGAATCTGGACTGCATGTCCTGTTCAACAATGAGGAGATGGGGTGGACCTCCAAATAAGTTCACATAGACAATCAGTTGTTTTCCTGAGCTGGATTAAGCTGTCATGAAGATCGGCCTTGTTTGTGAATCTTGCGACAACAGAACCGGTATTGGCCGGATTGTTAACTATCTCGCTGGGG
>Ga0208980_10000911_pt1 | contig 17537 bp, 16 predicted proteins | sample WetSurMetagenome_3_FD_187993 | JGI IMG/M metagenome (GOLD analysis project Ga0208980, IMG submission 187993) | Wetland microbial communities from Twitchell Island in the Sacramento Delta, sample from surface sediment Aug2011 Site A1 Bulk (version 2) | ecosystem: Environmental > Aquatic > Marine... | reverse complement strand
CCGGCGCCATACCGGCCTGGCGACGCAGCATGCTCAGGCGGTCGCGCAGCATGCCTGCCTACCGCCGTCGCGGCCTGGAGGCCGCTCCCACCAGGCCGTGCCATCGCTCTGGCGGAAGCGCCGTCCTCGGCGCGACTTGGATCGCGGCCTGGAGGCCGCTTCTACGGGATCCGAACATGCGTCGTACCGGTGGGAGCGCCGTCCTCGGCGCGATTGGACGCGCCGTCACTCAATAGCCCGAGCACCCGCAGCGCGGCCGCCTTGGGCGAGTAGCCCCGCTCCTCGTCCGAGGCGAGGATCGGCCCAACGCAGGCGGGACAGCCGAACCGGCAGCCACAACCCGACACCAGCGCATCGGCCGCCGCGACGACCTCGTCCCGCTGGTCGAACAGCGGCGCGGACAGGCCCACGCCGCCCGGGTAGTTGTCGTACAGGAACACTGCGGGGCGGAAGCGCCCGACCGCGTCGGGCGCCATCTCGGCGCCTTCCGCGGACCGAAGCTGCCCCCGGCCGTTCGGCCCCACGGTGGCGAACCACTTCGCGTCGCCGTCGCCCACCGCGCGGCCCAGATCGTGAGGCTCGGCCATCATCCGCAGCGCGGCGACGTGATGCATCGCGTAGGCGGCGCCGAGGAAGCCGTCGAGCGCCTCCACGCGGCTGGGCAAGGCCGCCTCCAGCGCGCCGGGCTCGACCTGCCACCACGCGGAAGTTGTGTGCATCTCCTGGTCCGGCAGGTTGATGTTGCCGTAGCCGACGTTCTCGTGGGTGTAGTAGCGGATCTTCTTGTAGCCGGGGATACGGCGCACCAGGTGCACCTCGCCGTGCGCCGTGCGCGCGTTGCCACGCTCCGCCTCCTCGAAGCGCTCGAGGATCTTCAGCCGCGTGTAGTCGATCGCGTCGGTGTAGTAGTCGGCGCGGGTGCGCGTCACGAAGGCCTTGCGGCCGGTCCAGTCGAGGCGCTCCACCTGATACGGGGCGGCCTGCACCATGTAGATCGCACCTTCGTAAAGGGTCATCGGCACCGAGCTGAAGTCGACCTCGGCGATGACGTCCTGGCCGCCGTCGCCGGTGTCGATCACCACGAAGTTGCCCTCGGCGACCGAGCGCAGCGACACCGCGTTGGCGGGATAGCTGTCGGCCGTCCAGTGCCAGCGCCCGCCCTCGCGGTGCAGCACGCCCTCCTGTTGCAGATAGGCCAGCAGCTCGCCGAGGTCCTCGCCACCGAAGGCCTCGCCGTCCCGGAACGGCAGCTCGAAGGCCGCGCAGCGCACGTGGTCGAGCAGGATCAGCAGCTGGTCCGGCGCGATGCGCGCGTGCTCGGGCGAGGCGCCGAGGAAGAACTCCGGGTTGCGCACGATGTACTGGTCGAGCGGCTCGCTGCTCGCGACCAGCACGCCGAGCGAGGCGCGGTTGCGCCGCCCTGCCCGCCCGAAGCGCTGCCAGGTGGCGGCGATCGTGCCCGGGTAGCCGTTCAGAACGCAGACGTCGAGGGCGCCGATGTCGACGCCGAGCTCGAGCGCCGAGGTCGCGATCACGCAGTCGACGTCGCCGGCGCGCAGCCGGCGCTCGGTGTCGCGCCTCGCCGTCGGCAGGTAGCCGCCACGGTAGGCGGCGACGCGGGGCGGCCGACGCGGATCCTTGTCGAACACGTCCTTGAGGTACTTGGTCAGCACCTCGACCATCAGCCGGCTGCGCGCGAACACGATGTTCTTGAGCCCCATGCGCGTCGCGAGCCGCGCGATGCGCGTCGTCTGCGAGCGCGCCGAGGCACGGATGCCGAGGTCCGGGTTGATCACCGGCGGGTTCCAGAGCAGCAGGCGGCGCTCGCCCTGCGGGGCGCCGCTGTCCGTGATCGCCGTGACAGGCGCGCCGAGCAGCTGCTCGGCGAGCTCCTGCGGGTTGGCGATCGTCGCCGAGGCGAAGACGAATACGGGGTCGCTGCCGTAGAAGCGGCAGACGCGCCGCAGGCGGCGCAGCACGTTGGCGACGTGGGAGCCGAACACGCCGCGGTAGGAGTGCAGCTCGTCGATCACCACGTAGCGCAGGTTCTCGAAGAACTGCGCCCACTTGGTGTGGTGCGGCAGGATGCCCTGGTGGAGCATGTCCGGGTTCGACACCACGATGTCGCCGCGCGTGCGCACCGCCTTGCGCGCATCGCCGGGCGTGTCGCCGTCGAAGGTGAACGCGCGGATACCGAGCTCACCCGCCCGGTTGAGCTCGACCAGCTCGGCGACCTGGTCCTGCGCCAGGGCCTTGGTGGGGAACAGGTACAGCGCCTTGGCCTGGCCGCTCAGCACCGCCTGCAGCACCGGCAGGTTGTAGCAGAGCGTCTTGCCCGAGGCGGTCGGCGTCACGACGACGACGTGCCTGCCACCCGCGACGGCCTCCCAGGCCGCCGCCTGGTGCGAGTAGAGGCGCTGCAGCCCGCGGGAGGCGAGCGCCCGCCGCAGCCGCGGATCGAGGTCGCCGGGCAGCGGCGCGTATCTGCCCTCCCGCGACGGGATCACCAGCTCGCCGGTGATGCGGGAGCGGTACTTCTGCCGGAGGCTGTCCGCGAGCCGGCCGACGGCATCGGTGGGCGTGGGCTCCGCGAGTCGCTCGGCGGGAAGGCTCATCGGCAACGTTCTCCTGCTGTTCTATACTGTGCGCAGTATAGAACATGCGGGAAACCCTGGAACCGCCGCGAAGGAGCCTTGCGTGACTGCCACACTCACCCGCCGCCAGCTCGAGATCTACGAGTTCCTGAAGACGCGTCTCGACGACTTCCCACACCCGCCGACGCTCGACGAGCTGTGCGACGCGCTCGGGCTCAGCTCCCGAGGCTCGCTCCACAAGCAGGTCCAGGCGCTGATCGACGCGGGCCTGGTCGAGCCGATGAACCACCTGCGCCGCGGCATCCGGCTGGTCCCGGCCGACGCGCCCGCCGAGCCCGACGGCCTGCCGCTGTTCGGCTACATAGCGGCCGGCCGGCCGATCGAGGCGGTCGCCAGTCCCCAGACCGTCCAGGTGCCGCCCGCCCTGCGCACCGAGCGTGACTGCTACGTCCTGCAGGTGCGCGGCGACTCGATGATCGACGAGGGCATCCTCGACGGCGACTGGGTGGTGATCGAGCACCGCGACAGCGCGCGGAACGGCGAGATCGTCGTCGCGTTGGTGGACGGCGCCGAGGCGACGCTCAAGCGCATCGAGCAGCGGCCCGGCAAGGTCGTCCTGCACCCTGCGAACGCGGCGATCAAGCCGCTGACGTACAGGCCCGACCGCGTGCAGATCCAGGGCGTTCTGGTCGGGCAGATGCGGCGGTACCAGTGACCGTGGGTCGGGTAGCCGACAGCGGATCCAGTGTCATTGCGGATCCGCAGGTCGGCGGCGCGCGAGTGGCGAAGTGGCGCCTGATCAGTACCTTCGAGCCCGTCGTGCCGGCGCGACTGAACGCCGACGGCGTCGCATGACGCGCCCCACGCGGGTTGCAGCGCTGGCCCGATCCGGCGACTTATGGACCTGTCGCCAGCCGGGCAGCATTCGATCGAGGATTCTCGTGCCCGCGGTCACCAGCCAGGCAACGGCGACCGTCGCGCCCAAGAAGGCCAGAACTGCGCCGAGGGCAGTCAAGGGGCTCATTCCGGTCTGCTGCAGCTACCGATAGACGGAGGTCGCCGGCCAGTCCTTCGCGCTCCGGCTCAGGGCCACCGAGGCGAGGGCCCTCGGCCTGCCAGACAAGCGCTGTTCTTCCGCTCGGACGCGAGCCAGTCACGCAGCTCGTCGCTCGGCAGGGCGTCAACCGGCGGCGCCCAGAGGCTCAGGAGACGTGCGAGCTGCTCGCAACGGCTGGCTTTGGCGAGCGCAGCGCGCACCGCAGGTCTTGGAAAGATCTGTCGGGAGTGCCGCCACGCCTTTGCCATCTTGCCCCCCTCGCGTGCCGAAAACCCTTCGCCGCCGTCACGGCGAAGGGCTCAAGCACGTTGGCTGCGCGTCAGAGATCAGTAGTCGATCACCCTGTCGGCGGTGCTGAGCAGCGGGATCGGGCTGGTGATGTAGACCTGATCGCCGTAGGTGTAGAGATCAGCAGCTGAGCCCGGCAGATTGCCGTACTCGACCACCCAGCACAGCGGGCAGGCCAGGATCTCGCCACCTGCCCCCAGGTACGCCTCAACTACAGACTTCAACGGTACCGGTGGTTGGAGTACGCCCAATTGGTTGACGCGCCTGACATAGCTTCGACGCGTTGTTGACTGTAGGAGCGTGCGCAACGCCGACACCGCCGAGCGTCGCGAAGATCGTCACTCTCGAGCCCGCGTTCAGCAGGCCGGTACCCAACTGCAAGGCGACGCAGGCCGGCTGTGGATCGTCAAGAGGATTGGTCTGCACGCTGATCACGGTGTCCTTGCCCTCGGCCAGGGCCGAGGTGCCGACGAAAGGCAGAGAAGCGAGGACCAGAGCAGCAGCCAAACTTCCAGGCACACGGTTCATTGCTTCCTCCGTTATTCAGCCTATTGGCATATTCAGATTAGCCATAAACCTTTCGAGTGGTATTGGAATTTTTACTTACGTACATCTACGCAAGGACGTGCCCGTCCGGCTTGCGCCAAAGGACGCAGTTCCCCGCGCGAGCCGGGATGCTCGCTGACCCCAATCAAAGGCCGCGCGGCCCGCGCGTCATCTCTTCGATCGAGATGATTCGGCAGGCTGGCACCGACCGGTGCAATGCGATAATTGTCATTGACACCTGAGTCCTCGCGACTTCGCCGCGGCGAGGTGCCTCTTGAACGCAAGCACCGTCATCCCGAACGCGACCAGCCTGCGCCTGGTCGTCATCGACGGCCACGTCACGACCGACCCGAAGGAGCCGCTGCTGAGCCGCACGTCTTACCCCATCGTCGCGTGGCGTCTGGTGGAGAACGACGTGGCCCCGGTGCTGCCCCGCCTGGTTCACGTTCCTCCCGACATCGACCCCGACGAGAGCGGTGGCGTCATTCGCTGGAGCTACCTTCACGACCCGGCGACCGGCGACCTCTACGACGCTCACACCGGTCAGCACCTCGGCGAAACGCTCGACGAGGCCATGGAGAGTGCGGAGCTGCTGTTGTTCGGGTTGGCCGGGAACGAATAGCACGCTTCGACGGCCTGCTCACGAAAGGAACCGAAGCAAGAGTCGGGCAGTCGCCTGGCCTCGCACCGTTTCCGATGCCAGCGGGGAACGGGCCAATGACCGCAGCGATCCCGGAAGCGGTCATGCGTCGATGAACCATCATGCTCTGCACCGGGGCGACAACGGCCGGCGGCCACGCTGCCCTTGCCCGCAGAAGGCGAATTCAGGTCTGCTCCCAGGCGCCACCCTTGTCCAAGGCACCCTGAGCCCGCAGTGATTTCAAGTATCGAACCGGGCTGCGCTGTTCAAACAAACGGGGCCACCTAAGGGAAAGGCGGGATGGGCCTCGGCCCATCCCGCCTTGCTTGTTACGCGCGGCGGGCCGCCAGGGCAATCACGACGTACGACCAGCCGTTCATGATCATCTCGATGGCGACGAACAGTCCGATGACCCACAGGCCCGACACCGGCCACTGGGCGTAGATCATGGCGCCGAGGACGAGCGAGCCGATGCCCGCGACGAGCGGCCACCACCACCCGGCAGCCGGCCGCAACTGAAAGGCGATGAAGATCCGGAACAGGCCGGCGGCAAGCAGTGCGACGGCCAGGACGAGCGTCAGGGCGACCGAGGCACCAAAGGGGTTGTGAATCGTCATGGCGCCGGCCGCCAGATAGACCAGGGCGATGAGGACGTGCCACAGCGTGCTCTTCCAGCTCTTGTGCCGGAAGGCCTCGACCAGTTGTGCAGCACCGCCGATCAGCAGCAGCACACCGAAAACGATCACGCTCACAGCGGTCAGCGCCACCGACATACCCAGGCCGACCGTGCCGAGAAGAACAAAGAGAATGCCGAGGGCAAGCAGCCACCCCCAGTGCTTTTTCACGTCATCGAGCATCGCTGCGCCCGGACCAACAATTGAAACGTCGCTATTTGCCATCTGAATTCTCCCGATCTCACGGATCGACGGTTTGTGAGCCTGTAGCATACGGTCACGTCGCACAAAGATCCGGCATGACGCCGGCTTGTGCGTATACTGGAAGCGTGTTTCAAGAGTAACCGCCCGAACGCACTGGGCGGGTCCTCCCCATTCTCTTGCGCACTGTCGGGGACGACGGAGCGCCTCTCAATGCGCGGCATGGGCCGCCAGACCACGCCGCAGCGTTGCCCAACCACCGCAATCCTGCCGTTCCGTCAGCATGGCGGACCGATTCATCTTCCTCAGTGCTCCACTATCACGAGACGACACCATGACCAAAGAACGCAAGAGCCAACGAGAAGCCAAGAAGAAGCCCGGCATGACCCTGAAAGAGAAGAGAAGCGCGAAAAAGTCGAAGCAGGACGCAAAGAGCATTCTTGGCAGCAAGCTCGCCTAGATCTCGCGAGTCTCGCACTTGCGGCGGGAGGCAAGAACAGGCGCAAGCCAGGTTGCACCCCCCATTTGAATCCTCGCGGATCAACCGCGAGGGAGGGCGGATGCGGGTCCAGCCAGGCCTTGAACCGCTCGCCGCGTTTGCCATCAACGCGGTGGCCCGGCTTCTGGACTTCCATCCGCCACCACCAAAAAAAAGCCCCGCCGTGAGGCAGGGCTTCGTTGCCAGGTGACGAGCACCCGGCGTCCAGTCTTACTGGGCTACGACGTTGGTCGCGCTCAGGCCTTTCGGACCCTGCTCGACGCCGTAGGACACGGCCTGTCCCTCGGTCAGCGTCTTGTGTCCGCTTCCCTGGATGGCGCTGTGATGGACGAAGACGTCCTTGGATCCGTCGGACGGGGCGATGAACCCGAAACCTTTTTCGTCACTGAACCACTTTACTGTGCCTGTAGCCATTACGGTTACCTCTGATCAAATTAAACGGGTGTACGTGCAGACGATTGTCAAGAGATTTCGGGAGGATCTGCCACGCCCCGTAGAGAGAGGAGCTGCCGGAACACTACAAGAAAACACTGCACTGCTCGCATTATCCCTAATGCCGAGGCTTCCGCAAGGTCTTTTCGAAGCCGTCACCGGTAGAGTAGTACGCCTTCCCGCTCTTCCAGCCACGACTCCTCGTCGTCGAAAGCGAGTGCGTCGAGGTCCGCCGGCACGGCCGCGGGGTCGTCCACCCACTCGCGCAGCAGTCCGGCGCCGTTGATGAGGTCGATCGCGAGCCGCTCGCGCTCGTACTCGTAGGGAAAGTCGCGCCAGAGGTCGTAGTCAGGCCGCAGCAGGCGCAGCGCCTTGAACGCGAGCGCCATCAGCCGCCAGGGGCGGAACGCAGCGTGATCGTAGGCCGGGTCGTCGACGTGCACCTGCACGCCAGCGCACAGCCGACCCGCGTGCTTGTGGAACGTCGGCTCGAACCAGCACTCGCGCAACCGGCAGCCGCGCAGCCACTGCGGCGCGAGCTGTTGCATCGACGTCATCAGCTCACGCGGCTCGACGTCCGGCGCGCCGAAGATCTCCAGCGGGCGCGTGGTGCCCCGCCCCTCCGACAGCGTCGTGCCCTCGAGCATGACCGTGCCCGCGTAGCAGCGCGCCATGGAGAGGCTCGGCGCGTTGGGGCTCGGGTTCACCCACGACCGCTCGCCCAGGGGCCAGCCGTATCCTGGTCCGGTCGCGGGCATCCACGAATTCATCGCGACGACGTTCAGCTCGACGTCCAGACCAAGCCAGCGCACGAACCACAGCGCCAGCTCGCCCATCGTGAGGCCGTGCCGCATCGGCAGCGGCCCCGCGCCCACGAAGCTCTCCCACCCTGCCCGCAGCCGCAGGCCCTCGACGGGGCGGCCCGCGGGGTTCGGGCGGTCCAGCACCACCACCGTCTTGCCGGACCGCGCCGCGTCCTCGAGGACGTAGCGCAGCGTCGTGATGAAGGTGTAGATGCGGCAGCCGAGGTCCTGGAGGTCGACTAGCAGCACGTCGAAGGTGTCGAGCATCGCGGCGGTCGGCCGGCGCACCTCGCCGTACAGGCTGAACACCGGGATGCCGTGCACGGGGTCTTCGAAGTCCGCCGACTCGACCATGTTGTCCTGCTTGTCGCCGCGCAGGCCGTGCTGCGGACCGAACGCGGCGGTCAGCTCGACGTCCGCCAGGGCCGCGAGTGCGTCGAGCGAGTGCGTGAGGTCGCGGGTCACGGACGCCGGATGGGCGAGCAGCGCCACGCGCCGGCCGTGCAGCGCGCGACGCAGCGCGGGCTCCTCGAGAAGACGGTCGATTCCGAATTTCATTGGGGCAGTCACGGACTCAGGACGGGATCGGGCACTGGTGGCGCATCGTAGGTCGGGTCGAGGCGAAGGCGAAACCCGACGGTGCGCAGGATGATCCGGGGGCCGTCGTTCGGTGGCCTGGCCCGCCCTATGGCGGCGGCAGATCCAGCGCGAACCCCTCGGCCCGATGGAAATCCGGCCGGATGGCAGAGTGGCGGAGCGCCCAGTAGGTGAGCCTGCCGCCCAGGTCCTCCAGCACGGCAGTGAGGCCGAGCCGCAGCCTCGCGCCCGCCCGCTGCCGCGGCAGACACTCGGCGCGAATGACGGCGTCCAGGTCCAGGCAGCCCGCCGCCTTCTGCACGACGATCTCCGGATCGAGCTCCGCGTCGAGGACGCCGCCGTCGCGATAGCCTCGAAAGGCGTACGCCGCCCACGCGCCCGAGGGTGACAGGTTGATCTCGTGGTAGCCCGGGCCGTCGCCCGCCATCACGAAGGCCTCGAAGCAGGTCCCGCGCCAGAGGCCATCCGCCCGCCTAGGCCCTGCCGGCGGCGGAATCCGGAGCCGATCGATGTCGCCCTCGACCCTGAACGACAGCGCGACTGCACGGGCGGGAGTCATCGCGACGCTCGCGACGAGCCTGTGCACGGGTGCGCCGGGCGTCGACGGGTGCGGGATCAGCAAAACGCTCGGCATGCCGGATCCGGTCCGCGAACCCGAACGACGGGCCCGTCTGTCAGCACGACCCCTGCCCGCCCGGCGGGTCGGAGCGCTCGTCGGGCGGCAGCAGGCACTGCCCCTTGCCCCTGCCGAACACGGAGAGGTGGCGGAAATAGATCCACAGGAGCAATGGCAGGCTCGCCATCAGGAACAGGTCGAGTGCGCCGGGCTCCGACAGCTCGCCGCGCCACCACGCCTGCGCACGCAGGAGCGCCGCCACCAGCCAGGCGAAGAACGCCGGAATGGCCAGGACGCGTAGCCAGGGGTGATCTGCGCGCATCGGAACCAGTGGCCGTCGGGAGCGCCCGTCTACCAGAGCGGCGCGTTACTCGCCCCCGCGCATGCCGTCGACGTAGCGGTCGCGGGCGGCCTTGGCGCGGCCGAAGATCTCCAGCAGCCGCTCGCCGTCGCCGCGCCGGATGGCGTCGGCGAGATCGGTCATCTCGACCGCGAACCGCTCCAGCATGCGGCTCAGGGCCTCGCGATTCGCGAGGCAGATGTCGCGCCACATCACCGGCGAGCTCGAGGCGATTCGCGTGAAGTCCCGGAAGCCGCCCGCGGCATAGCGGAAGATCTCGTCGTTCTCCTTCATGCGAGCGAGGGCGTCCACCAGGCCGAAGGCGAGCATGTGCGGCAGGTGGCTGGTCGCCGCGAGCACCTCGTCGTGGTGCTCGACGCTCATTTCGGAGACCTCGGCGCCGCAGGCGCGCCACATGGCCGCGACGCGGCCGACCGCCGCCGGGTCGTTGTCCGCCAGCGGCGTGAGGATCACGCGGCGGTCCCGGTACAGCGTGGGAAAGGACGCCTCGACGCCCGTGCGCTCCGTGCCTGCGATCGGGTGCCCGGGCACGAAGAACGACAGGGGCCCGTCGAAGGCAGCGCGCGCGTCGGCCACCACGCTGCCCTTGGCGCTACCGCCGTCGGTGACCACGGCGTCCGGGGCGAGCCGCCCGCGCATCGCCGCGAAGGTGTCGCGCATGGCGCCGAGCGGCACCGCGACGAACACGGTGTCGGCCCCCGCGACCGCCTCACCCACGTCGTGGGTATAGCGATCGATCACGCCGAGCTCGACGGCCCTCTCGAGATTCGCCTTGCCGCGGCCGCAGCCCACGACCTCCCCGACCTCGCCGGCCGCGCGCAGCGCGCGGGCGAGGGAGCCGCCGATGAGGCCAACGCCGACGACCGCGAGCCGGCGGATCGTCACCGGCCGAGCACCTTCTTCAGCGCCGCGAGGAAGCGCGCGTTCTCCTCGGGAAGCCCGATGGTGACGCGCAGGTGGTTGGGCAGGCCGTAGTTGCCGATGGGGCGAGCGATCACGCCTTCGCGCAGCATCGCCTGGTCGACCGGCCCGGCCGGCTGCCCCAGATCGACTGCGAGGAAGTTGCAGACCGAGGGGATGAACCCCAGTCCGAGGGCCGCCAGGCCGTCGACCATCTGGACCATGCCCTGCCGGTTCAGGTCGACGCCCCGGCGAACGTGATCGGGATCGTCGAGCGCCGCCTGCGCCGCCGCCAGGGCCACGCTGTTGACGTTGAACGGCTGGCGCACCCGATTGAGCAGGTCCGCGACGTCCGGACTGGAGAGCGCGTAGCCCACGCGCAGCGCCGCGAGGCCATAGGCCTTCGAGAAGGTACGCGTGACGATGAGATTGGGAAACTCGTCGAGCCACTGGGACGCATCGGGGTACTCGGGCTCGTCCACGTACTCGACATAGGCCTCGTCCACCACGGCGACGACCTGCTCCGGCAGCGACGCCAGAAAGGCGTGCAGCCGCTCGCGCGTCAGCCAGGTGCCGGTCGGGTTGTTGGGGTTGGCGACCCACACGACCCGCGTGTGCTCGCCCACCCGCTCGCGCATGGCATCGAGGTCGTGGCCATAGGCCCTCGCCGGCGCGACCCGGATGGTGGCCCCCACGGCCTGCGAGCTGATCGGGTAGACGGCGAAGGCGTGCTCGGACATCACCGTCTCGACGCAGGGGTGCAGGAACACCCGCGCGATCATGTCGAGCACGTCGTTGGACCCGTTGCCGAGGGTGATGCAGCCGCGGTCGACGCCGTGCTTTGCCGCCAGCGCGTTTCGCAGCTCGAAGCCCCCGCCGTCCGGGTAGCGGGCGAGCTCGCCGAGCGCCGCCTGCGCCGCCGCCAGAGCCCTGGGGCTGGCCCCCAGGGGGTTCTCGTTCGACGCCAGCTTGATCGAGCCGGTGACGCCCAGCTCGCGCTCGAGCTCGGAGATCGGCTTGCCGGGGACATAGGGCCGGAGGCCGGAAATACCGGGGGCGACGATGTCGAGAGGCTTGAAGCTCATGGTCCGATCACCACGGAGGCACAGAGGTTTGGGTTCAGAGGATGGCCCTCGGGTACGACCCGAGCACCTTGTACATCGACGCGGCGCGTGCGAGGTCCGCGAGGGCCCGGGCGACCTGCGGGTCGCTCTGGTGCCCCTCGATGTCGACGAAGAACACGTAGTCCCAGATGCCGCGCCGCGAGGGTCGCGACTCGATGCGCGTCATGCTCACCCCGTGCTCGGCGAGCGGCGAGAGCAGCCGGTGCAGGCCGCCGGCCTCGTTGCGGGTGGAGAACAGCAGGCTCGTCTTGTCGTTGCCGCTCGGCGCGACGACCTGCCTGCCGATCACCAGGAACCGCGTGGTGTTGCCGGGCTCGTCCTCGATGTTGCGCGCGAGGATCTGCAGCCCGTACAGCTCGGCCGCGGTCTCGCCCGCAATCGCCGCCGCGGCAGGGTCCTCGCGCACCAGCCTCGCCGCCTCGGCGTTGCTGCCGACGGGGACGCGCTCGGCCTTGAGCAGGTGGCGGTCCAGCCAGCCCCGGCACTGCGCCAGGGACTGGGAGTGGGAGTACACCACGCGCACCGCTTCGAGGTCCGACGCGGCGCTCATGAGGTTGTGATTGATGCGCAGAGTCACCTCGCCACAGATGTTCAGCGGCGAGGTGAGGAACATGTCGAGCGTGTGGCTGACCACGCCCTCGGTCGAGTTCTCGACGGGCACCACGCCGTAGCGGCAGGTGCCCCCCTCGACCTCGCGGAACACGTCCGGGATCGCCCCGAACGGCTGGGTGTGGACCGAGTGGCCGAAGTGCTTGAGCGCAGCGGCCTGGGTGAAGGTGCCTTCCGGGCCGAGAAAGGCGATGTCGAGGGGCTGCTCGAGGGCGAGGCAGGCCGACATGATCTCGCGGAACAGCCGCGCCATCTCCTCGCCGCCGAGCGGCCCGCGGTTGCGCGCCTTGACCCTGCGCAGGACCTCCACCTCGCGCTCCGGCCGATAGAAGGACCCTTCCGGGTCGGCCGCGAGCTTGATGTGCGCCACCCGCTCAGCCAGCTCGGCACGCTGCGTGATCAGCTCCTGGATCCGCTCGTCCAGGGCGTCGATCGCCTCGCGGATGCCCTTCAGCTCCTGTTCGTCCGTCATCGCTCTTCGGATGACCTAGTGACCGCTTCCGCAACCGAGACAGCGCACCGACAGCACGCCGGCGATCGACGAGAGCTGGGCGACGACGTCCTTCGGCGGCGCCTTGTCGAGGTCGAGCAGCGTTACCGCGATGTCGCCGCGCGACCGGTTGAGCATGTCGTTGATGTTGATCCCCGCCGCGCCGAGGTCGGTCGAGATCTGCCCGACCATGTTGGGCACGTTGCTGTTCACCACCGCTACCCGGTGCCCGCCGTTGCGCGGCAGGTAGATCTCGGGGAAGTTCACCGCGTTGGTGACGTTGCCGTTCTCGAGCCACTCGCGAACCTGGTCTGCCACCATGACCGCGCAGTTCTCCTCGGCCTCGCGCGTGGAGGCGCCCAGGTGCGGCAGCGTGATGCAGCGCGGGTGGTCCTTCAGCAGGTTGCTCGGGAAGTCGCAGACGTAGGCATAGAGCTGGCCGGCGTCGAGCGCCGCGACCACCGCCTTGTCGTCGATGATGCCGTCGCGCGAGAAGTTGAGGAGCACCGCGTCCTTCTTCAGGAGGCGCACGCGCTGCTCGTTGATCATGTGCCGCGTCTCGTCGGTCAGCGGCACGTGGAACGACACGAAGTCCGACCGCGACAGCAGGTCGTCGACCGACAGCGCCTGCTCGACGTCCGAGGCCAGCTGCCAGGCCCGCTGGACCGTGATGGTCGGGTCGTGGCCCACGGCTTTCATGCCGAGCGCCCGGGCCGCGTTCGCGACCTTGACGCCGATCGCGCCGAGGCCGATGACGCCCATCGTCCGCCCGGGCAGCTCGAAGCCGACGAAGTTCTTCTTGCCGGACTCCACCGCCTTGTGGATGTGCTCGTCCGTGCCGCTCAGGCCGCGCGCGAACGCCCAGGCCTGGGCGATGTTGCGCGCCGCCATCAGCATGCCGGCCAGGACGAGCTCCTTGACCGCGTTCGCGTTGGCGCCGGGCGCGTTGAACACCGGCACGCCGCGCTCCGTCATCCTGGCGACCGGGATGTTGTTGACGCCCGCGCCGGCCCGGCCGATGGCCTTCACCGTCGCCGGGATCTCCATGTCGTGCATCTTCGCCGAGCGCACCAGCACCGCGTCCGGGTGGCTGATCTCGGAGGCGATCTCGTACTTCTCGCGCGGCAGGCGCTCGAGGCCCTTCACCGAGATGTTGTTGAGCGTGAGGATCTTGAACATGGCCGCGCTACCCGTTGCGCCGCTCGAAGTCGGCCATGAAGTCGACCAGCGCCTGCACGCCCGCCTCGGGCATGGCGTTGTAGATGCTCGCGCGCATGCCCCCGACCGAGCGGTGCCCCTTGAGCGTCACGAGGCCCGCCTTCTTCGCCTCGGCGAGGAAGGTCGCGTCGAGCTCGGGGTTCGCCAGGGTGAAGGGCACGTTCATCCACGACCGGCAGGCCGGGTCGACCGGGTTCTTGTAGAACGCCGAGCCGTCGATCGCGGCGTACAGCGTCTCCGCCTTGCGGCGGTTGATTTCCGCCATCCCCGCCAGGCCGCCCTGCTTCTTGAGCCACTGGAACACCAGGCCGGCCAGGTACCAGCCGTAGGTCGGCGGCGTGTTGTACATCGAGCCCTCCGCCGCGTGCGTCGCATAGCGCAGCATCGTGGGCGTGCCGTCGACGACCTGCTCGCTGATCAGGTCCTCGCGCACGATGACGACGGTGAGGCCCGCCGGGCCGATGTTCTTCTGTGCGCCGGCATAGATCAGACCGTAGCGGCTGACGTCGACCGGGCGCGACAGGATGGTCGAGGACATGTCGGCGACGAGGGGCACGCCGCCCGTCTCGGGGATGTAGGGAAACTCGACGCCACCGATGGTCTCGTTCGGGGTGTAGTGAACGTAGGCCGCATCGGCCTTCAGCGCCAGCTCGGCCTGCATCGGCGCCGTCGTGAACTTGCTCGCCTCGGAGCTGGCGGCGACGTTGACGGCGCAGTAGCGCTTCGCCTCGCCGATGGCCTTCTTCGACCAGGCGCCGGTGTTGATGTAGTCCGCACCCGCCTTGCCGCGCAGCAGGTTCATCGGGACCATCGCGAACTGCTGCGACGCGCCACCCTGCAGGAACAGCACCTTGTAGCCGCCGGGGATCGCCAGCAGCTCGCGCAGGTCGGCCTCGGCCTGCTCGGCGATCGACATGAACTCCTTGCCGCGATGGCTCATCTCCATCACGGACATGCCGCTGCCGCGCCAGTCCAGCATCTCCTCGCGCGCCTGCTCGAGGACCTCTTCCGGCAGCACCGCCGGGCCCGCACTGAAGTTGTATACGCGTGACATTTCGCTATCCCGTGTCAGCAAGAAATCATTCGTTCGGCGAGTCGCCCTCGCCCAGCTGCTCCGCCGCCTCGTCGGAAGGCGGCTCGTCACCGGCCTCGCCGCCGCCGAGCGAGGCGATGCGGTCGATGCCGACCAGCTTCTCGCCCTCGCTCAGGCTGATGAGCTTCACGCCCTGCGTGTCCCGCCCGAGGATCGAGATGTCCGCGACCGGCGTGCGCACGAGCGTGCCGCCGTCGGTGATGAGCATCACTTCGTCGCTGTCCTCGACCAGCAGTGCGCCGACCTGGTCGCCGTTGCGGTCGCTGGTGCGGATCGAGATCACGCCCTTGCCGCCGCGCCCGCGCAACGGGAACTGCTCGACCGGCGTGCGCTTGCCGTAGCCGTTCTCGGTCACCGACAGCAGCATCCCGCCGTCCGCCACGATGAGCGCGATCACCTGGTGGCCGGGATCGAGCGTGACGCCCCGCACGCCGCAGGCGGTGCGCCCCATCGGCCGCACGTCGGTCTCGCTGAAGCGGATCGCCTTGCCCGCGCTGGTGAACAGCAGGACGTTCTGCGAGCCGTCGGTCAGGGCGACGTCGACGAGCCGGTCGTCCTCGCGCAGGTCCACGGCGATGATGCCGGCGGTGCGCGGCCGCGAGAAGTCCGCGAGCGGCGTCTTCTTCACGGTGCCCGACGCCGCCGCCATGAACACGTAGCGGTCCTCGGGGTAGTCGCGGACGGGGAGCACCGCGTTGATGCGCTCGCCCTGCTCCAGCGGCAGCAGGTTGACCATCGGCCTGCCGAGCGCGTTGCGCCCGGCCTGCGGCAGCTCGTAGACCTTGAGCCAGTAGACACGCCCGCGGCTCGAGAAGCAGAGGATCGTGTCGTGGGTGCTCGCCACGAACAGCTTGTCGACGAAGTCGGCCTCCTTGGTGGCCGTCGCGAGCTTGCCCTTGCCGCCGCGGCGCTGCGCCTGGTAGATGCTCACGGGCTGCGACTTGGCGTAGCCCGAGTGCGACAGCGTCACCACCACGTCCTCCTCGGAGATCAGGTCCTCGAGGGTGAGGTCGAGGTGGTCGTAGAGGATCTCGGTGCGCCGCCTGTCGCCGAACTGCTCCTTGACCTCCAGCAGCTCGCCGCGGATCACGGCCATCAGCCGGTCGGGGCTGGACAGGATGTCGAGCAGCTCGGCGATGCGCGCGAGGATCTCGCCGTACTCGGCGATGATCTTGTCCTGCTCGAGGCCGGTCAGGCGCTGCAGGCGCAGGTCCAGGATGGCCTGGGCCTGGGCCTCGCTGAGCCGGTACCCCTCGGGCGTGAGGCCCAGCCCCGCCGCGAGGTCCTCCGGCCGGGAAGCGTCCGCGCCCGCGCGGGCGAGCATCTCCTCGACCACCGGCGAGCGCCAGGCGCGGCCCATCAACGCGACCTTGGCGTCGGCCGGGGTCGGCGCCGCCTTGATCAGCGCGATGACCTCGTCGATGTTGGCGAGCGCCACCGCCAGGCCTTCCAGGACGTGGGCGCGCTCGCGGGCCTTGCGCAGTTCGAACAGGGTGCGCCGGGTCACCACCTCGCGGCGGTGGCGCAGGAAGTACTCGAGCAGCTGCTTGAGGTTCAGCGTGCGCGGCTGGCCGTCGACCAGCGCGACGATGTTGATGCCGAAGACGCTCTGCAGCTGGGTGTGCTGGTACAGGTTGTTGAGGACGACCTCCGCGACCTCGCCGCGCCGCAGCTCCACGACCACGCGCATGCCGTCCTTGTCGGACTCGTCGCGCAGCTCGGTGATGCCCTCGATGCGCTTTTCCTTGACCAGCTCGGCGATCTTCTCGAGCAGCCGGGCCTTGTTCACCTGGTAGGGCAGCTCGTTGACGACGATGCGCTGGCGGCCGCCGACCTTGTCCTCCTCGATCTCGGCGCGGGCACGCACGTAGATGCGGCCGCGGCCGGTGCGGTAGGCCTCGCGGATGCCGGCGACGCCGTTGATCAGGGCGGCGGTCGGGAAGTCCGGGCCAGGCACGATCCGCATCAGGTCCTCGAGCCCCGTTCCGGGGTTGTCGATCAGGGCGATGCAGGCGTCGACCACCTCGGACAGGTTGTGCGGCGGGATGTTGGTCGCCATGCCCACCGCGATGCCGGCGGAGCCGTTGACCAGGAGGTTCGGGATGCGCGCGGGCAGGACCGCGGGCTCCTGCTCGGACTCGTCGTAATTGGGGGCGAAGTCGACCGTTTCCTTGTCGATGTCGGCCAGCAGCTCGTGCGCGATCTTGGCGAGCCGCACCTCGGTGTAACGCATCGCCGCCGGGGCGTCGCCGTCCACCGAGCCGAAGTTGCCCTGCCCGTCCACCAGCATGTAGCGCATGGAGAAGGGCTGGGCCATGCGCACGATGGTGTCGTACACCGCCGTGTCGCCGTGGGGGTGGTACTTGCCGATGACGTCGCCGACGACGCGGGCGGACTTCTTGTACGGCTTGTTCCAGTCGTTGCCGAGCTCGCGCATCGCGAAGAGGACGCGGCGGTGGACCGGCTTGAGGCCGTCCCGGACGTCCGGCAACGCCCGGCCCACGATCACGCTCATCGCGTAATCGAGGTACGAGTGCTGCATCTCGTCCTCGAGGTGGATGGGGACGATTTCTTTGGCGAACTCTGTCATGGCTTCCGGCGTCGCTCACGGGCGGCAGCCCGCATGGCAGCGAACACCCGCATCCTGCTGAAACAAAGGCGAAATCATACCCTTCGGGGCCGCCCCCTGCACAGCCGGATGACGCCCGGACAGGCCGACCCGGCAGCGGCGGCGCGGCCGGGGCGCCGGCCGGCCGCGTTTCGTGCCGGAAGCCGCTCGTTTAATATCCACGGCC
>Ga0208980_10000910_pt1 | contig 17545 bp, 12 predicted proteins | sample WetSurMetagenome_3_FD_187993 | JGI IMG/M metagenome (GOLD analysis project Ga0208980, IMG submission 187993) | Wetland microbial communities from Twitchell Island in the Sacramento Delta, sample from surface sediment Aug2011 Site A1 Bulk (version 2) | ecosystem: Environmental > Aquatic > Marine... | reverse complement strand
ATTACTTACGTATATATCTTCGCCATTGTAGCGCTTTTCCTTGTCCTTATTGCTGCCATGAATTACATGAACCTGGCAACAGCACGTTCTGCAGGGCGCGCACGTGAGGTAGGCTTGCGCAAAGTTGTCGGATCGAGAAGAAGCACACTTGTGATGCAGTTCCTGTCCGAATCAGTCCTGTTTACTGTTATTTCCCTTCTCATCAGCGTTATTGGATTGATCGTTCTTCTGCCGAAGTTTAACCAGCTTGCAGGCAAGTCATTTAATCTCCATGTTTTATATAGTCCGGAAGTAATTTTGAGTTTGCTTGGCATCATTATCCTTGTTGGCATCATAGGCGGAAGTTACCCGGCTTTCTTCCTGTCAAGATTTAGTCCTGTCACCGTCCTTAAGGGTGAGATCACCCGGGGCTCGGCTGGCAGTCTTTTCCGTAAGATACTTGTTGTCATCCAGTTCGCCGTCTCCGTGATCATGATAATTTGTACACTGGTTGTCTACAAGCAGCTTAACTACCTGAAGACTATGGACCAGGGATTTGATCAGAAAAATGTTGTAAGCCTCCAATTGAACGATCGGATGGTACAGAAATATCCTGTGCTGAAACTTGCACTTCTTGAGAATCCCAACATTAAATCTGTTGGTGGAACCAGTAACCCTATCGGAGAAGGCTCAGGCAAGTTTCTGTTGAATGTCGAGACTGATCAGGGTATGTCGCAGCGGGGCGTTAACCTTGTTGTGGTAGATCATGATTTTGTAGAAACAATGGGTATTAAAATGAAGGAAGGACGTGATTTCCAGATTGATATGCCTTCTGATACACTGACCGGGGTAGTTGTGAACGAGACTTTTGTAAATCGGATGGGATGGAGCGAACCGATAGGAAAAAAGATTGAGGTGGGTGATGCAAATACACTCAGGGCCAGGGTCATAGGAGTGATGAAGGACTACCATCAGACAGGTATGTACAATGAAATAGAAACACTTGTTCTTATCTACCGTATTAATAATCCAATAGTATACATAAAATTAGCTGATAATAATACCGAACAAACCCTTGCTTACATAGAAGCCAGATGGAAAGAGATCTTTCCGGATCAGCCATTTACATATACTTTTCTCACCGACAGTTTTAACAGACAATTTGACGCGGACGAAAAGCGGGGCCTGATTTTTACCCTATTTACCATACTGGCAATACTCATTGCCTGCCTGGGCCTTTTCGGACTGGCGTCCTATACGGTCGAGCAACGCACAAAGGAGATTGGTATCAGAAAAGTATTCGGAGCAGACGAGAGAGTAATCCTGCGGCTGATATCAAAAGAATTTCTTATCCTCACTTCGATCTCGATAATTATAGCAATTCCAGTCGCCATTTACTTCATGAATAACTGGCTTGAGAATTATGTTTATCGTACTAAAATCGGAGTGGTTCTTTTGCTGGTTGCGGCCTTACTGACAATTTTAATAACTTTTTTAACTATCGGCTTCAAAGCTTATCAGGCAGCTATAATGAATCCGGCCAACTCTGTTAAGACCGAATAGATATAATAGCAAGGGGGCCCGTTTCCGGGTCCCCTTTTTTACTGTCATTTAAACGATTTTTTTACTGTTGAGGTTTTTCAGGAGCATTTATTTCGCCGCTGTACGATATTGTGCTGCGGTTATTGCTGATGACTGTCAGCGATGCACTTCCTTCCGTGCCGATAGAAAGTGACAGCCTGTATGTATCATTTGATCCTTTGACAACGGCATCGACCTGGTAACCTTTCTTGTTCGGGGTAACTGTATATTCATCCGGTTTCCCTTCGAACTGTATCCCTCCGTCACCGCCATAGGCGACAGCCCCCGTTGCCCTGCCGAAATAAGGCAGATCACCCTTTATCGTATCAGCGTGAAATTCCACGAATCCCATATTTGTCGTAAGATCCATTGACCGGTATCCCTGAGGTATCGCCCTGCTGGCATTAAAGATAAATATCCTGGTATTGACCATAGCCTCAACCTGCTTTTGCTTCTCAACCTTGCGTTCCGCTTTTAACTCTTTTTTTGTCTTCTCCTGGGAGAAACCGGAAGTGGCAATAAAAGCGGACAGCACCAAAAGAAATAAGACTTTTGTTTTCATCATCTTTTATTTTAATGCGTTTTCGAGTTCTTTATTCTGATTATCATTTGTTAACTGCCAGTTTTTTAACTGACTCTGTAATGTGAATATAGGCTTCGGGCTTGGTATTGCCAGTCCCGTCTCGGGACGGTCAAGCACTAAAATGAGCAGCATGACGACAGCAAAAATAATTGAGATAAGCAGGTTCATCCTGTAACTCCCTTTTCCAGAAATCCCGAAATTATAACCGAGTGTCAGCATGGAAAAGAAAGCAATAATCAATAATATCCAGATTATGATAGCAGGTATACGATACTCAAATGCCATTGTAATCCGCTGGTTATAGCTATCGAACATGTCATTTACTGATTGAGTGAACAGTGCATAGACCTCCGAACTCCGATCCTGTTGAGCCAGCGTTTCAGCGCAATCCCAGAGGCTGTCAAGTATCTCTTTCGATCGCGACATTGCATAATCGATTTTCGAGTAATCTGTGGCAACGTCAGTACGTAGGTCAACATATTCAACAAGCAGTTTTTTATTCGTGGAACGGAATGGTTCAGGCAATAATCCTGACCGCAGGTAGGTAGTTCTGATGTTCGTAACTTCGTCCAGCAACAGGGCTTTACGAGCGTCATATCGACTGGAAACAATCTGAAAGGTGAATGCAAGCATAAAGGCTAAGAGAGCAAAAGTTGTGGCTACGACTGTACCAACTGAGGAAGGTTCCATATTTATTTCCTTCTTTCTACGGTATACGCCATATAGCTGACCGATTATTATGGGCACAAGAACAACAATCAGCGGAATAATGAAAAATCCTGCTATTTTGAGAAGGGAATAAGTATTCATACCTCTAGTTTGGTTTGCTGCCAGAAAGTTCTGCCAGGGTTGATTCTGTTAAACTGCCAGCCCTAAGATAATAATTATTTGACTTTATGATTGCAGGTTATACCTGATAATATCAATAAGTGTCTCTCCATCGACGGGCTTGCGGAGGAAAGCCTTCACTCCGTAATCCTTGCAAGTTTTCCGGCTTTGATAATCATCATAAGACGTTACCACTATTACAGGAATAGTATTATTCTCCTCGCTTAACCTTTTCAATACCTCGAAACCGTTCGTCTCAGGAAGGTTAAGGTCGAGGATAAGAAGATCCCCCTCCCTGGGTACATAATAGAATAGAAATTCATTTGCCTTATCAAAGGCCTTGCACTCTAATTTGGCAGACCGGAGGAATAACTCATAACCCCTTAGAACTGCGTGATCATCATCTATCAGATAAATCATTTTGTTTCCGGGTTAATTGGCAACGATAGACGTCGATGAAATACAATTTATACAAATGTACATAAGTACATTCTCGTAACCAATAGTACCTTAGTACTACTGAGGGCATTTTATACAAGATTCAAAATACCGGTTATTACTGGATTTTTCCAGTCGGTTTAATACCTGCTTTATCGGCAATCCGGACGAGACCCGGAAGTGATCTTACGCCAAGCTTTTCGCAGATACTGTGACGGTGAAGCTTAACAGTCTGCTCAGCAATATTAAGATCAGAGGCGATCTGCTTGTTCAGTTTTCCGGAAATCAGAAGCGACAGGATCTCAGTCTCCCTGGCAGTAAGGGTCGATATCAGGGCACTAGCATTTATGAACTCGTTCTTTTCAGTTAGAAGCTTTTGACTCAGTTGAACAGCATCAGCTACTGAACTTACTAACTCATTGTCATCGAATGGCTTTTCGAGAAAGTTTACGGCACCTTTTCTCAATGTACTTACACTCATCTGGATATTACCGCGTCCGGAAATAAAAATGATTGGCAAATTACAACCAAGTTTGATAAGATGGTCCTGGAGCTCAAGTCCCGTTTTTCCTTCAAGGTTCACATCAAGAATTATGCACCCCGTTCCCTCCCAGGGCTCCTGATCAAGAAACTCTTCAGAGCTGCTGAAGGCCTGCACGTTGTAACCGATAGCACTTAAAAACAGGGAAATTGCCTTTCTTACCGAACTGTCATCATCAATTATGTATACTACCGGATCACCCATTTTTTAAGAGATTTAATCTGAATGAAAAATCAGCGCCTCCGTCAGGCATATTTTCAGCCCATATTGTACCGTTATGGGATTCTATGATTGACCGGCTCAATGCCAGTCCAATACCGGTTCCGCCTTTTCGCGTAGTAACAAATGGTTCAAATATTTTTTCCTTAATGGCACTGTCAATCCCCGGCCCCGAATCACGGACTGAAACTGTAACAAAATCCTTGCCCACGACAGAGATTACTTCCAGTTTTTTATTGGCAGGATCAGTTTTTTCCATAGCAATCTCGGCATTTCTGATAAAATTCATTAAAACCTGCTGCAACTGGATCTTGTCAGCCAGCACATACGCCCGTTCAGGATCACATTTAATGACCAGCTTAATTTTTTGCCTGACAGCATCGTTATAAAATATATCGGCGGTTTCCCGGATAGCTTCATTCAGATCAATCTTTTCCTTCTCCCTGTGCTCAAGTTTCATCAGGCTTCGAACGCTGCTTATAATGCCCCCTGCACGTTTATCGTCCTCAATGATATTGTCAAGTATCTGTCCTGCCTGCGCCTGATCGAGTTTGCCCGACTGAAGAAAACGCTTCCCGGCCTGAGCGCTGAAAAGTATTGCAGTAAGCGGTTGATTAAGTTCATGCGACAGGGAGGCTGTCAATTCAGTCATTTTCGCCATTCGATCCTCACGGATCAGTTCACGATACATTTTTTCAGTTTCAAGGATTCTTTCACCCAGCATCTTTAGCCTTTTATTTCTTCCGATAAGGTAAACAACAAGCATTATTATTGCACCCAGGAATAAACTCATGCCCAATGCATACTTTTTATATTTCAGAAGAAATGGTTCATTATAGAAAATACTGTCTCCGGGAATTAATCTGGAATTTACCAGGCCCCATTTTTTTAACTCTTGCCAATCATAGGCATAACGGTAAAACCTGTCCTTATTCACAGTAATATCCTTTATAGGTGTTCCCTTCAGTATCTGTTTGGCAATACGTCCGGTTTCCTTTCCAACCTCGTAGTAGCTGAAGACATAGCCCCCGACACCCCCCTTGTTCACCCCGAAAGTTTCGGGCAACATAAAGACAGGGGCTTTGCTATGTTGATCGACGATAAATATCACTTCAGGAGTTGAATATGAAATCATATTTATGTCCATTTGATAATTGGTAACCAGCACTATGCTGTTGCGCGGAATTCGGTCAACAAACCTCAATGTTGAATCCATCGATATACCCGAAACATAAATAAAATTATGTGTTTCGTTGAAATACCTGGTCTCTTTTCTGACCAGTTCAGTAAAGTAATTATCTATACCGGCTACGCCGCTGATCACATAAACATCTTTGTTGTGCGGAAAAAGTTCAAAAGCTGTCTGGAGTGTCTTATTGCAATTGTACTCCAGATTAAATCTTATCTGGTTTTCGCTAAGGGGAGCATGCACAGAATCACCGCTCATACCTTCATTATCAATTATAATTGTCGGCGTGTTGTCAAGAATTTTAAGTCCATTACTTTTCAATTCCTTAAAGACCAAGGGACCAAAGAGAACGAGGAGGTCTGCCGGTGTCACTTTTTGTTTTTCATTATAAAGGGTCACAATCCTTCTGACATGATCATTTTCCGGGAACCTGGCGAAATCAAGGGGCTCAACCACTATATTGTAATTTTCCTCTGAAAGCTCATGGCGGGCTCCTTCAATGACAATACGGATTGCAGGATTATTGGCATTAAATGCGGAGAACACAACAATTGTTTTACGCATTTCCTGAGGGTAAGCAACAGGCGCTAATATAGCTGATAACAGGAAAATAGTTATGGCAATCTTAATTCTCGGTCCATCCATTGTCGGTCAGCCTGTCAGTCAGAATCGGTTCTTGGAGGCATAAAGTTAATAAGATATTACATTTCTGGAAGCTGACCGGCCTTTTAAGCTTGGTACAGATCAGTTCTTTTATCGAATGCCCGGTTATTTTGCCATTGGCCCGGCAGGCACCTCTTCGGCCTTTCTTTCCCTTCTCCCAGTAATGCCAAAGAAGTAAATAAGCGAAAGAGCTATTATGATCATGCCTGTGATCGTTATCCAGTCGGGATGCTCTCCTTTTACAATGACCCAGCTCAGGACAGCACCGAAAACTGGTATAATGAATTTCCAGAGGTTCAGTTCTGACACCCTCACTTCAGGTCTCTTCAGCAACACATACCATCTTGAGAATGTGAAGGCTGACATAAAGGCAAGCCATACCAGCACAAGCCAGTACCTGACAGGGAAGTGCGGACCTGACGGAACATCTTCAAAGAAAAATGACAGGGAGAATATTATGATGCCTCCGGTAAGAAGAGAGAATGAACTCAATACGAGGGGATTCATATTCTTGCCCTTTTTCGAGATGAGAACGTTGCTTGTCGCCGTTGATATGTTGGCAATGAATATCATAACAATTCCCATAAGCTCCATAGGGCCGCTGAAATGAAATCCCTGCCTTCCGGCACTGACAAGAACGATCCCTGCTAATCCCAGGATAATTGTCAGCACTTTGGCACGCGTAAACCTCTCGTCCCTGATGATAATCCTGGAGACAATCGCCGTCACAAATGGCTGAGATCCAACGATGATTGCACCAATTGCTCCCGGAACGTAGTTCATCCCGATATAAAAAAGAATGTAATTGATAAGTGTTTGTAGCAAAGTCACCCATAGTGTGAGCCCCATGTTATCTCTTATCATCTTTATGTATTGACGGGGCCGCAGAGTAAAAGGCAGGATCATTAATCCTGAAATGATAAATCTGGACCCTGCAAAATGCAGGGGCGGTGAATACTGAAGTCCGATTTTAATGAACGGGTACGCCGTCGACCACAGCAGGCAGGTTATGATTGCCCAGACGATAGTATTCTTGTGACGGTCTGTCATGGCATATGATCATATAAACGGCAGTCTATACTGCTGTTTACATAGACAGGATACTAAGATTGTAAAGAAATACTATTTCTTCCCTGCAGCTGGTTTCTTTGCCTTTGCCACTGGTTTTACAGCTGCCTCAGCTTTTTTTGCCGCAGGCTTAGCTGTCGGTTCAGCTTTCTTTGCTGCAGGCTTAGCTGTCGCTTCAGTTTTCTTTGCTGCAGGCTTTGCTTTTGCCTCAGTCTTCTCTGCTGCAGGTTTCACAGACTTAACCTCTGTCTTCTTAACCTCTTCTGTTTTTTTCGTCTCTGCAGTTTTCCTGGTTTCGGGTTTTGCAGTGGACCTGGCAGCAACTTTTGGTTTGGCAGCCTTAACAGTAACCTTTTCCGGCTCTGCTTTTACTTCAGTGACAGGCGCAGGAACAGGAACCACCGGAGTTGTTTTTGGTTTTGTTGTCTTGACAGCAACCTTTTCCGGCTTCACTTTTGATTCAGTTACCGGAACAGGAGCCGGAATTACAGGAGCAGCCTTCGTGGCCGGAACAATAACGGCCTTTTTTGCTTTTTTACGTCTGCGGACGCCATAAGTACCTCTTATTATTTTTCCTCTCTTAGATTTCTGGTCACCTTTACCCATGATATAATTTAGTTTAGTAGTGAATATAAAAGTTTACGATTGACAAAAGTAGTAAAATTTGGCCCGTTATAATGAATTTATGTTAATAAAAAGGAGACTCAGATGGGGCTGCTTACCTGCTGATTATATAAATTTGCGTATATGGTATCGAAGAAGCTCAGGATATATTCTCCGGATGTCACCCCAAGGCTTGAGTACGTGGCAGGGGTGATCTTCTCATCTGTTCTGGGAGTTGATTATGAAATCACTGACGACAGGAGAAAAATCGGCAGCAGTCCCTCCATTTTCTATTCTGACGAAAAGGTAAAAGATCAGTTTGTCATCAGACCGTCAGGACTGCTCTCGGCTTCCGGAGTCACAGCGATGGAGCCTGATGTAAAGCAGGTTGGAGATATGCCCGTGCTCTTTCCATCGGAGGAGGGTGTTTTTCCTTTCGATATCTTCTCCGCAGCATTTTATATGCTTTCGAGGTATGAGGAATATCTTCCGTCTGCCCGTGATGCTCACGGAAGGTTTGTAGGAGCCAGATCGGTTGCTTACCGCGGGGGATTTCTCCGTAAGCCGGTGGTGGATATATGGGCACGTTACCTTGCCGCTGCACTGGTAAAACGTTATCCGGTGATCACTATAAGGCATAATGATTTCGATTCACTGCTCACTTTTGATGTCGATCAGCCTTTTGCATACAAGAGCAGGGGTTTCATCAGGAGCATGGGAGGCCTTGTTAAAGGCTTTGCCGGTACGGGAGCGAAACCGGTGGAACGCTTACGTACCATGACCGGCCAGATCAAGGATCCTTACGACAGTTTTGATTATATCGATGAACAGGTAAAGGTTCACGGGTGCAAAACCCTTTACTTCTTCCCAACAGGTAATCCGGGCCCTTATGATCATAACCCGCCGTACAAAGACCGCGAATATACAGCAACTATAAGGAAATACGACATGATGGCCGGAAGCGGCCTGCACCCCTCATACTATTCTGCCGGAAGACCGAAGACGCTGAAAATGGAGGTCGAGCGGTACAGGCATCTGACCGGTCATCATCCCGAACGGGCAAGACAGCACTGGCTCCTTCTCCATATGCCTGAGACATATCAGTCTTTCGAAGCCGCCGGCATAAAGTATGATTATACAATGGGGTATGCCGACGAGCCCGGCTTCAGGGCAGGTATCGCCCGCCCGTTCCTGTTCTATGACATCACCCGGGAGAAAATCACCGGGCTGACGGTTGTGCCCTTCCAGGTGATGGACGGAACACTGAGACAGTACCTGTACCTGTCGCCTGAGGCTGCAACAGGTGTCATCAGGGAAATGATAGACACAACGAGAAATGCGGGTGGACTTTTCGTTTCCGTCTGGCATAACACTTCCCTCACCGAAACAAACGGATGGGAAGGATGGAAAAAAGTGTTTGAGAACACCCTGGCCATGCAGAAGCCATGATCGCGTATCTCAGGAATGAAGAAATAGACCGGGCAAAGTGGGACAAATGCCTGACGGAGATCCACGAGGTCAAACCCTACCCCTGGTCATGGTACCTTGATATCATGGCACCCGGATGGGAGGCGATGGTTGACGACGATTATGATGCCCTCTTCCCCCTGCCCCGGTTTCGCAAGTATGGCTTCAGTTATCTGGCTACCCCCGCCTTCCTCCAGCAACTTGGCGCTTTCAGTCCTGATACGGATGCACAAAAAAAGGCGGAAGAGTTCGTTTCATTCATGCCTGAGTTCTACAGGCTGATTGATCTTAACATAGCCCAGAAAGTTGAAGCCGGGGGTTACAAGGTCACTCCGCGATCCAACTTTGAGCTGAAGCTTGAAGGTTCATACGAAAGCATATGGTTCAGTTACATGACTGACTGCAGAAGGAATATCAACATTGCTCACCGTTATCCGCAGGAAATTGTCGACAACGTCAAACCGCATGAAATCATTTCCCTGTTCAGGAATAACATAGGAAAAAGGGCAGGAGTGATCAGGGATACCAGTTATCGTCGCCTGCACAGCCTGATGGATCACTGTACGGGTACAGCAAAAGGAAGGATACTGGGTGTAAGGTCACCGAAGGGCAAGCTCCTCTGGGGCATATTTATGATTGACAATGCAGACCGTGTTACTCTTCTGTTTACTGCCGGAAGCAGGAAGAGCCGCGAGCTCCGCACGGCATATCACGTAATTGACCATATAATAAAAATCAATGCCGGAACCGGTAAAACCGTCGATTTTGCAGGTTCTTCAGTGCCATCCATCGCAATCTTTATGAAGTCTTTCGGCGGAACACGGACCACCTATTACAGGCTTTACAGGAACAGTCTTCCCTGGCCGGCAAGATTGTTCAAATGATCAGAAAAGCAGCTCGATTACTTCGTCTGAGCCGCCGGTATCCGTCAGTTTACCATTCTCGCACCGCATTGTCCTGGCGGGAAATTTTTTCACCAGTGAATGTTTGTGAGTGGACATGACCACAGCCCGGCCGTTATCGCTTATGCTGCGCATCAGCCTGTGTATATCCTCTGATGTTTCAGGGTCGAGGTTACCGGTAGGCTCGTCAGCAAGGATTATCTCAGGGTCGTTGAGCAGTGCCCGGGCTATGACAACCCTCTGCTGCTCTCCGCCGGAGAGCTGGTGCGGCATCTTGAATCCCTTGTTTTGCAAACCGACTTTCTCAAGTACCTCCCTGATACGGTCTTCTGTCGCTGTCTTGTTTGTCCATCCTGTCGCCCTGAGTGCAAACTCCAGGTTGTCATGTACTGACCTGTCGGTAAGAAGCTGAAAATCCTGGAACACTATCCCGAGCTTGCGCCGGAGAAGGGGTATGTCACGTTTCTTCAGCCTGCGCAGATCGAAGCCTGCAACCCATCCCTCGCCGTCAGTAAGCGGCAGCTGTGCATTGAGGGTTCGGATAAGTGATGTCTTTCCGCTTCCCACCCTGCCTACAAGATAAAGAAATTCACCCCTGTCAAGCCTAAGGTTTACATCAGACAGGACAAGGTGGTCACCCTGAATAATTGAGCAACCCTTTAATTCAATAATCTTGTCAAGCGGCGCAGCGTTTTCCATCCAAATCACATTTCCCGCAAAATAAAAAAGAATTAACAATCGGGGGCAGGGATGTTGATAAAATGACCGGAAAAGAGATTTTCCGGCGGTTTTATAATTGTATTTTTACCGCTGATTATTTTGCACTGAAAAAATTGTGCAAAATATTGTTAATAAGATAATTACATGCAGAAGTATTTCTGCAGGTGTTTTTTTTGTATTAATGAAGGCCTAAGAAAAGATAAAGTTATGAACAGAAAGATACTGATGATCATTGTTATAGCAGCCTTCACCGCGGGAGCAGCCCTGAAAGGGCAGTCGTCCTTTGCCGGAGAAGAGATTACCTCCCTGCTGAACAATGGCTATGAGATGTATGGCAAGGCGAAGTACGCTGCAGCCATTGAGCTGTTCGACAAATGGCTGGCATCGCAAAAGACCGGTACCAGGCAGCAGATTGCTGATGCTGAATACTATGCTGCCCTTTCAGCCATGCGCCTGATGAGCCCGGATGCTGAATACAGGATGCAGACCTTCATCATATCAAACAGTGAGAGCCCGATGCTGAACCAGGCCAGGTTCGAATCCGGATTATACTGTTACCAGAAGCGTAACTATGCCTGCGCTATTGAATGGTTTGAACAGACTGACCGGCTTCTGCTGTCAGAGAAGAGCCTGCCGGAATATATTTTTAAGCTTGGGTACTCACACTATATGAAAGGTGACATGAAAAGAGCATCGATGCTCTTCTCGGAGATCACTGATATCGACACTGATTATACTTCGCCTGCAATTTATTATAACGCATGCATAGCTTATGAAAACGGTTTTTACCGCACGGCACTTGATGGTTTTGAGCGGTTAAAGGGAGACGAAACTTTTGGAGGTGTGGTGCCATTCTATATCGTCCAGATTTACTATCTCGACAAAAACTATGACGGAATTCTGGAAATGGCTCCATCGCTCATCGACCAGGCAGGAAAGACGAGGGAGGTTGAGCTCTACCGCTTTATCGGCGACGCCAACTTCCAGAAAGGAAACTACAGCGAAGCCGTGCCATGGCTCGAGAAGTTTATTAAAGACACAAAGCTGAGCGACAGGAATGACAAATACGAGCTCGCATACAGCTATTACCAGACCGGCGAATTTGAAAAAGCGACAAAGCTCTTTACCGAAGTGGTGGGGAAGAGCGATATACTGACCCAGAACTCTTATTATATGCTCGGGTCATGCTACCTGAAGAGCAATGATAAAAAGAGGGCTCAGCTGGCTTTCTCCGGCGCCTCCGGTATGGACTACGACAAATCGATTCAGGAAGAGGCACTCTTCAACTTCGCCAAGCTTTCTTACGAGAACTCCTATTCGCCGTTTGGAGAAGGGATAGAGGCCTTGTATAATTATATCGAGACCTATCCTTCTTCGGAACATACAGTTGAGGCATATAATTACCTCGTCTCAGCCTATATGCGACTCAATAATTACCAGGCAGCCCTGAACTCCCTTGACAAGATTTCAATCAAGGATGACAGGCTGAAGGAGGCTTACCAGAGAGTGGCTTACTACAGGGGCATCGAACAGTTCCGTAACAAGAATTACTCCGATGCGGTGGCAATGTTCAATAAGTCATTGAAATACAAGGAAATGAACCCATCCATTAGGGCTCAGTCACTCTACTGGAGAGGAGAGTCAAACTATCGCCTCGGCAATTCTGAGGCAGCGCGCAATGACTGGGAGATGTTCAGACAACAGCCCGGAGCGTCATCGCTGACTGAGTATGACCTTATCGACTATAACCTTGGTTATGTTTATTTCAATGAAGGCAACTACAATGAAGCATTGCCGCTTTTTCTTTCCTTCAACAGGAAAGTTAATCAGGCAACCCGTTCGGATATTGCCGTCGATGCCCGCAACCGCATAGCCGACTGTTATTATATCAAGGCAGATTATCCAGATGCCATAGCCTATTATGACAAGGTCATCGACTATGCGAAAGTCGATGCCGATTATGCCATGTTCCAGAAGGGGTTTGCACTGGGACTGAGCAATAACAACCAGGCTAAGGTCTCTGCCCTTACTTCGCTTATCGAAAAATACCCGAAGTCGGCATACGTTCCAAATGCCCTTTTCGAGCGCGGAAGAGCTTACGTGGCTCTCGAGCAGCCTGCAAAGGGTGAGGCTGACTTCACGAACATTATTGCCTGGTACACCAACAGCCAGTTTGTGCCGCCAGCAATGGTGCAACTCGGGCTGATATATTACAATGCCGGGGACAATGAAAAGGCCATCGCCCAATTTAAAAAGGTTATTGAAAATTTCCGGAACACTCCTGAGGCACGCAATGCCGTCAACGGACTGAGAAACGCTTACACAGATATGGACGATGTGAATTCATACTTTGCCTATATGAAAAATGTTGAAGGTTTTGGAGACATCGAAGCTTCAACACGCGATTCCATGACATATGTCTCAGGTGAAAACCAGTACATTAAAGGTAACTGTGACAGGTCGATTCAGATTTTTACCAGTTACCTCAGCGAATTTCCGGCAGGCAGTTTTGCCACCAATGCAAGGTTTTACCTGGCCGACTGTCTTAACAAGTCAGGCAAGGTTGATGAAGCTCTCGATCTGTACCAGAAAGTCATCGATGTCGGTAACAACCAGTTCATGGAACAGTCATTACTCGGAGCTGCTTCAATAACTTATGGTAAAAAGGATTTTTCACGTGCTTATTCGCTTTATGAAAAACTCAACCGTGAGGCGACCAATCCCGAGAACCGCCTTTATGCCAGCCTTGGCATGATGAGGTCAGCAGTGAAGATAGGGGATGATCAGAAGATCATCGCTTCAGCCGAGATGGTCCTTGGCTCTGAGAAACTCACCGAAGAGCTTGCCCGCGAAGCGACCTTCGTTACGGCAAAAGCCAACCAGCGGCTTGGTAATCTTGAGGAGGCACTTGATGACTACCGCAGGGTGGGGACGGAGGTGGCGACAGCTTACGGAGCTGAATCAAAGTATCATGTCGCCGAGCTGCTCTGGCTGTCAGGTGATGTGAACGGGGCAGAAAAGGAGGTTAACGAATTCATTGATATGGGATCTCCGCACACGTACTGGACAGGGAAAGTTTTCATACTTCTGTCTGACATAGCCGCAAAAAAGGGTGATATCTTTCAGGCAAAAGCGACGCTTCAGAGCCTGATTGACTACTATACCATCAAGGATGACGGAATCATTGACGAAGCCCGTTCCCGTCTTTCAGCCCTGAATGCCGCGCAGGTTTCAGGTGAACCTGCAGGTGCTGCCAAACCAACAGCGAACTGATCAATGACAACTACGACAACGAGATGAAAAGAAAATCATATATCACACTTGCAGCGCTTCTTCTTTCAGTGTTCGCCGCCGGCCAGACTCAGGAAGACACCATTAAAAGGTCAGTGACGCTGTATAATCCATATAAGCCGACCTTACAGGAGGCTGTGAAAAGAACAATACTTCCGGCAGCTGCTGACACCGCAAAAGTCAGTGTCGAATTCTCATATGACTTTACCCCCGGCACATTTGTGCCGGAATATAAAGTCAGTACCATAAAATCTGCCGTGCTTTCTCCCGACCCGCTGCCGGAACTTAAAAAAGGGTACGTCAGCCTTGGACTTGGGACCTACCTGACCCCTTTCCTTGAGGTCAGCGTTTCAAACACCAGGTCAAAGAAAGGAACAATAGGTCTTTTTACGAGGACTTATGCCTCTGCAGGCAATATGGAGCTTGAAAATGACGACAGGGTATATGCCGGATTCATGGATAACCAGGCATTGCTTTACGGTAAGAAATTCTACAAGAGGAGCCGCCTTGATGCCGATATCGACTTCAGGCAGATGTCGAGGTATGCATACGGTTACAACCCAGATATTACGGACTACAACCCTGATAAAAAAGACATCAAATCGGTCTATTATGACGTTACGGGTAGGGTAAGGTATTTTACCATGGAGCCTGACTCAAATGATCTCAATTGGGACGCCACTTTCAGGTATAACATCTTTAGCCGTTCAGGTGACGGCAACCAGAATAACCCGGGGCTTACGGTCAAGGCTGGCACGAATATGTTCGGCTTTTACGGAGCGGCAACAGTCGATTATGACCTGTGGCTTTTCTCAAACTCCATTGATACCAAGTCAAGGAATCTTATCTCGCTGGCGCCTTACATCACGAAAGGCAATGAGAACTGGAGGTTCCGGTTTGGTCTCAAAGTCAACCTTGACATCAGAGAAGACCAGGACCCTCTGCACAGTGGAGTTACGAAACTTTACACTTACTTTTATCCTGACGTGTCATTCACCTTCAGTGTGGTACCTAAATTCCTTAGATTCAATGCTGCTATTGACGGTTCACTTGATAATAACCAGGCTCACAGCGCGGTATACCTGAACCCGTGGCTAATGCCGGGTGACACTTTGTTCACCCTGCGTAACACCGACAATCAGCTCAGGATTTCTGCAGGTTTTTCCGGTAATATGGATGTCTCAGCAACCTATGCATTTGACATCAGCTATACCCTGTTCAAGGATCTCCTGCTCTTCAGGAATGATACAATCGGGGTGGGAAATTATTTCCTGCCTGTTTATGATGATGGCAACCTGCTGAAGGTGCACGGAGAGGTCACCTACCCGGTCAACCACCTGCTGACATTATCCCTGCTTGCCAATTATTACGGCTATGATCTCTCTTCACAGGCGTACGCATGGCACAAACCGGACTGGGACGGATCTCTGAAGGCAGATTATAATCTCAGAAACAAGATCGTGGCATCAGCTGCGCTTTCGCTTATCGGCCAGCGGCATGCCATGGTTGTAGCACCTGAGAAAGTGGTGAAACTTCCTGTTCATCCCAACCTGAATCTAGGGGTGGAATACAAATATACCCAGGCATTGTCATTCTGGCTGAAGTGTGATAATATTTCATATAACCGTTACTACGAGTGGAACTATTATCTTGCCCGTAACTTCATGATCCTGCTGGGATTTACCTATAGCCTTTAAATTGTCGGTAAACATTTTAAATTGTTCATATCTCTTTGATCAATTTATTGCCTTTTCGGAGGTAAAATCCGTACTTTTTACTACCTTTGTATGATTTAATAAATAACATATTATCAATTGTTTAACCATATAAATTTTGATTTAAAATTTTTCTGAAATGAGTAATGAGGAATTGAAGAGGAAGAGCAAGGAGCAGGATGAATACTCAGCCGACAGTATCCAGGTGCTTGAAGGCCTTGAAGCTGTAAGAAAGAGGCCGGCAATGTATATTGGCGATATTGGTGTAAGAGGATTGCATCATCTTGTATATGAGGTTGTTGATAATTCGATTGATGAGGCTCTCGGAGGGTTCTGCACACGTATCGATGTTACCATAAATGAGGACAACTCAATCACTGTGGTTGACGATGGCCGCGGAATTCCTGTTGAAGTAATCGAAAAAGAGAAGAAGTCGGCGCTTGAGGTCGTTATGACTGTCCTGCATGCCGGTGGTAAGTTTGATAAGGGGTCCTATAAGGTGTCAGGAGGGCTCCATGGCGTAGGAGTATCATGCGTAAATGCACTTTCATCGCAGATGACTGTCGAGGTCAGGAGACAGGGAAAGAAATGGTCACAGACCTACCAGAAGGGCAAACCTGTGACACCGGTTGAGGAGAAAGGTGTGACTGACAGCTCAGGCACCACAACCACATTCATGCCTGATCACACTATTTTCCAGGTCATTGACTTCAAATTTGAGATACTGGCAGCCCGCCTTCGCGAACTGTCCTTTCTCAACAAGAAGATCCTGCTTACTCTCACCGACAAGCGTGATATGGTTGAGAATGGAAACGGATCACATCCGGTGACGGAAGAATTCTATTCTGAGAGAGGTCTGGAGGAATTTGTTGAGTATCTTGATGTTAACCGCGAGAGACTGATCGATAAGATAATTTATATCAATTACGATAAGGGAGATTCGCCGGTTGAGCTTGCCCTTGAATACAATACCTCTTTTTCCGAGAATGTGCATTCTTACGTAAATAATATAAATACTATTGAGGGAGGTACTCATCTAGCAGGTTTTCGCAGGGGCCTCACACGTACCCTGAAAAAGTACGCTGAAGATTCAGGCGCAACTTCGAAGCTAAAGTTTGATATCAATGGCGATGACTTCCGCGAGGGGCTGACATCGGTCATCTCGGTCAAGGTGGCCGAGCCACAGTTTGAAGGCCAGACGAAGACCAAGCTGGGGAACTCGGAGGTAATGGGCTCTGTCGATGTCGCTGTAAGCACTGCCCTAAGCAATTATCTTGAGGAGAACCCCAAGGATGCAAGGGCTATAGTGCAAAAGGTCATACTTGCTGCCACGGCACGTCATGCAGCTCGCAAGGCTCGTGAACTGGTGCAGCGCAAGAACGTTCTCTCAGGCTCAGGACTGCCGGGCAAGCTGGCAGACTGTTCGGACCGTGACCCGGCCGTCTCGGAGATATTCCTTGTTGAGGGTGATTCTGCAGGCGGAACGGCAAAGCAGGGCCGTGACCGCAAGTTCCAGGCTATATTGCCCCTGAGAGGCAAGATACTGAATGTCGAGAAGGCCATGCAGCACAAGATCTTCGATAATGAAGAAATAAAGAACATGTTTACCGCCATGGGCGTGAACATTGGAACGGATGATGACAGCAAAGCTCTGAATGTGTCCGGCCTCAGGTATGGCAAGATCATAATAATGACTGATGCCGATGTCGACGGATCGCATATTACAACTCTTCTGATGACCTTCTTCTTCAGATACAT
>Ga0208980_10000909_pt1 | contig 17548 bp, 17 predicted proteins | sample WetSurMetagenome_3_FD_187993 | JGI IMG/M metagenome (GOLD analysis project Ga0208980, IMG submission 187993) | Wetland microbial communities from Twitchell Island in the Sacramento Delta, sample from surface sediment Aug2011 Site A1 Bulk (version 2) | ecosystem: Environmental > Aquatic > Marine... | reverse complement strand
TGGGGTTCATCTTCGCGCGGCGCTGATTGATCTCCAGCCCGCAGGTGGGGAAGCACAGCTTGGGGAAGTACTTGTAGAGCTGGGAGACGCGGCCGCCCAGGTAGGGGCGCTGCTCCAACAGCACGACCTGTTTCCCGGTCTCCGCGGCCTCCAGCGCAGCGGTCATGCCGCTGATGCCGCCGCCGACCACCAGGATGGTCTCGTTGGTTGCGATCACTTCCGTCATGGACTTACCTCCGTCGACACGGAACGAATCGGGGCGCCAGGGCGAGGGGAACGGCACCGAAACGCCCTGAATATCAGAAATTATTAAGATACCTGTATTGCCTGCACCCCGCTATATCCCATCGGGTTAGGCGGGATCAAAATTTCCGATGTCGGGATAGGGGGGTGTTATCTCGAAGGCTACGGTTGGTTGGACGGAGCTTAGGGCGCCGGTTGCTCTCGGGGCTGGATCAGGGGCACGAACACCACGCCGAGGATATCGCGCTCGGTGGTTGCGCCCTCGAGGTCCTTTTCCACCACCCTCAGCACCTGGTGGCCGTAGGGCGGCCCGACCGGGATCACCAACCGGGCCCCGGGCCTGAGCTGCTCCACCAGCGGCGGCGGGATGGCCGGGGCGGCGGCGGTGACGATGATACCGTCGTAGGGTGCGGGCTCCGGCCAGCCGAGGTTGCCATCGCCCTGGCGGCAGGTCACGTTGTCGAAACCCAGATCGGCCAGGCGCGCGGCGGCGTCGCGGGCCAGCGCGGGCAACACCTCCAGGGAGTAGACCCGCTCGACCAGGCACGAGAGCACCGCGGCCTGATAACCGGAGCCGGTGCCGATCTCGAGCACCACATCCCCAGGCTCGGGCCGCAGCAGCTCGGTCATCAGCGCCACGATGTAGGGCTGGGAGATGGTCTGGCCCTGGCCAATGGGGAGCGGGCCGTTGGCGTAGGCATACCGTTGCTCGCCGAGGGGGACGAAGGCGTGGCGCGGGACCGCGCGCATGGCCGCCATCACCCGCGGGCCGAAGGCGTCGATGCCGGTCGCGCGGCGGGTGTAGGCCACCTCCCGGTCGATGTCGCGCAGCATCTCTTCGATTCCGCCCATAAGCAGCCCCGAGCACCTGAGGGTTGGTGACGATTGGGTTCCCTTTCCGCCCGCATCCCCGCTCCCGCAAGCGGGCGCTGAGCCCCTGAGGAGATTATGGCACCTCGGCGCCGGGGCTTGCGGGCTCCCCGGAGGAGGGCTGCTGACGCAGCAGGTCCGCGGGTGGGGGAAAACGCTGAGCCAGGGCGTCGGGGACCTCGCCGCGCATCGCCTGGTAGATGGAGCCGGACTCGAGCACGGCTATCACCATCACCGTGATCAGCATCGGGGCCACCGCGACCCGAATGAAGGCGAGGAACATGAATTCCTGAAGCCTGGGGTTGCTGAGCGAGAGCAGCCACCCCAGTCCGATCAGGGCCGCCCCCACCAGGTAGGCGATCAACAGAATACGGTAGCGGCGGGTGGCGAGGCGCCAGTGCGCGGCGACGAACCAGGGATCCCCGCCCCCCGCCCGCCGCGCGCGCAGAAAGCTGTAGCCGATGAGGAGCAGCGACAGGCCAAGCGGCACGGCAATGGCGATGTCGCGGTAGTGACTGATGACCGACCCCTTCTGGGCCAGGGTGCTGGCGAGGAGCCCGGCGCACAGCAGTAGGTTGAAGAGCAGCAGGTTCACCATGGCCAGCTCGTGCGGGGTCTTTGCCCGCCGCCGCAGCCCCTCGTCGATGTCCACTACCATGCCTTTAGGCTCCCGATCTTGGGGAAGTCACTCACACTGAAGTATGCGCCCGATTATCGGCTCGACGCGGGGGCTGTCCATGACGTATCGCAACCGGTGGGCCCTGGGGCGCAACGTGGCATTCTTCGCCCCGCCCGGGTACCCTTGGACAACGCGATGACCTTCGCCTGCCCGCGGCTCGGGTTCCCTCGGACCCGGCCCGAATCGCCCCGCACCCGTGGAGAACCGCCAATGAAAGACAGCCTGCTCCTCGCCAAGTCGGACCATGAGATCAGCATTCTGCCGCGCATGGCGAACCGCCACGGTCTGGTCGCCGGCGCCACCGGTACCGGCAAGACGGTGACCCTGCAGCGACTCGCGGAGTCGTTCAGCCGCATTGGTGTCCCGGTGTTTCTGGCCGACGTCAAGGGTGATCTTTCTGGTATCTGCCGGGGTGGGGGCGGCAACCCCAAGGTGGCGGAGCGGGTGGCGGCGCTCGGGCTCGAGGGGTTCTCCTACGAGTCGGTCCCGGTGACCTTCTGGGACATCTTGGGCGAGCAGGGGCACCCGGTGCGCACCACCATCTCGGACATGGGGCCACTGCTTCTCGCTCGGCTGCTGAACCTCAATGAAACCCAGGAGGGGGTGCTCAGTATCCTGTTTCGGGTGGCCGACGACAACGGCTGGTTGCTCCTGGACCTCAAAGACTTCAAGGCCCTGCTGCAGTATCTCTCCGAGCAGGCGGGGGATCTGCGGGCCCAGTACGGCACCGTCTCCCCGGCCAGTGTGGGCACCATCCAGCGACGGCTGCTGATGCTCGAGGACCAGGGGGTCGCCCGGCTGTTCGGTGAGCCGGCCCTGGTGCTCGCGGACCTGATGCAGACCGACGAGCAGGGCCAGGGGATGGTCAACATCCTCGCCGCGGACAAGATCATCCACACCCCGGCCCTCTATTCCACCTTCCTGCTCTGGCTCCTCTCGGAGCTGTTCGAGCAGCTCCCCGAGGTGGGCGACCCCGACAAGCCTCGGCTGGTGTTTTTCTTCGACGAGGCGCATCTGCTGTTTGACGAAGCGCCGAAGGTGCTGCTCGATAAGATCGAGCAGGTGGTGCGTCTGATTCGCTCCAAGGGGGTGGGGGTCTATTTTGTCACCCAGAGCCCGCTCGACATCCCCGACAGCGTCCTGGGTCAGCTTGGCAATCGGGTGCAGCACGCGCTGCGCGCCTTCACGCCCAGGGACCAGAAGGCGGTACGCTCCGCCGCCCAGACCTTTCGCGCCAACCCGGTGCTCGACACTGAGCGGGCCATCACCGAGCTCGGCGTGGGTGAGGCGCTGGTGTCGGTGCTCGACGCCGAGGGCAAGCCAACGGTAGTGGAACGCGCACTTATCGTGCCACCTGGAACCCAGATCGGTCCCCTCGCCCCGGCCGAGCGGGCTACCCTGATCCGCGGCTCCGTTCTCTACGGCACCTACGAGCGCGAGGTCGATCGCGAGTCCGCCTACGAGATCCTGCAACAACGGGCGGAACAGACCCTCGCGCCGCCCGCGCGGGGGGTCCCGGCCGGGGATCGGCCGGCGGCCGAGCGCGCCCCGGCGCGGCGCGGCCAATCCCCACTGGAGGCCTTCGCCACCAGCGCTCTGCGTTCCCTCGGCACCCAGGTCGGCCGCCAGATCGTGCGCGGCGTACTCGGATCGATCTTCGGCGGCCGTCGCTAACCGGCGCGCCCCCCTCCAGGCTTGATCTCGGGGTCGGCGGCCCCACCCTCCCGGAGGGCGGCTCGCGCGGCCCCAGTTTTCTGTGGTCCCCTGTTTTAGGAGATAAGCCCTTGCATGCGACGGCCAAGGCCATCAAGCCCGAAGAGCATTTCATCGATCAAGAACCCTACTACGAGCCGGTGGGTGACGAGATCGAGGTGTTCTCGGCCGCTTACCGCAATCGCTTGCCAGTCCTGCTCAAGGGCCCCACCGGCTGCGGCAAGACCCGCTTCATGGAGCACATGGCATGGCGTCTTCGGCGACCCTTGATCACCGTCTCCTGCCATGACGACCTCACCTCCTCGGACCTGGTGGGCCGCTACCTGGTCAAGGGCGGCGAGACCTTCTGGGTGGATGGGCCCCTCGCCCGGGCCGTGCGTGCCGGCGGCATCTGTTACCTCGACGAGATCGTGGAGGCGCGCAAGGACACCACCGTGGTGATCCATCCCCTGGCCGACGATCGCCGCGCCCTGCCCATGGAGAAGCTCGGCGAGCTGTTGGAGGCACCCGACGCCTTCTGCCTTGCCATGTCCTATAACCCTGGCTACCAGAGTGTGCTCAAGGATCTCAAGCAGAGTACCCGCCAGCGCTTCGTGGCCCTAGAGTTCGACTATCCCAACGCGGCACTGGAGCAGCGCATTCTGGAACGGGAGTCGGGCGTGGAGGAGGGGGTTGCCCGACAGTTGGTCAGATTCGCCCACATGACCCGCAACCTCAAGGGTCAGGGTCTCGACGAGGGGGCCTCCACCCGCCTGCTGGTGCATGCCGCCAAGCTCATCGTCTCGGGGGTGGCGCCGGTGGTTGCCTGCCGAGCCGCCATCGCCCAGGCCCTCACCGACGATGCCGAACTGCTCACCGCGGTGAACGAGCTGAGCGCATCGCTGTTCTAGCGCCCCCGGCAGGTAGGGCCAGGCGCGCATGATCGGCCCCCGCTATCCCCTGGATGCCGAGGCCCTCGAGAGGCGCATGGATGCCTATCTCGACGCCGCCCTGTCTTCGCGCCGCACCGCCGCCGCCCCCGCCCGGGCCCTGGCCGCGTTCCCACGGGATCTACAGGAGTTCGTGCTGCGCTGGGGGGCCATCATCGCCAGCAGCAATTGCGAGCTCGCCTACCAGTTCACCGCCTTCGCCCCCGAGGCCATGGGGGCCATGGACCTCGACTCGGTCGAGCTTTGGCTGCTCCACGCCATGGACCTCTACGACAACAAGGGCCAGAGACCGGCGGTCCGGGCCTTTCAGGACGTGAGCGGTTTTGTCGCCAACCGCCAGGAGCGGCTGTCGGGGATGGCACTCGAGGATGTCCAGGGCGTGCTCGAGCGGTTCGTCCATGGGCTCGACGGACGCGGACTCAAGGTGGCGGCGGGGGGTGAGACCTATACCGATACCGAGCATCTGTTTGTCCCCGGAATCGTCGGACTCCTGCCGGATAAGGACGCCAACTTCCGCCTGTACAAGGCGATGGTGGTCCACCAGTGGGCGCAGAACTGGTTCGGTACCTGGCGCGGGGGTGTCCTGCTCGATGCGGTGGAACGTTGGGGGCAGCCAGACCTCACCTTGCGTCGCCTGCACGCCCTGGAGACGGTTCGGCTCGACGCCTGCATCGAGCGGGATTTCCCAGGTCTGCACCGCGACGCCCAGGCCCTGCGCCGTGAGCTCGATGCCCCGGACGACCCCGCCTGGCGTGCCCTCACCGAGCCCCTGCGACGGCCGGCAGCGCTGCTGGAGGATAGCCTGCGGCTGCTTGAAGCGCTCGCCGCGGGGCGCTTGCACTGCCCCCGACCCCGCTGCTACCAGGGAGGGCTCTATCCCGAGCGGGTGCGGGGGGTACTCGAGCTGCGCCTGGCCCGCGAGCGAGGTCAGTTTCGCATCGCCCTGGCCAAGCTGGTCGAGGAGGTCGACGGTCAGCCCCCCGGCCAGGAGGAGCCTGAGGCCGAAGAGCTGCCGGAAACCCGAGGCCGTTTCAAGCTGCGCGCACGGGCGGAGCGGGACACCCCCGAGGGCTACAGCTACGACCTGTTCCTCGATGGTAAACCCGTGGCGCCGCCCGAGCACATGGTGTCCACCATGGAGAGCATCATCCAGGACCTGGGCGAGATTCCCCCCGAATACCTGGTCGCGGCCGGACCCGGACTCTACAAACGGGGCCTGCCGGGTGGGCGCGACCCTGATTCCGTGTGGGCCGGCACCTATCACGAGGAGGGCGCCTTCCTCTACCACGAGTGGGACCACGAGCGCCGGCGGCACCGCAAGAACTGGTGCGTGCTGCGCGAGCACGAGGTGCAGGGGACGGGTCTCGCCTTCTACCACAGCACCCTGCGCAAGCACGGCGGGCTGATCAAGTCGTTGCGGCGTACCTTCGAGGTGCTGCGCGGCGAGGATCGGGTGCTGAGGCGACAGCATTTTGGCGAGGATATCGACCTCGACGCCCTGGTGGATGCCTACGCGGACGTCCACGGCGGACTGGAAATGAGTGACCGGCTGTTCACCCGTCTGCATCGCGACGAGCGCAACATCGCGGTGATGCTCATGGTGGATATGTCGGGATCCACCAAGGGCTGGGTGAACGAGGCCGAGCGCGAGGCCATCATCCTGCTCGCCGAGGCGCTCGAGACCCTGGGTGATCGCTACGCCATCTACGGCTTCTCCGGCTGGACCCGCAAGCGCTGCGAGGCGTTTGCCGTCAAGCGGTTTGAGGAGCCCCTGAACGATGCGGTCAAGGGCCGGATCTGCGGCATCGAGCCGCGGGATTACACCCGCCTGGGGGCTCCCATCCGCCACCTGAGCGCGCGACTGCGCGAGCAGGAGGCGCGCATCAAGCTCTTGATCACCCTCTCCGACGGGAAGCCCGACGACTATGACCCCCAGTACCGGGGCGACTACGGCATCGAGGATACCCGCCAGGCCCTGTTCGAGGCGCGTCTCGATGGCATCCACCCGTTCTGCATCACCATCGACGAGGAGGGCGCGGCCTACCTGCCGCATATGTATGGCGCCGCCAACTACGTGGTGGTGGCGGATGTGGCCAAGCTGCCCCTGAAGGTGTCGGACATCTACCGCAAGTTGACCAGTTGAGGAGGCACGGCGCCCGCCCAGGAGTCCGGGTTGCGGGCGAGCCCGGCAGGGGCTAGAGTTTTGACCTTTATCCGCGGCCTGGGGGAATCCAGGCCCCCATCGAGCCTCCCATCAGGCACCAGCGTGTCCCCGAGTCATCTCGCCCAAGGTTTCGTTGCGGGTTTGCCCCGTCCCCCCGAGCGCTATCGTCTGCGCGGGGGCGCGGGAGAACGATGAGCCGGCGGTGGCTGCGCGGCAATGGTTATCTGTTCCTGCTGTGGTTGCGGCGGGACCTGCGTGCCCGTTATGCCGGCTCCCTCGGCGGCACCCTCTGGGCGGCGCTGCTCCCGTTGCTGACTGTGGGGCTGTTCTACGTGATCTTCGCCCTGGTGCTGCAGGTGCGCATCCCTGCGCTGGCGGGCGACAGCGGCTACTTTTTCTACCTGCTCGCGGGACTCCTGCCCTGGCTGGCCATCTCCGAGGGCGCGGCGCGCGCGGCGGGCGTCTTGGTGGCCGAAGAGCAATTCCTGCAGAAGCTCGTCTTCCCGGTGTGGGTGCTGCCGGGGACCGTCGTTGCCGCGAGCCTCTTGCCGCAACTGGTGGGGACCCTGTTGTTTCTGATCCTGCTCGCCGGGAGCGGGCTTCTGAGCCTCCCGACCCTGCTCTGGTGGCCCTTGGTGCTGGTGTGCCAGATCGCCATCCAGTGGGGCCTGGGACTGAGCCTGGCGGTGCTCGGGGTGCACCTGCGCGACCTCATCCAGGTGCTCCCGGTGCTGCTGCAGCTCCTGTTCTATGCCTCCCCGATCCTCTACCCCAAGAGCCTGGTGGCGGTGCAGTACCAGGATCTGTTCCTGCTCAACCCCTTCTCCGGGCTGATCGAGGCCTACCAGGCCCTATTGCTCGGGGTGCCGCTGGAGGCTTCGAGCCTCGCGGGCATGCTCATCTGGACCCTGCTGCTCGGCGGTGGTGGCATACTGCTCTATCGAGCCCTCAAACCCACCCTGGGAGACTACCTGTGAGCGAGGTCGTCGTACGCGCCGAGGGTGCCGGCAAGGGCTATCGCCTCTACCGCCGTCCGGCCGATCGGCTGCGCGAGCTCCTCTTTCGCCGTCCCCTGCACCAGACCCATTGGGCGCTGCGCGGGGTGAGCCTGGAGCTGGGCCGGGGTGAGACCTTCGGTTTGGTGGGCGAGAACGGTGCCGGCAAGAGCACCCTGCTCAAGCTGATGGCGGGGACCAGCCGCCCGAGCGAAGGCCGCGTCGAGGTGCGGGGCCGGGTGGCGGCACTGCTGGAGCTGGGCGCCGGGTTCCATCCCGAAGAATCCGGACGCGACAACGTCCATCTCATGGGAGCGCTGGCGGGGGTCGAGCCCGCCGACCGCCAAGCCTACTATGAGGCGGTCAGCGCCTTCTCGGAGCTGCCCGAGGAGGTGCTCGGGCGCCCGGTCAAGACCTACTCCTCGGGCATGTTCATGCGCCTGGCCTTCGCCGCCGCCACCGCCATCGAGCCCGAAGTGCTCATCATCGACGAGGCCCTCTCCGTGGGCGACCTGCACTTCCAGAAAAAGAGCCTCGATCGGATCATGCGGTTTCGCACCGCCGCCAAGACCGTACTGTTCTGCTCCCACAACCTCTACCAGGTCCGCAGCCTCTGCGACCGCGCCGCCTGGCTCCACGAGGGGCGCGTCCGCTGTCTGGGGGAGACCGACGAGGTAGTGAGCGCCTACGAAGACTACGAGCGCGAGAAAACCGGCGCCGGCGCCCCCCTCGAGCGTCCCGCCATCTATCGGCCCCTGGTGGAGGGAACCGCACCGGTGCGGATCGCTTCGATTGCCATGGAAAACGCGGCCGGAAACTCCGTCAACCGCTTCGAGAGCCTGCAGCCCGCCGACCTGGTGGTGGAGGTCGAGGCAGAGGACCCCGAGGTTGCCTTCCACGTGGGGCTGGCGGTCATACGCAACGACCGCGAAAACGTCTTTGGCACCAGCACCCACTTCGATCCCAACCGCCCCCCCTTGCGGGCGGCGGGCCACCGCCGGGTGGTGCTGCATCTGCCCCGGCTGATGCTCCTCTCCGGTGAGTATGCCCTGAGCGTCTACCTGCTCGACGACTCCGGGCTGCACTCCTACGACCTCGCCGAGCAGGTGTGCCGGTTTGCCGTGCGCAACCCCGGGCGGGATTTCGGCATCGTCTCCATGGACTACCAATGGCGCTTATGAATCTGGGCGACAAGGCGCTGCGCTACCGCCGGCTGTTCCCCGCGATGACTCGCCTGCCACGGACCCCCCTCAGGGCCCATCCCTGGAAGGGGTGGCAGTGAGCGTCCTGAGCAGCATGTCCGACGCTAACGCCAAACAGTGCCTGGTGCTCGGGGCGGATGGCTTCATCGGCAGCCATGTGTGCGAGGCCCTGCTCGGGGCGGGGCACCGGGTGCGCGCCTTCGACATCTCCCACAGCTTCGATGCGCTGGGGCATCTGCACAGTCCGCGGCTCGAGCGGGTCCACGGCGACTTTCTCGACCGGGCGGCGGTGCGCGAGGCCCTCGATGGCGCCCAATGGGTGTTCCACCTGGTGAGCACCACCCTGCCCGCCACCTCCAATAAGAACCGGGTGTTCGATGTGCAGAGCAACCTGGTGGCCGGGGTGGAGCTATTGGAATCCGCGGTCGAGGCCGGGGTGGAGAAGCTCCTGTTCGCCTCCTCGGGGGGTACCGTCTACGGCATACCGTCGCGGCTGCCGGCGCGGGAGGGCGATGCGGAGTTCCCCATCGTGTCCTACGGTGTCATCAAGCTGGCCATGGAAAAGTATTGCCGGCTGTTCCGCCATCAGTACGGACTTGCCGCAATCAGCCTGCGCCTCGCCAACCCCTACGGGCCACGCCACCACGGTCTGAGCCAGGGTGCCGTCTCGGTGTTCCTCAAGCGCCTGCGCGCGGGTGAGCCCATCACCATCTGGGGTGATGGCCGGGTGGTGCGCGACTACATTTACATCGGTGATGTGACCGCGGCCTTCCTGGCGGCGGCCCGCTATGGCGGGCCCCACGACCTCTTCAACATCGGCAGCGGTCAGGGCGTCTCGCTCAATGAGCTGGTGGCCCTGCTGGCGGAGGTGTGCGGGCGCGAGCTCACACCCCTATATACCGAAGCGCGCCGCTTCGACGTACCGGCGGTGGTGCTCGACACCGGCCTTGCCCAGCGCGAGCTTGCCTGGAGGCCTCACACCGGGCTGCGCGAGGGGGTGCGCCGGACCTGGGAGGCCCTGTTGCGGGAGTCGATGCCATGAGCACCCCCCATCGCTACGCCTATCACTTCAACCCCGAAGACCTCTCCACCGCCGCCAGGGCCCTGCGCCTGGTGGGGCACGGCAAGCGGGTGCTGGAGCTCGGCACGGCCGCGGGCTCCATGACGGAGGTCATGCAGCGGCACTACGGTTGCCAGGTGGTCGGCGTGGAGCTGGACCCCGAGGCGGCCGAGCAGGCGCGGCCCTACTGCGAGCGCCTGCTGATCGCCGACCTCGACACCCTGGACTGGCCGGCGGCCTTCTCTGGCGAGCGCTTCGATGTGGTGTTGGCCGCCGATGTGCTCGAGCACCTCCGCGACCCCTGGGCCTGCCTGCGCGCCGCCCGCGAGCATCTGCTCCCCGAGGGGGCCTTGGTGATCTCGGTGCCCAATGTCACCCACAGTGCCCTGCTGGCGCAGCTTCTGATGGGCCGCTTCCCCTACACCGACAAGGGCCTGTTGGACCGCACCCACCTGCGGTTTTTCTCCCGGGCCGACCTTGAAGACCTGCTGCTCGCCACCGGCTTTCTGCCCCTTGTCTGGGAACGGATCGAGCAGGCGGCGGTCTACACCGAGCTGGCCGGCGCCTGGTGGGCACTGCCTCAGCCATTGCGGGAGCATCTTGCCCGCCAGCCCGATGGCGCCACCTACCAGTTCGTGGTCAAGGCGGTGGCAGGTACGGAGCTCGGGGCGTTAGCCAAGCTGCGCTTCGATCTTGCCGCGCTGCGCGCCGAGCGCGATCAGCTCGCCGGCCGCCGGGAGGCGGAGGAGGCGGAGGCACGCGCCGCGTCCGCGCAGCGGGATCAGGCACAGGGCGCACTCCGCGCCGAGGCCCTGGCCCGCCAGGAGGAGCTGCTCAAGGCGTTTCAGGACGCGGACCGGTCCTTCAAGGAGTACCGCGATGCCTACCACCGCGAGCGCGAGCGCAGCGCCAGTCTGGAGCTTCGGCTCGGCCAGCAGGCCGAGGCCCTCGCCCGCCAGGCGGAGGTTGCCGCCCGGCTGGAGGCGGAAACGGGGCGGCTCACCGAGCAGGTGCGCCATCCCCGCTTGCTGATCGGGGCGGCGATGCGCGCGCGGCTGCGGCGGTGGTTTGGGGGCGAGCCGCGGCGCTAGGGCCCGCTGCGGTGCCCGGGGGCGCGGTGCGCGCGGTTTGACAGCCCGCGAGGCCGCTGCCTATAGTCGCGTCCGCGCCGGCGCGGGGGTTTCGGTAGGTCTTTTTTGATTGAAGAGGTCGATATGCGGTCGATATTTCGTTCCCTCTCCTGCGCGGTGGTGACCACGCTGTTGTTAACCGGCTGTCCCGGGGATTCCGGCAAGAGTGGCGGGGTCAGTCACCGCTCCATCGTCGAGCTGGAGCAGCGGGCCCGCGGCTTCTGGGCGGCCCGGGTGGCGGGCGACCTGATCGCCACCTTCGAATATGAGGATGCCAAGCTCTCGGGCAGCACCTCCCTGCAGCAGTACGCCACGAGCCGCGGGGCGCTGGTGTACAAGCGTGCCGCGGTCAAGGGTGCCGAGTGCACCGGGGGGACCGAGGACTGCGTGGTACAGGTGGCGCTGGAGTACATCCTGCCCGCTATGGGTACCAAGCCCATCGTCAGCGAGATCAAGGACCCCTGGCACCTGGTGGATGGCCAGTGGGTCCATCGCTTCAAGACCGGGATCTCCGTCGGCCGGACGAAGGCACCGGATGCGCCCGCACAGCCCCCAAAGCAGCCCTGAATGTGGGTTTTGCGCGACAAAGCCCGGTGGACGCCACAGACTTTTGCAAAAAAGCTCACCCTCGCCGAGGGTCGGGAAAGCGGTACTTAGGGTGCGCGGACGGGGTCTTTTGCCCGCTGCGCCCACAGTTGGCTTAACTTTCAGGCGCCATACCCTTGAACGATTTCCTGTTTTGCGCCATAGTGGGCCTTGGAGAAAGGCGTAGGGTTGGATTGTTGGGTTTGGGCAACAGGCAAACAAAAATGTCGCTTTTTTGGAAAAAGCTTGTTGCGCGACGCCTGATCCTGTTGTAGAGTTACAGTCGTCTTGGGGTTACAATGGGCACGTGGGCGGTACTTGCAATGACCGAGACCCCGCACCCATACGCCGCTGACTTTCACTCGGTTTCTTGTGTTCAGAGGAGCAATGCAATGAAAAAACTCGGGTTAGCTGTCGCCGTCGCTACCGCTATGGGTGCGACTTCCGCCGTGGTGCAGGCCTATGGCATCGGTATGTATGCCAATGGTCTGCTGGTTCCCTATGCCGCCATCTCTGAGGGTACCGCGGTGGGTCTGATGACCTGCGCCGCTGGTAACGTGGCTTGGACCTACTTCGACGAAAACACCAAGCACATCACGGACGGTGTGATCAAGATGACCAAGAACGACATGTACAGCTTCATCCTCTCGAGAGAGGCTGGCATCGGTCTTGAGAATCAGAAGGGTTACCTGGTGTTCGTGCTGGATACCGAAGGCAAGTTCAACGGTGTCACGGAGAAAGACGATCTGCCAGACGGTGATCTGGACTACTGGGACAACCCCTGCCTGGCCGGCAACGCCTTCCAGCTTGACGTGGCCAACCAGGACGTCGTCTTCCAGCCCACGGTTCCGCTGGCGGTGCACGACTTTGGTCACTTCCAGGGCATCGAGAATGTTAGCGCGATGGACAACGACTCCCTCACCGCCCTGGCCTGGGGTGCGTGGTACGGAGACATCGTTTCCCTGCGCTACTACATCGACAACGCGCCCGGTGGCAACGACACCGCCATGTTCGTATGGTCGGTGTGCAAGCCCCCGGTCTCCAACACCGTCATCATGTATGACGACAACGAGAAGGCGAAGTCCGTCAACATCAATCTGCCGAACGATGAGCTCAACATCATCGATCCGGAGACCATCCTCGGCCGTCCCGCCACCTTCCTCGATGGCTTCATCAACTGGGAGGTTTCCGCCGCCCAGCAGCCCGATTCGAGCGTGTCCGATCCGGCCTACTGCGACCATGGCCGTGGTGGCCCCGGCCGCGCCTCTGACGACACGGCAGAGAACAGGAAGAACCGTGATTACCAGGGTGTTGTGAGCTGGTCGTTCATCTACGCGCCGGCCTTCGGCGCGGCGCAGACCCTCATCAACCCGCATACTTGGGATCATTGGGACATGGACTAGTCTTTAGTCCAGAATCGCTTCGCCGGGGGCGTTTCGCCCCCCCGGAGCAAGTAAGTTGAAGGGCGGCTTGGCCGCCCTTTTTTTGTCTGCGTCGCTTCCCTGGTGGTGGCCGGTCTCGTTCCCGCAGGGGCCCTTTCCCTACCCGCATCTCCCGGCGCGACAGTCACGCGCGCCTTGGGCTAGAATCTTCGCCGCGCGTTCCTTCCCCCCGCGCCAGACCGAATAATGCCGGAGGTACCTCGCTTGCAGCCCGCCCTTTTTCGTCGTTTCACGCGTGCATGCCTTGGCCTGGCCCTGTGCGGGCCGTTGCTCGCCGGCTGCGATGCCACAGCGCCCCCGGCACCCCGCCCGGAGGCCCTGCGCCTCGGACCGATCCCCCGCGCCTGGGCGCTCGATGTGCTGCCCGCCGCCGGTGATCGACCGACCTGGATTGCGGCAACCAGTCACCGGGACGGGATCCTGGGGTTGTGGGCGGTGGATGCCCAGCGCCAGGTGCGGCTGCTGGGCACCTATCCCGAGGCGGGGTTTCATCCCGACGCCCCGCGCTGGGTGGACCTGGAGGCCGATGGCCGCCCGGAGCTACTGGTGGCCGCCGAGGGCAAGAACGAGATCCAGCTCTGGCACCTGGATGACGCGGGCAAGGGGCTTCGGTTCGCGGAGGCGCTCGTTAGCGCCTCGCAACCGCTCGATGTCCTGGCGGCGGACCTCGACGGCGATGGCCGCACCGACCTGGTGGCCAGCCCCTATGAGGGGCCCTCCCTCACCCTCTATTGGGGCGAGGGTGAGGGCCGATTCACCACCCGCTTGCTGCCCCCGCAAGAGAAGGGCGCCCCCCCGCCGCCCCGCCCCGTTCCTGGCCCGCGCGATATGGCCCAGCGCCCCAACTGGGGTGATGCGCCCGGTGGCGGCGCCCGTGGCCCGGGTGCTCCCGCGCCTGGTGCCTTGCCCCAGAGCGCCGAGCCGGCGCGCCGCACCGCCATCCGTGCACCCAAGTCCATCGCCTCCCAGGCCCGGGTGGCGGACTGGGATCGGGATGGGCGTCCCGATCTGCTCTGGTCCGACCGCAAGAAGGGCTCGATCCTGTTCGCGAAGAACCTGGGCGAGCGCGCCTTCGAGGTGCGCGAGCTGCGGCCGCCCGGTGAGGGGACCCCCCGCCAGGTGGCCCTGGCCGATCTCGACGGCGATGGCGCCCCGGATCTGGTGGCGGCCATGGAGACCGGGGGCAAGGCGCTGATCCTCTACAACGACGGTGAAGGTGGCGTGCGCGCCACCGAAGAGATCCCGGCACCGAGCTGGGGTTACAGTAACGTGACCGCCATCGGCGCGCCCGATCCCCTGCTGGTGTTGACCGAGGACCCCCGCGTGATCCTGGCCCGCCGCGAGGGGGAGGCTTGGCGGCTTCGGTATCTGCCTGCGGGAGATTTTCCCCTCGATCCGCATCTGGTGGACGTGGACGGCGACGGGAGCCTGGATCTGTTGCTGGCCAACAGTGGCGGAGAAGACCTCAGCCTGATCTTTGGCCCTTTGTGGGAACGCGCACAGGAGCTGACGAAATGAAAACAAACCGTGCCCTGGCCACCGGGCTTGCCCTTTGGCTGATCGCGGGCGTTGCGACTGGCAGCGAGGAAGATGTTCTGGCGCGGGTGGCGGGAGAGCCGGTTACGGTGGCGAATCTCCGTGAGTACGCCCGCCTCAATCCGGTGTTTTTTACCCAGCTCCAGGTGCCCGGTGGTCCGCGGAAGGTTCTGGATAACCTGATCAACGAGCGTTTGTTGGTTCTCGAGGGGGAGCGCCGTGGCATCCCACGGCCCGCGGCGGACCCCTCAAGCGATGTTGCCTACGTCTATGCCGTGCGCAACCGGCTGGTCGAGCCCTGTACGCCGGCGGATGAGGCCGGCGTGCAGGCCTTCTATCAGGAGCATCTGGATCGCTTCTCCACCCCTTTGTTTCTGCGCCTGCGGCGGCTGGTGCTGCCCGCGGGGGACGACCCAAAGGCCACAGCGGCCAGGCTCACGGAGCTCAAGGGGCGGATCGAGGCCGGTCAAGCAGAGTTCGCGGGGCTGGCGGATGAGATGTCGATCGATCCGCTGGGACGAGGCCGCGGCGGGGACCTCGGGTTCCAGCCGGTGGATGGCTCCGACCCGCTGGTCGCGGAGCTGGCGAGGTTGCCCAAGGGCGGGTTCCATGGCCCGGTGCCCCAGGGCGGCTACATCGCCCTCTACCAGGTGACCGATCGGCGTGAGCCCATCCCAGAGCCCTATGCAAGCGCCCGGGGGCGGGTGGCCGAGGAGCAGCTTCGCCAATGCAAAGAGGCTGCCTTCGCCCGTCTGCTGCGCGAGCTCAAGGCGCAGTGGCCGGTGGAGATGTACGTACAGGAGATCGGCGTGGCCCCGCAGGCCCCGCCCGCTGAGCGCCCGTGATCCCCCTCGGCATACCCGCCGAGACCCTGAGCCATCCGGGTATCGACCGACTCGGCCAAGGCTGTCGGGTGGCCCCCGATGTGTCGGTGATGCGCTGGGGTGATACGCCCCCGGGGCGCATCGGTATCGCATTGGGAAACGCCGTCGGTCTCTATCAGGGGGTGCGGCTGGTGATCGGCGATCCCGCGCAGCATCCCGACACCGCCCTGGTGCTCGGGGACCGGGTCATCGTCAACACCTTCTGCTACCTCTCCGGGGAGGGGGGGCTCGAGGTCGAGGACGAGGTGCTCATGGGTACCCACGTCCACCTCCTCTCCGCCGGGCACGTCATCGACCAGGGTTCCCCCAGCATCCTGCAAAACCCCATCTCCTACGGGCGGATTCGGGTGGGCCGCGGGGCCTGGATTGGGGCAGCCGCAGTGGTCCTGCCTGGGGTTACCTTGGGAGAGGGCTCGGTGGTGGGGGCGGGTGCCGTGGTGACGCGGGATGTTCCGCCCTTCGGCGTGGTCGTGGGAAACCCCGCGCGGCTCCTACGCTATCGGGAGGGGTTCGCCCCGCGATCGGGTTGGTTTGCGCGCTGGTTCAAACGGCGCTAGCCGGCGGGGGTAGTCGGAGATCCCGCCTCGCCGTTGGCGGCTGGCCGGATGAGCTGGCCGAGCCAATCGCGATAGAGCAGGATCCAGAGTGCGATCGGCAGCACCCTGGGCAGTATCTGAAAGCCTAGAAAGTGGAGGTAGCGCACCAGGGTGTCGTTCGCGGGCGCGGAGCCGAGAAGCTGGAGGCGCTCGAAGCCGGCGTCGAATTGGAACATGAACAGCAGGCTGGCGAGGATGCTCAGGCACACGCCCGCCGCCAGCACGCCCAGGCCGACCAGCAGCCGCACCAGGTGCTGGCGCGAGGAGGCGGTGGAGGCGATGGCGAGGGCCGCGAACAGGGGTATGCCATAGGAGTAGGTGAAGGGGTTGAGCACCACCCCTTTGTGGGCCTGGCCCGCGGACACCGCCTCCGCCGCGAGCCGAACGATCACCACGAGCTTGCTGCCGGCGGCCTGGATTTTCACGAAGGTGGTGGGCCAGCAGAGGTGAAGCAGCGGATCGAGCAGACCCGCCAGCAGCGGGACCAGCCACACCAGGGTCTCATACCAGGCGAAGAAGAATGCCGGCAGCAGCACCAGGAGCTGCCCCAGCATCGAGAGAACGGGGCGTGGCTTCACGCCGCCTTGGGATCGGCAGGCCCGGAGGGTGGACCGAGACGCCGCGTCCAGGCGACGAAGACCCCCAGGGTGGCCACGATGATCAGCACCGGCCACAGATACTGGTGGGTCCAGCTAAAGATCGTCTCGTTCCACTGCCCCAGGTAGAAAAGGGTCAGGATGCGGAAGAGGTTGAGGCCCTGGATGGTCAGGAACCCAAGGAGCAGGCCGCGGGCCTTGGCCGTCCAACTGGAGGGAAAGGTGAGCACCGCGCACAGGAGCAGTACGGTGACCTCCAGGCCATTGCAGTCGTTCTCCACCGCCACCGAAAATCCGCTCCTGCCGTGGGAGAGCACGTTGTCGGAGAGCCGCACCTCAGCGTCGAACGCCTGCAGGACGCCGAAACTGGCGGATGCCAGGACCCGATTCCACGGGTTGAGGACCTTCTCCTGAACCGGCTCGAGGTTGAACAGGAGCGACAAGGCGAGCAGCAGCCCGAAAAAGAGCGAGAGGTACTTAATCATTCGCGACCCTGATCTTGAGTGAAACGGCCGGATTTGTTTGACGCTGTCGCATTGTCGCCCATCGGGGCCGGCGGAGAAAGCGCTGGGCCGCCTAGCGTCGTTGCCGGTTGGTGTGGTCTTTCCGCCAGCCACCACCGCCGACGGATCCGCTCCCACGAGCCCCGGCCCTCGGGTTTGCCGTCCCGCGGCCGTGGAGTACCCTTAGGGCTCCGTGGACAGACCGCAACCCAGCGGCGCTCGGGGGGGCCGTTGATTCCACCCGATACTCGTCCCCCGACGTCGGGGAAAGCCAGCCTTGAAAGCCTTTGAGCCCAGCAGCCGACCCGCCGTCAGTGCGGTGATTGTGAATTTCAACTCGGGACCGCTCACCGTACGGGCCATCGAATCGGTGCTGGCCAGCGGCCTGGCCACCGAGGTGATCGTCAGCGATAACGGCTCC
>Ga0208980_10000908_pt1 | contig 17548 bp, 10 predicted proteins | sample WetSurMetagenome_3_FD_187993 | JGI IMG/M metagenome (GOLD analysis project Ga0208980, IMG submission 187993) | Wetland microbial communities from Twitchell Island in the Sacramento Delta, sample from surface sediment Aug2011 Site A1 Bulk (version 2) | ecosystem: Environmental > Aquatic > Marine... | reverse complement strand
TCAAAGGTTTAAAAGACGGAACTATTGATTGCATTGCATCAGACCATGCACCTCACTCATTAGAAGAAAAAGAATCTGAATTTCAGTTTGCGCCAAATGGAATAGTGGGATTTGAGACAACAGTTGGATTGACTTTTTCAGAATTGCTTCACAAAAATAAACTTAGTATCGAAGAATTAATTAAAAAATTATCTATTAATCCCCGTAAAATACTTAATCTTCCAATCCCTACATTTCAAGCAGGTGCATTAGCTAACTTTACTATTCTTGATACAAACCTTGTGTGGACCGTTGATATTTCTAAATTTAAAAGCAAATCCAAAAACTCACCTTTCGACAAAAGATTACTTACAGGAAAATCACTTGCAGTAATCAACAACAAAAAAATGTATGCTGATGGTCAGTGGATCAACCTCTCAGGTGCTTAATTTTATCTAGAGACCTGTCCAATATTATATACGGGAAAAGTTTGAATTTCGTTCAATTTCGAATGAATTAACAACTTATTTAGTGGCATTTCATTTGGCTCTTACTATCTAGAAATCAAAAGAGGTGACCAAATGAAAAATCTAATAAAACTTTTTGCTGCTTTAATAATCTTCTTATATCTGACCGGTTGTGATGTGAATGAACCCGAATACGTAGTTGACAACATTCCACCGGTCACACCAACTGGAATCAAAGTGTATGTTGGCGATAATAGAATAGATTTGACATGGTTTGAAAACCGGGACCCTGATCTTGCTGGTTATAATATCTACTTCAGCTATTCATACAATGGTAAATATGAAAATATTGGCTCTTCACCATATAATTACTTTATCGATGAGGACGCAGTAAATGGTGTTAAGTATTACTATGCGATAACAGCATATGATTACAATGGCAATGAGAGTGATTTAAGTAAAGATGTAATCTATGCTACAGCAAGACCGGAAGGATTTAACCAGGCAATTTTTGATTACAGAAGATTTCCGAACAATTCAGGTTACTCATTTGGTCTTTATTCAGTGGTTGCTTACGATAGTCTCGATGTGGACTTCTTTTTTGAAAATTATCAAGGCACCTTTTACCTTGACGTTTGGGATGATACTGACATTCAGGATATGGGGCCTACAAATGATATCTATGACATTCCGTTTGCACCAACTTCTGGATGGTCAACTACAAAAGACGCAATTGCAAAGATTGGACATACCTACGTAATCTGGACTTGGGATAATCATTATGCAAAGATTCGTATTTCGAATATTACCAGCGATAGAATGGTATTTGACTGGGCTTATCAATTGGTTGAAGGCGAAACACAATTGAAGCCAGGTATTGTCGGTGACAGAAAAGCGCTTGAAAAAGAATGGACGCGATGAATTGATGGGGCGCTTGCCCCATCTCTTTTTATAGATTTATGATCAGGATTTAATTAAATTAGGGACAAATGAAGACTTTATTTTTAAATATAGTAATTATTTTTTTGTTTTCTGGCAGCAGTCATCTATTTGCACAACATAATAATCTTCAACAAAACCTCAACACCGACAGTAAATTAAAAATTCAATCAATTATTTTTAATGATATTGAATCGGGTATTATTAGTAACGATGTGAAAAAATTTTCTCAGTATTTCTCTTCTCAACCCTATATAAGTTTAGTAAACGGTGTTAATGGTTATTACTCTTCCAACCAGGCATATTATATTATGGAAGATTTCTTTAACTCCTTTAAAGTTGTTTCTTTCAAGATGGAAGAAACAAAAACTGAAGGATCTGTATCATATGGGAAAGGGGATTACTATTTTGAAAAGAAAGGAAGAAGAGAAGTAGCTCATTTGTATATAACTCTTAGCAAATCTGGCAACAAATGGTATATTACGCAAATTTCGATTAACTGATGGGCAAAAAAATATTATCATACTTTAAAGGCGATAGAAAATATTTTGCTATCGTCTTTTTTATTTTAATGTCGATTTTTGCAATAGGTCTGATTGAGCCCATATTAGTTGAAAATAAAAAAGCTAACTGGGACGAGGAATTATCTAATAAAATTCTAAAAATAGAAGATGGAATTAAAAATATATTCGCCGCAAAAGAATCGCATCTTGTTTCTGTAAAAGATCAAATTAAAAATGAGTTGCATCGAAGCCTACTTACTGAAGAATATGAGTACGGAAATTTAATATCGCTTGTCAATAAAGAAAGCTACGAAGATTTTTCAATTGAAATTGTTGCCCCAAACGGGAAAATAATTGCCTGGAATAACACAATTGCTATTAAGCAGGAGGAAATATTTCCGTTTGTCTACCCAATTAACGAAGTCCACTTTTTTAACACTCCACTAATTACCTATCTGACTATAATAGACACTGTGATTCTACATGGCGATAGATTTTACATTCTTCTGAGCAAACCATTTGAAAAAAATTATTTACTCCAAAATAAATTTTACAAGCAAGTAAGTTTCACAGAGGAATTGTCCAGCAGTTTTAATACTGTCTTTAGTGTTTTTTATGACCCTTATACTCAGCCCTCAAAGGATGGCAGGAAGCATTCTGTAATGTTGCTAAATTCTGAAAGGAGTAAAATTGGTCTGGCAAGCTTTTTTAAACCTTCTTTGAATTTTGAGGTAACTGAAATACAGGAAACAGCGGCTCGTATACAGATTTTATTACTTATAATAGGGTTTCTATTTTTAACTCTTGGTCTGAAATCGGATTTTCAAACTATAAGATCGAGATTGGTTAAACTTTGTGCGTTAATAATCTATTTGGCGGTTTTTAGGTTTGTACTGTACTGGTCAGGATTTCCCACCAGATTTCTCAATGGACCACTTGTTGACGCATCTTATTTTTCATCTACATTTGCATGGGGTATAGTTAAAACACCAGTTGAATTTTTTGTCACAAATGTTCTGCTATTGATTATCGGGCTGAAATTCTTCGTTTACATCTTTGAATATTTCAAAGAAAAAAGTTCCTCGCGTTTTATATCATTAAAGTTTCTTATTACTCCATTTCTTGCAATTCTTGTTTTTTATACAATGCGTGGTTTAGCCGCTTCGGTTAAAAGTGTTGTATTCGACTCAACGATTCGTTATTTCAAGGAGCCGGAATTAATTCCAAGTCTGCCGGCATTATTGATGAACTTAAATATTCTTTTGTTTGGATTAGCAGTTGTTTTTGTGTTGACAGCTTTTATTCTTCTAATAGGAAAATTTTTAAACCTGTTGAGGGACGATAGTTCGGTCTTCCGTTTTATAATTTTATTTATTCTTGTTCAGGTTTTGTGTTATATATTTTTTCAAAATCAACGGGAACCATTAATAACGCCACTGATGTTGTTTGCTTTTTTCGCTCTGATTTTTCTTGTTATTGGAACTCTTACTTTTAAGCCTAAGCATATATCTGTACATATAATTTATTCCTCGCTGGTTGCATCAATCATTACAATATCCATGTTGAACTATTTTAATCTTGAACTTGAAAAAAGGTCATTAAAAGTAATTGCTTCAGAAGTAAACAGAGCAAATAAAGAACTCCTTTCCTATCTTGTTGATGAGACTCTCAGAAATTCAATGCGGGATGAGAGATTGGTTTCGTCTTTGCATAAATTAAATGCAAATTATGATTCTGAAGCATTTATCGCCTGGAGTAAAAGTTCACTCCAACGAGAATCTTTGAGTTCTGAACTTGAAATATATGACAGGAATTTTAAGTCGCTCGGCCGATTCACAGTTGGCTTTGATGAACCAATTGAGTACAAAAAACTTTTAAAGCAAAATAATGAAACAGAAGTTTCAATAAGCGAGATTGAATTGTCATCACAAGCTGGTGTTAGCTTTGCCGGTGTCGTTCCGGTGGAAAACAATAGCATAGTAACAGGATATATTGCTGTTGCTGCAAAGTTCAATGTTGCAAACCTTGGTGCATCAGAATTTCCCGATTTTCTTGAATCAAATAAAGCGGCCTTGGGTTCAGTTGTTGATTTAAATCTTGTCAGAGTATTCGAATTTTATGATGGTAAACTTGTTCAGGTTCGGGGAAATATTTTTCCCTCAAAGGAACAACGCGAACAGATCTTCAAAGTTGAATTGTCTCCCGATGGTGATGGCTGGGCAAACTTATCACTCTATGGTGAAAATTATATAACATATATCTTGAAAACTAATCGGGCTGGTGTTTATAAAATAACTGCAGTAGCAATTAAAGATAAAGAAGTTACGTGGAGCCTTTTCAACTTTTTCAAAATTTTTATTGTTCATTCAATATTCATCCTGATTTTTGTAGTGTTGCTGATAATTTTCAGATATCTTCGTTTAAAGTATTCTTTCCGGACAAAACTGCTAGGTGCGTTTTTATTAGTCTCAATAATTCCGATTGTTGCGTTAGCAATTTATAACAGAGAAGTTGTTCGTGAGAGGACTAACTCAGCAATTTTTAATGAACTGAGCAAAAGGTCAGAGTATCTAGAAAATCATATTAGAGCACAGATACAAAAACACCCTGACAGAGATCTAATAAGTGCATTTGAAAATGCTGGTAAGGAACTTAAAATATCTTTTACTATTTACGAAAATTCTGAAAGGATTTATAGTTCAAGAAAAGAGTACTTTGACAATAACCTGATTCCGGGTAAACTAAAATCTGAAGTCCACTACAATTTAAATTATCTGAGCTATAGGGAAGCATTGACCAAAGAATCAATTGATAATTATGTTTTTGATGCTTACTACCGTAAAATAGATTTTAATGATAAAGTTTATATTCTTGGTGTTAATGATGCTTTTAACAAAATAGAACTTTTCTATTCACCCGTAGATGCCGATGTTTTCTTGTTTGGGGTTTATTCTTTTGCGGTTATTGTTATAACTCTCCTAAGTACTTTATTTGCGAACCAAATATCGTCGCCAATAAGACAGCTAACCAGGGCAACCAATGCTGTAGCTCAGGGAGATTTGAGTGTACAACTTAAGAATACAGAGAAAGGTGAATTGAAAGAATTGCTTGATGGATTTAATGCGATGACAAGCGAACTTCAGAAAAACCAAAATGATATTGCAGAACTTGAACGGGAAAGTGCCTGGAAGGAAATGGCAAAGCAGGTGGCGCACGAAATTAAAAATCCGTTAACGCCAATGAAGCTTTCTGTTCAGCAGCTTGTTGCAGCCTATAACGATAAGAAAACTGAATTTGATGAAATCTTAAAAAAACTCTCTCAGGCAATCCTTAATCAGATAGAGAACTTAAGCCTTATAGCGTCTGAGTTTTCTTCGTTTGCAAAGATGCCTAGCCTTAAGCTTGAAGTATTTGATCTTATCCCCGTAATAAAGGATACAATTCATCTTTTTGGCGATGAGGAAGCTGAAATAAAATTTAAGACAAGCACTGAAAAAGTTATTGTGGAATCAGATATTTCACAGATGCGGCGTATGTTTATTAATCTTATAAGAAATTCCATTCAGGCGAAAGCAAGTATCCTAAAAATTGAACTGTCTACCGAAGATGGAAATTCTATTATCAATATTTCTGATAATGGAAACGGAATTTCTCCTGAAATTCAAAATAAAATTTTTGAATCTAATTTCACCACAAAGGAAAAAGGACTTGGTATCGGATTGAAGCTGATAAAGAGGTTTCTTGAGAATACTAATGGTGAAATTAAACTGATCTCTTCAACAACCGCTGAAACAGTTTTTAGAATAAAGATACCTGCGAAAATTAGTAAACAAGATGCCTGATATGAGTATTCTCACTCCTCATCAAAGCAAAGCACTCAACATCAACAAATCAATTTCTTTAACTGCAAATGCAGGTTCGGGAAAAACTTTTGTGCTAGCTCAGCGATTTCTTGAGATCATCACAAACTCTTCAACTCCACTTAGTCAAGTTGCAGCAATTACTTTCACAGAAAAAGCCGCAGGAGAACTTTATAAACGAATTTCAGAAGAGATAAATAAATTATTATTAATAACAACAGATGTTGCATTAAGACATCGCATAGATATAATAAGGAAGCAGCTTGTTTCAGCTAAGATTTCAACAATTCATTCATTTTGTATTGATCTTCTGAAGGAATTTCCTGTTGAAGCTTCAATTGATGCCAACTTCATTCCAATCAATGAGCAAAAAGCTTTAGAGTTGATTGATTTATCAATTGAGACCAAACTTAGAGAATTGTTAAATGTCACTAAAGAGCAATCGGATGTAAAACTTTTAATAAGACTTTTAGGTTCGAAAGTAAATTTGGTTCGTGAGATGATTGAGATGGTTAGGAAGAGGAAAAATGTACTTCATCTGATCGATAAATACTATTCGTTAAGTGAAAAGGAAATTGCTAAACTTCTGTTTGAGCTATTTAAGTCAAATATTAGAATAGTTTTTGAAAAAGAATTAGCAAAAGTCATCACCCAAATGGAAAAAATTAACAAGAAAGTTCTTGAATACAATTTAAAGAATAAGCTTGCGATCGAAATAAAACCCATTTTGAACACAGTAAAAACTGCTAATGATGAAATTATTGTACTATTGAAGCTGCGGGCACTGCGTGACAAAGTATTAACCAAGGATGGAGGTGTACGAAAACAGGGTTATCTTTCTTCTGAAATACAAGATGAAGTTCAAAGCTCAATTGACGTCGTTGAGAACTTCTTTAGTGATTTTGATGAAATAGATTTTATTGAGAACCACGAAGCCATTGAAGGCGAACTTGCGAAATATGGATTGGCATTGGTTCGTGTCTTCAAAGATATTCTTGCAGCCTATGAATTTAAGAAATCAGAGATAGGAGTTCTTGATTTCGAAGACATTCTTCTTAAAACAAAAAAGTTGCTGGAGAATGAATCTGTCAGAAAAATACTTTCCGGTAAATACAAATTTCTGCTAGTTGATGAATACCAGGATACAAATGAAATTCAGTATGAAATATTTCTTCCACTCGTCGATGATTTAAAAAAAGGTAATCTCTTTATTGTGGGGGATGAGAAGCAAAGCATTTATCGTTTTCGTGATGCAGAACTTCAGGTTTTTTCAAAAACTAAAACAGACATTCAGGAAGTGCACGGAAATGATTCAATGCTAACACTTCCGGACAGCTTCAGAATGTCTCCTGCTATTTGCTTATTTGTCAATTCATTATTTAACAAATTATTCAAAGAGCCTCGTTCATTCTTCAACGAAGTCTCGGCTTGTAACCTGATTTGCGCTCGCACAGATGAGTTTAATGGACTGATTGAATTCCTAATTGCGGAGGGTGAAGAAGTTAATGAAGCTGAGCTTGTCGCGAAAAGAATTATCAAGCTAAAGCAGGAAAATAAAGATCGTTTGGCAAAATGGAATGATATTGCAGTTCTTGTTCGTAAGCGAGCTACTTTTACCGAACTGCAGAAGGCTTTTATTAAATATCAAATTCCTTTCAAAGTAGTTGGAGGTACAGGATTCTATCAGAAGCAGAGCATTAGCGATATCTATAACTATTTTGCATTTCTATTAAATGATAAAGATGATGCTGCACTTATTGGAGTCCTTCGATCACCGTTTTTTCTCGTGTCCGATGTAGATATCTTCGAACTATCACTTCTCGAAGGTGAATCCTATTGGGAAAAAATTAAATTAGCATCTCTATCTCACAAAAAAGTATGGGAAGAAATATTTAATACCCTGAATAAGAATAAAGAGCTTTCAAAAAGAGTTAATATTTCGGTACTTCTCAGAAAGATCTTGAATGAATCAGATTTCATATCTGCTATCTCATCAAGAATTGATGGTGCACAGGAAATTTCTAATCTTAACAAGCTCATTTCAACCACAAATGAATTTTTTAATGATGAATTTAATACTCTTTATGATTATGCTTCTTTTTTAAGCGATGCTATTTCCAGTTCAGAGGATGAAGCACAAGGTCAGATTGATCCAGGAAGTGATGGAGTTAATATTTTGACAATTCATCAAGCGAAAGGACTGGAATATCCAGCAGTATTTTTGTACAAATGCAATGACACGACTCAGAGCAATAAAGTCAAAGCCAGAGCATTCACCGTCGATAAGAAATTTGGTTTGCTGACAAAAGTCCCGCTAAATGAAAATTATTTTGGAGGTTATCATTCTGCTCTGGTTGTTGGATTGTATAATCTTATTGAGTCAAAAAAGGAAATTGCTGAATTAAAAAGACTATTATATGTTGGTCTTACGAGAGCCAAAGATTTTCTCTTCATCTCATTTAGCGATGAAGGTAAACCAGCCAAGAAAAAATCTTTTACTTCATTGATTAATGAAGGATTGGCTCAGGATTTAACCAAAGACAAAATTACACTTGAAGGCGAACTTGATTTCCTTCAAAAAGAAAATGAGACTTATACAGATCTGGCTAAAACAATCAAGTTAGATATACCGATAGTCCGAAATATCGAAGCCATGGAAAAATTAATTGAAACAAATGGATTTGATATAAGTAATAAAAAGCTGGTATTATCTGAGATCAAGGATCACTCAAGCGGTGAAGTAGTATCTGCTACACGATTTTCGACATTCTCAACCTGTCCTCTTAAATACAATCTTCTGTATAATTACAAGCTTGGAGACTTGATTCAGCAATCGCATAGATTCCGAAGTGCAACCAGGTATAATTTTGAAGAAGATTATAACAGGAAGGAGTTGACATCCTATTTATTTGATGATGAATCCAACCTTTCTGAGTTTTCAAAATTCAAAGGTCAACTAATTCACTACATTCTCAGGAAGAATATTAGTTGGAATGACCTACCGGAATTTGTTGAAGAAAAGTTAACGAAGAGTTTTAATGAAAAAATCCCCGAATCATTAAAAACAGAAGTTATGAATGACTTGAACCTATTTTTTAATTCAGATCAGTTCAAGTTTATTAATTCATTTACAAATTATCGAAATGAATTTGAAGCTTACTTAAAAGAAGAGGATTTTTATCTTTTTGGAATTCTTGATAAGCTTATAATTGAAGATAAAAAGCTGATAATTGTGGATTACAAAACAGATTTTATAAATCTTGACGAAATCGAAGCAAGCTCACAAAAATATTTACCTCAGCTAAAATTTTATGCTTATATTATTTCCGGACTTTTCAATAAAAAGTACGAGATTCAGGGCAGAATCATCTTTATTAAATATCCAGAAAATCCTTTCATCTTTAATTTTGATGAAACAGCAGAACAGAGCATTAAATCAGGTGTCAGAATGATGATTCATTCGATAAGAAATAATATCTATACAGCAAATTTAAGTGCTTGTAAAGATTGTATTTTCGCAGATGAAAATTCAGAGTGCATCAAATCCAGGTTAATGCAAAATCAGATTATTTAGTGCCTAAACAGGTTTATAAATATGAATAAAAAAATAAAAGTTATTAGAGATCTCTCTCTAGTTGAAAAGGAACTTAGTTCGGCTCAAGGCGGGGTTGTCACATTATCTTTACAGAAGGATAGCTTTGCACAGTTTGCTACGATTTTTGTATATCAGAATAAAAACGTTTTCTTTTATCTTGATAACGAAGAGCTTTTGCGTACACTCAAATTAGATTCACCAGCTAAGTTTACAATATTAAATGATAAAAATGTTACGAAAGAATTGACTGAGAAAAAGGATCCTTTGTACAGACTTTTTTCTATTGTAGTAACCGGTATTGTCCGTGAAGCAGAGGAGAAAAAAACTATCAGGGATATAGCTCAAAGCTTTATTGAGAAGTATTCCGGTAAACTGATTCTTTCCGAAAAAGAAACTCAAACTAAAGGTAAACTTCTCTTTGTCGACTCAGAAGAGCTTCTTGCTTATGATGAAATGGGCTATTGATGAAATCTTTATCAATGATAAACATATATTTTTGATCTCAACCAAAGAATTATCAGGAAATATTTTGTGCTGAATTATATCTGGGTAGGTCTGATATTGCTAGGCGTTGGCGCTGCACTAACAACGGATATCAATAATAGCAGCACTGACAGGTTCAAAAACGGTACACCTCTAAGCGTCACCATATCCTTTAATGACAAAATTGATGCAATAGCGGATAGAAAACACTCCGCTAAAATTCAAGTTGATCCATCTTCATATAAAAACTTATATGGTGATACAATCAACCCGGATTTGGTGGTTGATGCTATTGTTAATTATAAGAAGGATTTAGCTACTGGATTTATTTCTATAAAAGTTGATGACAATTCACCTTCCATCTGGAAAGAAATGGCCGCTTCTTCAGGTAATAAAGATGACCTCACCGGAAGCCTTAAACTCAAAGAACAATTAAGTGACAATTCTTTTAAGGCTGAAATAATTTTTGAAGCAGTATCGTTCACTAAAATGAAAGATGTAACAAATGCAGTTCTTGAGTATGCAGGAACTGCTGTGACTATTGCACTCGGCTTAATAGGGATTATGGCTTTATGGCTCGGGGTTATGAAAGTAGCAGAAGAAGCTGGACTAATAAGGATGATTGCGAGATCTCTAAAACCTTTTACTAAAAGATTATTCCCGGAAATTCCATCAGATCATCCTGCAATGAGTTCGATGATAATGAATATCTCAGCTAATATGCTTGGACTTGGAAACGCTGCTACTCCATTTGGATTAAAAGCTATGGAAGAGATGGAAAAAATTAATCCGAATAAAGGGACAGCATCAAATTCAATGGTTACTTTTCTGGCAATTAACACTGCAGGACTTACACTTATTCCAGCAACTGCAATTGCAGTTCGTGCAGCATCAGGCAGTTCTAATCCGGCAATCATTATTGGAACAACAATTTTTGGATCTCTTTGTGCCACTGTTGCGGGAGTTACCTCAGCTAAAATCATTGAAAAGTTTTATTTGGAATCATGGAGATTTTCAGATTGGTTCAAAAAAAATCTTAATTTCTTTGGATTGGCCATAGTTATTATCCTGGCAATAGGTTTATTTTTTCTTACAGGATTGTTTTATAAAGTTGGAGGATTGTTTTCATTTATCACTGCCGAAGGATTTCGGAATGTTATCGAAGTTGTATCAAAGCTTGCAATTCCATTGCTGATATTACTTTTTATAGGATACGGTGCAATAAAAAAAGTTAAAGTTTATGAAAGTTTTGTGGAAGGGGCTAAAGATGGGTTCAATATTGCGGTAAAAATAATTCCTTACCTCGTTGCAATGTTGATTGCTATTGGAATATTCAGAGCAGGCGGTGCTATGGATTGGCTTATCCTGATTCTTAAACCAATAACAAACTTGATTGGAATGCCAGCCGAAGCATTGCCCATGGCTTTGATGCGGCCACTCTCCGGAAGTGGTTCACTTGGAATTATGTCTGAGAATCTTGCCGTCTATGGACCGGATTCATTTATAGGAATTTTAGTTTCAACATTCTACGGCAGCACTGAAACTACTTTTTATGTTTTAGCTTTGTATTTCGGTGCAGTAAATGTCAAAAACACTAGACACGCTCTTCCGGTTGGATTGATAGCAGACATTGCCGGAGTACTTGGGGCATTATTTATTGTCAAGTTATTATTTAGTTAAAGATCAATTCTTTTCTGTTTGAGGTATGAAAGTTTTTATTACAAGGGAGCTTCCCGAAATTGCATTCAAGCTGTTAAAGCAAAACAAAATATCATTCGATTATTATAAAAAAGACGAGCCGATTCCCAGAAAACTTCTTCTTGAAAAAGTTAAAAGCTGCGAAGCATTGATTTCACTTCTAACTGAAAAAATTGACAGCGAAGTAATAGATAGGATGCCTGGTTGCAAAATAATAGCTAACTATGCTGTGGGTTATAATAACATTGATATAGAGTATGCTAAGAAAAAAAATATCATCGTAACAAACACTCCAGATGTATTAACTGAATCTACAGCTGATTTTACAATGGCCTTGGTGCTTGCCTGTGCAAGAAGATTAAGTGAAGGGGAAAGATTAATAAGAGATAAAAAATTTAAAGGATGGAAGCCAAAATTGCTTCTCGGAATGGAATTAAAAGACAAAACCTTTGGAATACTTGGTGCAGGAAGGATCGGAACTGCTTTAGCCAGGCGAGCTAAATCCTTTGGAACAAACATCATTTATGTGGATAGCAACAGAAACCAGAAACTCGAAGATGAAACTGCTGCAAAAAAGGTCTCACTAAAATATTTACTGGAAAATTCCGATTTACTTTCCGTTCATTTGCCTTTGAATAGTCAGACGTATCATTTTTTAAATCAGGAAAGATTAAGTCAGTTAAAAAGAAATTCGATTTTAATAAATACTGCACGCGGAGAGATTATTGATGAGAGAGCGCTTATCCGGTTATTGAAAAGTAACCACATAATGGCAGTTGGTCTCGATGTTTTTGAAAATGAACCGTTTATAAATCCGGAGTTATTAAAATTTCCAAATGTGTTAGTTATACCGCACCTTGGAAGTGCAACCAATGAAGCTCGTGATGGAATGGCAGAGCTTGCTGTCAAGAATGTAATCAATGTTCTTAAAAAAAAACCAGCACTTACGCCTGTTTTTTAAGCACAATAACTGATACTGGTTGCATCTATTTTTGCTAATGGGTAGTTTTGAAAACAAAAAGTGAATAATTAAATGAGAATAGGAATACCAACCGAAACTCGCTGGGAAGAAAAGCGGGTACCACTAACACCTGCTGGTGTTGACTCACTAATTAGATCAGGTCACACCGTTTATTTTCAGAGCGGCGCAGGTGAAGCCAGCCACTTCACAGATCAGGAGTATCGTGAAGTTGGTGCTACAATCGTTTATAATAAGGAAGAAGCATTTGGCAGAGCTGAAATGATTCTTAAAGTAGCTCCTGTTACTGAAGAAGAGGCTGATTTACTTGTTGATAATCAGATACTCTTTTCTTTTCTTCTTCTTACTATGGGTAAAAAAAATCTGCTTGAAAAGCTTTTAGCAAAAAAAATAACGTCAATTGGATTTGAGTTAATTGAGCATGACTCTCGTTTACCAATACTCCATTCAATGAGTGAGATTGCAGGTCCGCTTGCTATTCAGGTAGCCGAGCGTTACCTGGAAAGTTTTACTAAAAGCGGCAGAGGAATATTAATCGGTGGAATAACAGGAGTTGCACCCGCTGCGGTTGTAATTTTAGGTGCCGGCGTTGTAGGAATTACTGCCGCCAGAGCAGCATTAGGAAGAGGTGCGCAGGTAATAGTAATCGACAGAGATTTATCACGCTTAAGACAGATAGAAACTGAATTTCACAGAGGAGTCACTACCGTAATGGCGAATCCTTATACCATATCACGTGGTGTGAAATTTGCAGATGTGCTTGTTGGTGCAGTATTAATAAAAGGAGAAAAAGCTCCGCATCTGGTAACTGAGCAAATGGTTAAGGAGATGAAGAAAGGTGCCGTTATTGTTGATGTTTCTATTGATCAGGGTGGTTGTGTTGAAACAAGCAGAGTGACAACAATTTCGGATCCTGTTTATACAATGCACAATGTTATTCATTATTGTGTGCCTAATATGCCATCGCTCGTTGCGCGTACAGCAAGCTATGGTTTGAATAATGCAGTACTGGATTATGTCCACGACATAGCGGACAATGGCTTGACTCCTTCTTTGTTGGGTGATGATGGATTAGCTAAAGGAGTTTGCACGTATAACGGAACCTGTACTAATGAATCAATTGCTGAATCGTTTGAAGTTGCTTACAAAAAGCTTCACGTGTTTTCAACTAATTAAATAATGACGATGATATTATTATAGATATCATCTGGTAAAAGAAAAAATAAAATTTATGGTAACTTTAGAAGAAATAAGAAAAAAGAATTTACCTGCTAATCTTTATAATATTTATAGTAAAAAATTAACCACCGCCGAAGAGGCTGTTAAAAGAATCAAATCTGGTGATAACATTGTTGTTCAGCCCGGATGCGCTGTGCCTCGTGAACTTGTTCGTGCTATGGTAAGAAGAAAAGATGAACTGGAAAATGTTACTATTTATCACATTCTGATAGTTGGTGAGCTACCATACGTCAATCCTGGAATGGAGAAGCACTTCAAGCATAAGGCTTTTTTCACTGGTGCTAATGCACGAAAAGCCGTGCAGGAGGGGCGAGCTGAATTCATCCCAATTTTTCTTTCTGAAGTTCCGCTTCTTTTTAAAAGAAATATCATACCGGTAGATATAGCGTTGCTTAATGTATCGCCGCCGGATGAGCATGGTTTTTGCAGTTATGGAGTTGATGTCGGCACTATAAAAACTGCTGCCGAAAAAGCTAAAATCGTCATCGCTCAAATAAACAGTGAAATGCCTCGCAGCCTTGGAGATAGTTTTATTCATATCAATAAAATTCATCACATTGTCGAGCACACAGAACCAATCCAGGAGCTGCCTCAGATTGATCCTAATACAAGCGAAGAAATGCTTAAGATATATGATACTATTGGAAAAAATACTGCTGAATTAATTGAAGACGGTTCAACATTGCAAATGGGAATTGGTGCTATTCCTGATTCAGTGATGAAGTATTTACGAGATAGAAAAAATCTTGGTATTCACACTGAGATGTTTTCCGATGGAATTGTTAGTCTTGTTGAAGAGGGTATCATTAATGGAGAAGAAAAAACTATTCATCCCGGAAAAATTATTGTAGGATTTGTGCTGGGTACAAACAGAGTATTCAAATTCATTGATAACAATCCTGTTATCGAATTTCATCCTCAGGAATATGTAAATGATCCTTTTATAATTGCGCAGAACAAAAAAATGGTCGCGATAAATTCGGCCATCGAAATTGATATTACAGGGCAGGTTTGTGCCGATTCAATTGGAACCAAAATTTTCAGTGGCATTGGCGGACAGGTAGATTTTATCAGAGGAGCTGCTCATTCTGAAGGTGGAAAACCTATAATAGCACTTCCGTCAATAACTAAGGATGGTGACGTTTCCCGGATCGTTCCTCAATTAAATCCCGGAGCCGGAGTGGTTACATCTCGTGGAGACGTGCATTATGTTGTAACTGAATATGGTGTTGCCCAGTTATTTGGAAAGACATTAAAGGAAAGGGCAAGAGAGCTTATTAGAATTGCTCATCCAAAGTTCCGGGATGAATTAACAAAATACGCAAAGGAAACGAGACACATCTAATATGGTAGCAGTAATCGGGGATATTCACGGTTGTTTTCATACACTTAAGAAACTCTATGCACTTATATTAAAAAAGTATCCAGATATTCCGGTTTGTGCTGTTGGCGATCTTGTAGACAGAGGGAAATACAGTTATGAGGTTGTTGAGTTTGTAAAAAAGAATAAAATAACGTTTACTGCCGGCAACCACGATTATATGTTTTATTATTTTATAAAACATCCCTCAAGTATGCTGGGAAGGTCTTGGGTATTTAATGGTTCCGAAACTACCTTGGATTCATACAGCAATCGCTTTACTGAAATGAACAAGCACCTGAATTTTATCATAAAGGCTCCGTTAATTCTGGATTTAAGTGATTGCTTTGTTTGTCATGCCGGAATATCAAGTCATTATTCAAGAAAACTTGGCAAGCACCCTCTATCAGATAAGCAGAAACTGATAAATATTATCGAAAGAGATTTGAACAGTGATCACGGAATTTTATGGACAAGAGACAAACTTGTTAATCTTGGAAAACTGCAGGTTGTTGGGCATACAAGATTTCAGGAAGTCTCTTATGATGAAGCCAGTGATAGTGTTTATATCGATACGGCAGCGTGTTCTGGCAACAAGTTAAGTGCTGTGATTATTAACGAAAATAGTATCATTGACAAACTTTTTGTCCCTACAGAAAAAATAGATATCATCTGAAAAGATATGACTTTAGGAAAGAATTTTTTTAGAGAATTTCCTCAATTACCAAGAATTTTTAAAAAGCCCTCACCCTAAAACCATCAAATATCTTTATTGAAATACCTGACTCCTCTTGAAATACTGAGGTAAGACATTATGAATGCCATTGTTCCGAGAGTTAAACTTGTATAAAGCAGTTGCGAGATTGAAGCAAAGCTTCTTTTATCTATTGCGTAAAAGTAATTGCTCAATGGTGCAAATAGAATTACGATCAGAAATACCAAGTAAATAATTGTAAATAAAAAGGTCAGAGAAGCTCCCTGCGATGAAGCAACTCTGATTGGATTCTTCTCTTTGTAATTTGCATAGGCCGCACCCATTCCAAAGTTCAGCGATACTAACGTAATTGTAACAAAGGCGGTATTCAGCTGCGATATTAAAGATAACATAATTGAAAACTGATAATTCGAAACGAAATTGAGAAGCTGTCCAATCACAAAGATTACGGAGAAATAAATGAACAATCTCGTGAGCATCAATTTTTTATAGTTTAACGGGGCGCTTCTGATTTTCCAGATGGTTTCTCCTTCAAGACTGACGAGCGGAAAAATAAATCTCAGCGACATTGAAGCGATTAAAAAAACATTGAACAGATAAATAATCAGGTAGATTAGCGTTTTGAGGTAGATGTTGTAAGCATTCAAAATCATTACATCAATATTGGAAATCGACACAATGAAAATGGTTATAAGAAAAGACATAACAAGGAAATGAGTCCACTGGCTTGGTTCTCTAATAAATAAGAGGAACTCTCGTTTTAATAATGCTTCTACTCTCGGTTTGAGAGATGAATTATTCTCAAAAGAAAAAACCGTTTTATAGTTCTTTTTTTTCTTAACTGAAAGTTCACCTGAGAGATTTAAAAATACCAGCCAGGATTTATAAAACCATTTCTTAGCCAGGAAGAGTGCAAACAAGAAGAATGCAATCGATACTAAAATTAAAAGATAGATATACCAGCCTGCCGCTATTAACTTTCCAGCAGAAATCCAGTACAGTGCATCGGCAACCCAATGATTCGGCAGCAGTTTAATTGCAGGGCTTTCAAGGAACCCAAAATAATTATTGATGTTTGGGAAATATTCGAACACACGTGTAACCAGCTCAACAGGACTGCTGAAAGTGTAAAATAAAATAATGGCTGATGCATAAACTGAAGCTAAGGTGATCAGAACTTTTTTTATTCCGAATGTCGCAGCAAATCTCATAATAACCAACAGAGTAATTGAACCAAGAGTCCCGGCAATAAACATAAATGGCAATATCAAAAACATTACAGCGAATGGAACAAAATACCATGGTAAACCTAAATACGATGTATATCCTGCTAATGCAGCTGTAACCATTAAAAGGAGGGTTGTGGAGCTGTAAAAAAAGTTATCAAGAAATTTTATTAAAAATATTTTTGCAAAAGATATTGGCTTGGCTAACAGGAATGCAACTTCCAGCGTTTTAAAGAAAGTGGAATAGGAAACAACAATATTTCCAATGTTCACCGTCATAAAAAAAATGAACAACACAACAAATATAAACCTGTGTAAAAGGAACATTCCTATTTTTACATCCTGCACAAGATATGTTATGACATTTTTTGCAAAAAAGAAAATACCAATAGCAAAGAGAATATACACTAATGACGCACTTAAATTTTTCAGAATAGATTTTATCGTAATTCCATCCTGAAGCTTAATAAAAGTCAGAAGCTTGAATTTTAATATGTGAACAATG
>Ga0208980_10000907_pt1 | contig 17571 bp, 15 predicted proteins | sample WetSurMetagenome_3_FD_187993 | JGI IMG/M metagenome (GOLD analysis project Ga0208980, IMG submission 187993) | Wetland microbial communities from Twitchell Island in the Sacramento Delta, sample from surface sediment Aug2011 Site A1 Bulk (version 2) | ecosystem: Environmental > Aquatic > Marine... | reverse complement strand
CGGATGCCCTCGATCAGGTCCAGCGCAAGCTGAAAACCCTCCTGCTCAGTACCCTCCCCGGCTCTCTCCATTCGTTCCATCACATCCTTTGGAATAAACACTCCCGGAATCTCACGGTCAAGATACTGAGCCATGGCCAGGCTTTTGAGGATATTGATGCCCACCAGGATCTTGACCTTGCCGAGCACGTTGCGTTTGGCAATCGCATTCATCCAGCTCTCGAGCGCGCCCAGGTCATAAATGACATTGGTCTGGAAGAACTGCGCCCCGGCATTAGCTTTCTTCTCCTCGCGGATAGCCTGGTATTCCGGCCGGCTGGCCATGGGTGAGGCCGCTGCACCCAGGAAGAATTTCGGCGGGAATTTCATCTTGCGCCCGCCCAGGTAGATGCCCTCGTCGCGCATGCGTCGCAGGATCCACAGCATTTGAACCGAATCCAGGTCGACGATATCCAGGCGCGCCGCCGGACTGGGTCCGATGATCGGGCTGTCACCGGTGACCACAAAAAGGTTATGGATGCCCAGGGCAGATGCACCCAGCGCCTTGGCCTGCAGGACGGTGCGGGTGTGATCGCGAGCCGAGATCTGCAGGATCGGCTCGGCCCCATGCTCCAGGGCGATCTTGCCGCAGGCTTCGCTTGACATACGGGGAGTGGCCGAGGCGCTGTCGGTAAAGTTGATGGCTGTGGCATGCGGCTTGATCAGGTCGATCTCCCCGACCAGGTTGGCGGTGTTGTCACTGAGCGGGGCAGTGATCTCGACCGTGATGACGAATTTACCGGCATTCAGGTCGCTTTCGAGTTTTGAGACTGGCTCGTGCTCAATTGGGGGGTGGTAAACCTTATCGCCCCGCCACCAGTCCGGCTGGCGAATCGGAAAGAAGACCTCGTTCTCGATCACGGCCAGGCGACTGCCGCCTTCTTTTTTGGTAATGCCATCCCATATGCGCTTCAGGCCAACCTGCCCCACCTGATGGATAACTTCGCTCACCAGGTTGTTGCCGGCGCGTGCCCAGTCCATGGGTGGCAGGATTTCCAGCAGCCGTTCCTGGCGTTTGAGCTTGAACGAGCGCCGGTAGATGTGATACCAGATGCACGGGCGGGTGGTATCGATATAACAGAATTCCGTGGCGCCGCCGCAGGGACCATTGCGCAAGCCTTTGGGGCACTCCATCGGGCAGATGAAAGCGGTCTCCTGCAGCAGACAGTTGCCGCACTGGCGGCAGCCAAAAATAGGCCCTTTGATCAACAGCTCCACACGTTCTTCCAGGTTTTGCCAGAAGGTGCGGTGGGTGAAAGGTTTAAATGCCGGCTGCCAGCGCCGGCCGGGGGTCAATCCGGGCATTCTATATCACAATCTATTTGAGACAAGCTGGATATCATTATTGTCTATTTTACTGTTTTTCTTAATGTGTGGCTTAAGGAATTCTGAACAGCGGCTCTCAATTTTAGTAAATAGATTACTCTGGATTGACAAAAAAGTCCTTTGTGCTATAAATGACAAATACCCGCTCCTTCATTATATATTCCATCGCCAGCCTGGGTGAACGGTTCAATAACACAACAGTCAAAGTGTTTTCAGGAGCACAGACATGCAACCACACCGGCGAACAACCCCCTTTTTCATTCTAATAGCATTAGCCCTGTTATTAACCGCCGCTTCCTCCCCCAATCCCCAGGCACGCTGGGTTATTGAGGCCGTTGATGCACCCATGTTGCTCGAGAATTTAACCCCCAGCATGTTAAAGGTCGTGGATGGAATTTCGTATGTGGCATTCGGGGGTGACCACTTGTATTATGCTTATTATGATCCAGACCTGGCTGATTGGGTTACCACCACGGTGGATGACAGTCCGGGGGTTGGCGCTTACGCGTCATTAGCGAAGAATGGAACTGACCATCCGTTTATCAGTTATTACGATTCCCTCAATAAAACCCTAAAGTTTGCAACCTCAAAACTCATTCAAGGTTGGTATATTGAGACCATCGATTCAACACCGGGTAGCGGCATCGGAAGCTCCATTGTCACGCTGACTGGCGGGCAACAGTATATCAGTTATTTAACTGGAACCACCTTGAAATATATCGAAGGCGCCTGCGCCATAATATCCCTTCCCCCACATGTGAGCTGTTCCTGGGACACGCCCAAGGTGGTCGATACCAACATAAATAGCATTGGCACATCCATTGCCACCACCAGCACCGGCATCCCTCACATCGCCTATGTGACTAATACCGGTTATTTGAAACATGCTTACAAGATTGGCGGGGGTGCCGGAAACTGTGGGGATGGCAACAATTGGAAGTGTGAGACACTTTCAAGCTCCGGCGTATTAGGGACACCTTCCATTGCCCTGTGGGGTACGCTACCCCGTATCATTTATGACGATTCCACGTCTGGGTTGATGTATTTGTCTTTTACTGGCACCGTTTGGAATGGCAGCACGCCCCATGGTGGGGATCTCAATTATGGTCTGGATCCCTCGCTGGTCCTGGATACCTCCGGCATACCATATATTTCTTATCGTGGTAACACAGCTGTTACCGGCGGAGCGGTATGGCATGCCAGTGGTACGGTCGCGGGTGGACCCTGGACCCGTGAAGCTGTTCAAGAAAATGCCTTCGCTGGGCAGACAGCCATCGCTTTCGATCAATCTCCCAGTGGTTACCCGTGTATTATGTATTATTACCATTACCAGGATTGGGCGAGTTTAGTCCATACCTGTAAACCCGACTCCTGGACATCCCGTCGGATAATGGCTGATTCCAGGAATGTCGGTCAATACACTTCCCTGTCACTGGATGCCAATGGCGTGCCGTTTATCGCTTATCAGGATCGATTGGATCAGGCAGGTATAGCGAAATCCGCCACCTGGTCAACCACACCAGGTAATTGTTGGGGTTCAGATGGAACCGGTCCATGGAAATGCGGTACAGTAAATGAAATGGATATCAATTTTGGAAATGGTTATATGAACTCCATCGCCATCAACCCGCTGACCGGTTTGCCTGCTATCAGTTACCTGGATAGAACCGGTGTGGAAGGGTTGGGTTATGCCTGGTATGTCGGAATCGGGGGACATTGCACCGACAATGGCGCCTGGGATTGCACGATCATCTACAGTGATCCCGACGAATTGCCCGGTTATGATTCCAGTCTGGCTTTCACTTCGAGCGGAGTACCGGTGATCGCCTTTTCAATCGGGAGTGATGACCGCTATCTGGGATTGGCGCGCTATGTGGGGTACGGAGGGAATTGCCCAACCAATGACGACTGGGATTGTGAAGGAATCGAATATCCCATTGGAGCTTCTGGTGGGCAACCATCGCTCACCTTAACATCCACCGGAAGAGCGGTTGTCAGTTATAACAATAATACTGATCAAATGCTTAAAGTTGCGATCGAGGTGCCTGGAGGTGGTGGGACAGGATGCAATGGTCCGTACGCTGAGAATTGGGATTGTTTGTCGGTTACTTCTGATATTGGTGATGGCATTGCTCATAGTTCCATTGCGCTGATATCCGATACGCAAGCCTACATAAGCTTTTATCACCCCGGGGATGATGCCCTGGCATTGGCCTGGATCGACTTGCTTAGCGGTATGGGGACGTCTTCAATTGTGGCAGGTCCAAGCGTTGGACAATTCAATTCTATCGCCATCTATCAAGGCATACCCTGGATAGCCTACAGTGATAGTCTGGATAACCATTCTCTCCATCTGGCGCACTATGTCGTGCCACCAGCTGGCAATTGTGGGGAATTTGGTGCCTTCCAGTGCGATATCATCGATGCTGAGGGCTCTGTCGGTTTGTACCCCTCCCTAAAGATCAACAGTGCCGGGATGGCCTATATCAGTTATTATGACGATGCCAATGGAGACCTGAAGCTGGCCTACACGCGCCTGTTCGGGTTCCTGCCCCTGATCAAGAGACCGTAAAAACGATCATCATGCAGGAATAACACAACCCCGGTTAACTCCGGGGTTTTTATTGCAAGCGTTAATCCCGTCCAACAAGGTTCATAATAAGTGTGGGTTGATTCTCAAGTTTGAACCGCTATTGGACTTCATTATTATAGCAAGTCATGATTCCGATTTCTGAATATTCGTCATGACTCCAAAAAGCCGAATAAGCTCACTACTCCTCGCAATTTGACCAAGCCCTTTTAGTGAATTTCTTGTTACAATCAGCACTCTTAAGCATCTGATTGATATGAAAAGTTCTAACTTCTCCATTGCCATCCTGTTTGCCTCGCTGGTGATCGTCATGCTGGGATTCGGCATTGCCATCCCGCTGATGCCCTTTTACATCACCCATTTCAACGCATCCGGTTCGGCACTCGGGCTGGTGATGGCGCTGTTCTCCTTCGCCCAGTTCATCTTTGCCCCACTCTGGGGCCGGCTCTCGGACCGCGTCGGGCGCAAGCCGGTCTTGCTGTTCGGTCTCAGCGGGTATGCCGTGACCTTCTTCCTGGTGGGCGTCACCCAGAACCTGGTCCAGTTCGCGTTGGTGCGCACGCTGGCAGGCGTGTTTTCCGCCGCCACATTACCGACCGCCATGGCCTTCATAGCAGATACCACCAGCCCCGAGAACCGCGCCCGCGGGGTTGGCCTGATGGGAGCGGCCATGGGCGTGGGGATGATCTTTGGACCCATGCTGGGCGGGTTGTTGACAGGCGTCTCCATCCAACTACCGGAAGGTCTGGCTGCCTTGCAACAGGTCACCTCCCACCCGGCCACCGGTGAGCCGATCAACCTTTCCATTCCCTTCTTTGTGAGCGCACTGCTGGCCTTTCTGGATGTGTTCTTCGTCGTTTTCTTCCTGCCCGAGTCACTCCCGGTTGAGAAACGGATTCGCGTGGAAACGAAGGGTCAAGCACGCCTGGCTCAACTGATGGAAGGCCTGCGCGGACCACTGGGTTTCCTGTTCATCCTGTCGTTCCTGATCGCTTTTGCGCTGGCTAACATCGAAGCCATCCTGGCGCTTTACGGTCAGCAACAATTCCAGATGGGGCCGGCCGAGATCGGCTACCTGATGGGCATCATGGGGGTGTTGTCCGTGATCATGCAGGGCGGCCTGATCGGACCGCTCACCCATCGCTTCGGCGAGGTGCGCATCATCCGCGCCGGCCTGGCCGTCAGCATCCTGGGATTCCTCTGCCTGGCACTGGCGAATACGAAACCGCTGCTAATCACAGCCGCCATCGTTTTTAATACCGGTAATGTGCTGCTGATGCCGAGTGTGACCGCACTCATCTCCAAGCGCGCCAGGACCGGGCAAGGCGAAGCCATGGGATTAGGCAATTCCTTTCAATCGCTTGGAAGGGCGGTTGGCCCGCTGTGGGCTGGTTATGCTTATGACATCTACTCACGCCTGTCGATCTTCACCGGAGCGATCATCCAGTTGGTTGCCCTGGTGGTGGCAATGCGCCAGCTGCATGAGGAAAAGGCAGACACGCCGCTGCGACACCCGGTGAAGGCTGTCGAATGAAGGAAAACAAAAACAGGCTCCACTTCGTTTGAGCCTGTTTTTTTATACTAAAGATGTGTTTTTTCTTAGCCACAGTAATGCTGGCGGTCATCGTATTAAGAAAATCAACCTAATCGAACATTCTAATTGCCTACTGAACTGTCGAATGAGGGCATTATTATCGATCAGCATCACACCATCCTGGACATGACCGTCAGGTCGTCGCGCTCCTGCCAGCCGGCCTTGCGCCAAAAGACCTTACCCGATTCATTCGACTTGATCACGAATATATGCGCTTTGTCGATGCCGATGGCGCGCAGGGCAGCCATGCATTCCTCGACCAGCTGGCGGCCAATGCCCTGCCCGCGCTGGTCCGTACGCACGGCCAGGTGATGCAGGTAACCGCGCCGTCCGTCGCACCCGCACATGACCGCCCCCACCAGATCTTCTCCATCGAGTGCCACAAAGCATCGCCCTGGGTTGGCCTCAAGAAACTTTTCGATCCCCTCGCGTGAGTCGGCATCTGACAGACCGATACCGGGGGTGGCCTTCCACAGGACATAGACAGCCTCGTAGTCATTTAGTGTCATGGTGCGATATGTGATGGTCATTTTTCGATCCTCATAAGTCCTTCTGATTATATCCCGCGCTCACCTCTTGACAAATCTAGTAACTTGTTTTATATTATCGTCTATTCTATAAACTTGTAGAGTAGATAAATGTCTGTACGCAATGCCCTCCTCGGTCTGCTCGCTCAAAAACCCAGCCACGGTTACGAACTGCGTTCCGCTTTCGTGGCTATGCTGGGCGGTGAATTCAACTGGGACTTAAAACCTGCCCAGGTCTATACCACCCTCTCGCGCTTGGCGCAGGCCGGGCTGGTGGCTCAACAGTCCACCGTCCAATCCGGTGGACCCGAGAAGACCATCTACGCCATCACACCGGCCGGGCTAAAAGAACTCAAGCAGTGGTTCGATACGCCGGTCGTGGCTTCTCACCAGCATGATGAGGTCTACCTCAAACTGGTGCTAAGCCTGGCCATCGGCAATGCCGATCCCTATCACATCCTGCAAACCCAGCGCGCCAGCCTGTACCGGCAGTTGCATGATGCAACTGCCCAGCGCAATGCCACCGACCCGAAGCGCGATCTGGCCATTCTTCTGCTTCACGATCAAACCATCATGCACCTGGAAGCCGACCTGCGCTGGCTGGATATGGTCGAAGCGCGCCTGGATGACATTCGCAAGCAACCGGTGCCTCAACCCGTGGCACGCAGTCGCGGCCGCCCCCGTAATACCGCCAAGGGTCCGCCAGATACCGGTTCAAAGAACAGCCTGTCTTGAAAACACACTATAAACTGTAACTCCCATCAGCGGAGACCAATGGAAATAGAGGACAAAATGGATATTGTAAAAACTGAACAATTAACCAAGATCTACGGCGAGGGCGACAACGCCATCGCCGCTGTGGATGGTATCAATCTCAACATAAAATCCGGCGAGTTCCTGGCCGTCATGGGCCCCAGCGGTTGCGGCAAGTCGACCCTGCTCCACCTGATCGGCAGTCTGGATCGCCCGAGCTCCGGCAAGGTCTTTCTGGATGGCAAGGATATATCCACCCTGGATGATAAGCAGGTAACCGAATTCCGCCGTCAGAACGTAGGCTTTATCTTCCAATTCTTCAACCTGATCCCGGTGTTGACCGCCCTGGAAAACGCCTCGTTGCCGCTTACCCTGGACGGTGTCAAACCAGCCGACGCCAAGACTCGGGCAATCGAATGGCTGTCACGCGTCGGATTGAAGGACCGCATGGATCACCGTCCGGATGAACTATCCGGCGGTCAGCAACAACGCGTGGCCATTGCACGCGCGCTGGTGCACGATCCGGCGCTCATCCTGGCGGATGAACCGACCGGCAACCTGGATTCGCGCTCGTCGGATGAACTGGCAACCCTGCTTCGTCAGATCGTCGATGATTACGACCGCACGGTCCTGATGGTTACGCATGACCCGCGCATTGCCGCGGTTGCCGACCGGATTGTATTCCTGAAAGATGGCAGTATCGTGGATGAAACCTATCTATCGGGAAGTACTTCCGAACGCGCCAAGACCCTTAAGAAGAAAGCCGGGGCATTATGAACGTCCAATGGAAATTGGCAGCCCGTTACCTGTGGGGACGCAAGCTGCGTACAATCCTGACCACGTTGGCAGTGGTCTTCGGCGTCACGATCATATTCGGCATGAACGCCATTCTGCCCACCTTCCTGCAAGCTTTCACGAGCACCATGCAGTCAGGTGCCGGGCAGGTCGATCTGAACATTCAGACGGCATCCAATGCTCCATTCCCTGAAAGCGTTGTCGACCAGGTAAAAGCCACCGAAGGTGTCGCCGTCGTGGATGGTTCCCTGCAGCGGGCGGTCATCCTGCCGGATAGCATGACACCGACGAACAATAAACTGACTTCTGCAGGCAATATCATTGTGGCGGGCGTCAACCCGGCAACAGTCCAGCAGTTGCGCCAGTATTTGGTTGCCGATGGGAATTTCATTCAGGAAGGTGAAACCGGCGTGGCCGTCATCTCCCAAACCTTTGCGGAAAGTCTGCAAAAGAAACTGGGCGATAGCCTGACCTTGCCATCCGCCGCCGGCACCATGGAATTCCGAATCACCGGCTTGCTGACCACCTTCCCCGGTCCCAACCCGGAGGTGGTGTACATTCCTTTGACGGATGCCCAGACCCTGTTCAACATGCCCGGGCAGGTCAACCTGGTCGAAGGCACCATTAAAACAGATGCCGTCTTGGAGGATGTGGTGGCAAATCTTCGCACCAGCCTTGGGGACGGAATTAACATAAATGTCCAGGAATCTGGAACGGAGTTATTTGCTGCCATCGAAGTTGGCAAATCAGCTTTCTACATCTTTGGAATTCTGGCGCTGGTGATGGGTGCTTTCGTCATCTACAACACCTTTCGCACGGTGGTTGTGGAGCGACGGCATGACATTGGCATGTTGCGTGCGCTTGGTGCATCCCGTGGCACTGTTCGTAACCTGTTCCTGATCGAAACCCTCATCCAGGGTATCGGCGGCTCCGTATTAGGCATCCTGTGTGGTTACCTGCTGGCGGTCGCTTTCACCCTGATGATCAGCACCTTCGGACAGCAATTGCTGCATATCGACGTCGGAGCGCCGGTGGTCGAACTCTCCAACCTGCTCATTTCTATGTTTATCGGTGTTGGTTTCACAGTGGCCAGCGGGCTGCTGCCCGCCATGGCTGCCAGCCGGGTTGCTCCGCTTGAAGCCCTTCGACCGGCGCCAGCGCTGGCGCAAAAAAGAATTATGAGCCGGCGTGCCATAGGCGGTTTGATCCTGCTCGGGCTGGGGTTGGCCGGTCTGCTGACGCGCCAGTTGAACCTGGCCAGTCTGGGTCTGGTGCTCTTCATCATCGGCCTGATCCTGTGCTCTCCCATCCTGGTTCAACCGCTTGGTCATGTCTTCAGCGGGTTGTTAAACCAGTTCTTTAAACGAGAAGGGCGGCTGGCAGAAGGGAATTTGACTCGCAATCCCGGGCGGGCTGCCATTACTGCCTCTGCGGTGATGATCGGGCTGATGATCGCCCTGGCCATGTCCGGCATGATCACCTCGGTTTTCGGCGGGTTTTTCAAATACATGGATAAAAGTCTGGGGGCTGATTACCTGTTCATGCCCTCATCCCTGTTGCTCTCCGGTGGCAACGTAGCCGTCTCGCCGGAACTGGCAAAAAAGGTGGCTGAGGTCCCAGGCGTGGGAACCCTATCCACCTTGCGCTTTACAACTACTAAAACGGTTGTGGGTGATACCCAATTACTTGGTATTGATCCGATCACCTTCCCGGAGATATCCGGCCTGGAATTCAGCCGCGGGGATGAAGCCGAGGCATACCGAAAACTGGCGGAAGGCCGCGCGATCATCGTAAATGGGATCTTTGCTTCCCAGCGCAAGGTGGCCATAGGCGACGTGATAACGCTCGAATCCCCCCGGGGCCCGCTCGATTATACTGTTGCGGGTGTCGGCCTGGATTACCTGAACGCTAAACTGGCCACCGGTTACATTTCCCAGGCAAACCTGAGCCAGGATTTCAATGTCAATAACGACGTCCTGATCATGGCCAACCTGGCGGAAGGCGCTGATAGCATTGCCACGCGTGATAATTTACAGCAAATGGTCAGAGATTATCCGGCCTTAACCTTCTTCGAATCAGAGGTTTTTCGAAAGAGTCAGACCGACCTGTTGGATCAGGCTATGGTGATGTTCTACTTTATCCTGGCCGCCCTGGTCATCCCCGGCCTGATCGCCATGATCAACACGCTGGCCATCAACGTGATCGAACGTACACGTGAGATCGGTGTCCTGCGTGCGGTGGGTGCCACACGACAGCAGGTGGGGCGCATGGTGTTGGCGGAAAGCCTGTTGCTGTCGGCTTTCGGCATCCTGCTGGGGATCGTCACCGGCCTGTTGATGGGTGCCGTGCTGGTGGCAGCCATGAATACCACCGGCTTTAAGCTGCCGTATTACTTCCCATGGACCGGGATCCTGGTGACCATCATCATCGGACTGGTATTTGGTATACTGGCAGCCATCATTCCTGCCCGCCAAGCCTCACGCATGGAGATCATTCAAGCCTTGCACTACGAGTAGCCCCCATCATTCGACAGTTAAAACGGCCAGCCTTTATCTGTGGCTGGCCGTTCCTATTACCTGCATTTTCAATGCTCTCATCAAATCTTTATCTTAATCTCATGCTGGTTTAACCCATCTTTGAGATAATCCATTCAGATACAACAGCAGACCATAGTTTCAACTCCCTTCCTTCTCAACGACCTCCGTGATTCAAATCACGGAGGTCGTGATTTATCCTCGACATCTCCCAATCAGATCAAATTCAACCATCCAAATGCACTATAATTAACCAATAAACGGAGTCTGCCGTGTCCACTTCGATCGTCCGAGACTATTACACCACCCAGGTTCTGAAGGAATGGCGCCGGTTGGTGCGGGATGCCTATCACCGGCTGGAGTTGGAAACAACCCTGTATTTCCTGGAACAATACCTGCCAAAAAACGGCCGGATCCTGGATGCTGGAAGCGGACCGGGACGTTACACGCTGAAGCTGGCCAGGCGGGGATACACCCTCAGCACCCTGGATCTAACACCGGCCAATCTTGCATTCGCACAACGACAGGTCAAACAAGCCGGTCTGGATACCAATGTTCATGAATACATCGAAGGGACGATCACCAACCTATCCTGCTGGAGAGACAACACTTTTAATGGGGTGATCTGCCTGGGTGGACCACTCTCGCACGTGATCGAACCAAGAGATCGCAAGAAAGCCATACAGGAACTCATTCGGGTCGCCAAACCAGGCGCGCCCATTTTCGTCTCGGTGATGAGCCGCTTGAGCGTCATGGTGGTCGAATTGATCCTCTTTCAGCATGAGATCGGGGAGAAGACCCATCGCGAAATCTGCGCAACTGGTGACATCGACGGTACAACTGGTTTTACGGCCTGCCACTTCTTCCTGCCGGAGGAACTGCGTGAAGCTTTTGATCTTAATACGGTTGATTACATCATGATGGCCGGATTGGAAGGTCTTGGTTCGAATCACCGGCTGAAGATCAACCAGCTGGCTAAGGACGAAAGACGCTGGACCGATTGGCTGGTGACCCATTTCGAGACATGCACCCACCCCTCGGTGGTGGGATTAAGTGAACATATGCTGATTGTGGTCAGAAAGAAAATAACAACCTGACCTGCAAGATGATTCCCTGCTAATCGGGAGGAGGAAGACCGTGGACTGGAAGGATTATTTAAAAGGGGATCCCCTGCCCTGGTTGCTCGATGAAAGCGAGCCGGGAGTGCGGTATCTGGCCTTGCGGGATATCCTTGCCTTGCCAGAGAATGATCCAACATTGATCGCAGCTCGCCGGACAGCCCACCAGCAGGGACCCATTGCGCTCATCCTGAATGAAATGCACCCGGATGGTTATTGGATCCAACCGGGTCCCGGTTACAACCCCAAGTACCGTTCACTGGTCTGGTCCCTGATACTGCTGGCCAGCCTGGGTGCCCGGGTTGAGGAAGATGAACGCATTTCCAAAGCGACCGATTATTGCCTGGCGCACTGCCTGGCACCCGCTGGTCAGTTTGCTTCCGCCACTGCCCCCGGTGGCACGGTCGACTGTCTGCAAGGCAACCTGTGTTGGGCTTTGACCGAACTGGGCTCGGTGAATGCCCGCCTGGAAACAGCCTATGATTGGATGGCGCGCACGGTAACCGGAGAAGGCATCGCCCCACTTGGAGATAAGAGTTCCCCGGTTCGATATTATGCGGGTAAATGTGGACCGGGCTTCGCCTGCGGCGCAAACAATAAGAATTCCTGTGCCTGGGGGGCAGGTCGGGTTATGCTAGCCTTCAGCCGGCTACCACGTGAAAAACACACGCCAGTCATTGAACATGCCATTGCGAGTGGAATTGAATTTTTTCTTAAGGAAGATCCAGCCACGGCTCCCTGGCCGAATGGTTATGCACCCAAACCCAGTGGCAACTGGTGGAAATTCGGCTTCCCCGTTTTCTATATTACCGACCTTCTTTTGGTGGCGGAAGTGCTCACCGCTCTTGGCTGTAGCGGGGATCCCCGCATGAATAATCTGATCCGCCTGGTCCTGGAAAAGCAGGATGAGCAAGGACGCTGGCTGCTGGAGAACGATTACACCGGGAAAACCTGGGGTGAGTGGGGTGAGAAGAAAAGACCCAACAAGTGGGTAACCTTGCGCGCCTTGCGGGTCATTAAACGTTTGGGGGCGTCATAGGATGGTAGATCGTTGGGGTGTGGAACAGATAAACAATATTAAAAGCCGGCGGGCGATATAACCCGCCGGTCTTTAATAAAATCACTCCAACTTATTTTTTCTTTTTCTTATCAGGCAGGAACAGGTTCAACGCCCACGAGACCAGGCTGACGACCAGCGCACCCAGGAAAGCCGCCCAGAAGGAATCCACCGACAAACCAAAGCCGATCAGACCCGAAATCCAACTCGCCAGCAGGAACATGGCGGCGTTGATAACCAGGGTAAACAAGCCCAGGGTCAGGATAATCAGACCGCATGACAACAATTTCATAATCGGGCGGATGAAGGCATTCACCAACCCTAAAACCACCGCCATAACCGCTACGGCTGCCAGACCATTTGAACCAACAACATTGATTCCAGGCACTATGTAGACAGCCACCAGGAGTGAAATGGCAATAACCAACCAGCGAATGAATAATCTCATTTTTTCCTCTTTTTAGTAATTCTATCTAATTATTATACGAATTTCGTTAATACCGGTCGCACAAAAAACAACTCTCCTTGCCAGATAAATTATAATCAAAATATATCAGGAAGAAAGCATGTCATTGGTTTCAGAGATCCTAAAACCATCCCGGCTGAAATGAAGGAATCCAAGGTCGTATATGCACTGATCGCCACGATCGCCGAGCGAAATCTTTCCTGTCCTCCCGGAAGTTTCAGTACCAGGTGAAATGCCACATTCCTGACGACGAGAAGCTGATCCGCTTTTTTTTGAATGCTCAAGGAAAGCAGATCGGGCATTCAACCGGCGGCGATTTCGATTCTTCTCCCTGATTCGGCTTGAAAACCGAAGCGTACAAGACCGGCAACACCGGACACGACGGTGGCATCCAGCAGCAATTCAGCCTGTTCGGCAAGGAATATGAGTACCGCTTTGACTTCAAGGCTGTTCGTGGGAAGATCGAGGAATTGGCTAAAGCAGAAAGATATCGCTTCGAACTGCAGTTGCTTCTGAAGTACCATTAACCCTAATCAGTGTGGTTGAGCCCGGGATAAGTCATGTACCAATCCGGCTTTAATTCCACCGGTTTATAATATTTTGTCCACGGGACCGCCGCACGGTCACAGATCATCGTTAATGAGGATAGGCGCGAACGGCAGGTTTTATTCAAAAAGGCATTCCGCTCTAAACCGCTTAGGGAGCCGGCTTCCTGCCAGGCAGCACGACCGGCGGCGGCACCACTGGCGCCCTGCAGGCAGGCTGTTTCGGCCATGTTCAGGTAAACATCGAATTCCACCGCAGAGGAGATTAATAACCAGGGCACTTGACTGGCATGCGATAGCGCAGAGCAGGTGCTCTCCCAATGCGATCGATCCGGGTCTGTTTTCACATCAACCGGAAATTCACTCATATACATGTCCACTCCCTGGATGGTGGTCAGAATACGAGCAGTTTCAAGAACCACATCCCGGCGTTGGTCAGAGGGGAGTGTCTTTATTTGTGGATCAATCGAATAAGGAAGTGCTGCCAGGAAAAAAGGTAAGTCCATAGTTTGACATTCCTGCGCGACAGAGTCAACCAGGGATTCGATCGATGGCGCACTATCAGCTTCAGGGTGATAATACACTAACAGTCGAACTGCCTCTGCTCCCAACCTGGCAGCTTTGGCGACACTCCAGCCGCTCGTGATCTGGCTGACGCGATTTTCCTTTGACCCGGTATATCCACTGCTTTCGAGGGCGAGAATTAAACCGGCACTCCTCGGCAGGCTGAAATGGGTGATCAATGGTCCCACCCCATAATCCGGATCGAGTAAAATACCACTGACCTCAGAGCCCAGGCTTGTAACCACAGCCTCTTTGAAGGATATCAATTGGTCATCACGGACCGGTTCCGCTCCATCCATCTTTAAAAGAGCTCTCAGGCTGTTACGATGATCGATGGACAGGATAATCAGTGCCCCACTCTCGCAGCTACAGCGCTGCAACTTGCGGATTTTGCCGGGTGACAACGTTTTCATGGACACCATCCCATCGGTTATTTGATTAATAATGTGAATTAACTAAATTGATTATAGGCTACTTGACCGGTTTTTCCAAATGATTGTCCAGGAACAGTCTTCTTGCTATAATACAGGCGAGGATAAAAATATGTCTGCGAAATTCAAAAATATCATGCTTCTGTTGTTTTTATCTCTTCCGTTGGCCGCCTGCAGTCTGTTTGCTCCCGCCCAGGTTGAACCAACGGTGATATCCTTTGAAACAATCAACACTTTAGTATCGCAGACCCTGGCAGCTCAACAAGCCTTGTTACCTCCCACGCTTGAACCACTTCCGCCCACCGTAATTCCACTCACGCCCACGGTCACACTAACCCCAACCCCCTCCAAACCTTTCATCGTCGCCACCATGGATACAAACTGCCGGGCCGGTGCTGATAGCTACTGGGATGTCATAGGTGCTTTCAAGAAGGACACGGAAGCCGAGGTGATTGGAATGTGGTTGAACGGCGCCTGGTATCTCATCAGAAATCCCAGTAATCCATCTCTCGGCAAATGCTGGGTATGGGGCTCCTCAGTGACCCGTAAAGGTGACTGGTCCCGAGTGCCCAATATCAACCCACCCTCCACACCAACTGCCAACCCCTGATCGGACCAAACTCGGGAGAATAAATGAGAGCACAGGTTGCGTCAATCATGGTTGGTATTTTGATCATTTTGATGCTCGCCTGCAACCTGCCTGCCACACAGCCAACTGTTGTCAACGAAAGCCTTCTTGGCGACCCGATCGCCGAATTTATCACATTATCGCCATCACGATCCGGTGAGTTGCCACTAACAGTCATCACAGACACCATGAATCCGGAAGGAAAGACGCCCCTGGCTGCCATCACCAACACACAACAGCCAACGCTTACGGGTGGTGCTGTGACCATCTCCTCCACAGAAGATACCAACTGCCGTAAAGGTCCTGGAGTGATGTACGAGGCTGTTGGAATACTACTGGTCGGCCAAACCAGTGAAGTAGTCGCCAGACATCAGAATGGCAAATTCTGGCTCATCAAGAACCCTGCCGATCCGACCCAGACCTGTTGGGTCTGGAATGAAACCACAAAAGTGACAGGCAATATCACATCACTGCCGGAAGCAACACCGCCTGCCACACCCAATGTCACCTTGAGCCTGGTGATTTATGCCTCAATTTACCCGATCATATACGCGGATACCTGCCCGGTGACAGTTGAGTTGGTCGGTAACTACACCGTCAACTCCCCCGTTATTATTTCATACCAATGGTTCCTGGGCGATAGCCTGGTCGCGAGTGGTGCAGCCACAGCCGGATCAGGCGGGACATTCACATCCAGCAATCAGATCACCATCACTGGGACCACCACCGATCCGATCCGTCTGAGGGCCAGCGCTGGAGATAAAACCATAACCACTACACCGATCAGTTTTAGTATTACTTGTTATTAATGTAAACCCAGGCATTCATGCTTGCAGATATCACATTTTGAGGAGGATTTAATGATTATTAAGAGAATTTCGCTCGCCCTGTTTATTCTGGCAATTGCCTCTCTGGCCTGCACGGCCACCCAGGCCAGCCCCACTGCTCCCGACCTGGCAGACATGCAGCAGGCGGTGCAACAAACCCTGGATTACGAGAACGCTGTTAATTCTCAGTTGGCGACCCAGGTCGCTGCCCAAGCCCAAGCCGCCCAAGCCACTGTAGAGGCGCTGCTTCCCCCAACTCAGGAACCTCCCACCCAGGGTCCTCCGACCGTTCAGCCAACGTCTTCGGTCCCGCTACTCAGCGTTTCGATGGACACCAATTGCCGTGAAGGACCAAATGCCGATATCTGGAAAGCCATTGGCGCCGTGACGGTCGGTCAGAAAGCCCAGATCGTGGCCAAGTACGATAAAGGTCATTGGTATATCGTGAAAAACCCTGCCAATCCCAACGAACGCTGCTGGGTGTATGACTTTTATGCAACCATCGAAGGCGACACATCCATGCTGCCCAAGGCTACCATTCCACCCACACCAACACCCAAGCCATAAGGATAATTGACTCCGGGAATCCGCAAACTTGCAAATCCCCGGAGTCCAGGACTACCCCCCGTTATTGTGATCCTGGCGGAGGGCCAACCTCAGGAGGAGGAAGATATGGACCATAAACGACTCGTCATTGTGCTGATGGTTGTCTGTTTCCTGTCGCTGGCATGCAATCTATTCAGCCCAGCCACCACAACCCATCCCGAACAACCACCCATTCAGGAACCCATAAATGTTGAAACATCAGTTGCCGGAACACTTGCTTTCGAGTCAGCCGTTCAAACAGCAGTGGCCGGGCAGCTCCCCGCACCCACCAACCAGGTGGTGCCTGCGACCAGTCAGCCACCAGCACCCACTGTCGAACCGACTGCCGGTATACCCATGATCAACGCATCGATGGATACCAATTGCCGGGAGGGACCTTCCAAGGTGTACGAGATCATCAGCTACCTGCTGATAGGAAAGACGAGCGAAGTGGTCAACAAGTACCAGAACGGCCAATGGTGGGTCATCAAAGACCCCAATAATCCCAACCAGCGCTGTTGGGTGTGGGGATCTACCACCTTTGTAACCGGTAACTGGCAACAATTACCCGAAGCCACCGTTCCACCCACGCCAAGCCTTGAATTGGCACTTTCCGGATCAGCTGTCTTCCCCGGAAGCGCAGATCCCGATTCTTATACCGGGCCCTGCCCGACCCATGTCAATATGACCTGGAGTGTCACCAGTAATCTGCCGGTCAAGATCGGTTATATGTTATTGCCTGGAATTGGTGCAACGGATTATTATACATTCACCGAACCTGGAACGAAGGTGTGGGAGTATCCCTCGAACGTCACCGCCAGCGGTTCTTTCTGGGAAAGGTTCGAGATCGTCTCACCTGTCAACCTTTCAAAGGAAGTAACTTATACGGTCAACTGTACACCTTAACCTATGGTAAGAATCGATGGCGGTTCAGCCGGATAACGGTTGTACCTTTTATTCATGTTGATCCAACAAATGGATTCCTGAGGCCTTGTCAATTAAACCTCCCTCCTGTATAATCTCATTTCCCGGGCGGTTAGCTCAGTTGGTTAGAGCGTTGCGTTGACATCGCAAAGGCCGTAGGTTCGAGTCCTATACCGCCCACTTCGCCAACATCCAATCAGTTTATGAGCTGTTTGGATGTTTTTTTCGAGACACCACCCTCTCAGGGGGAAACAGGCAACACCCTCAAG
>Ga0208980_10000906_pt1 | contig 17572 bp, 15 predicted proteins | sample WetSurMetagenome_3_FD_187993 | JGI IMG/M metagenome (GOLD analysis project Ga0208980, IMG submission 187993) | Wetland microbial communities from Twitchell Island in the Sacramento Delta, sample from surface sediment Aug2011 Site A1 Bulk (version 2) | ecosystem: Environmental > Aquatic > Marine... | reverse complement strand
AAATAACTGATGTCGGTGTTGGTATCATCGTGAATGTATGCGATCTCATTTTGCTCGCAAAACTGCTCAGTCTCCTGCCGCTTGGTACGTAGCAGCGGGCGAACGAGTGGGATCTCGGTATCAAACCGGGAAAGGATCGTTCGCGGTTTCATCCCTTTAAGCCCGCTCACCCCGCTGCCGCGCAGAAAGTGCATCAGCACCGTTTCAGCCTGGTCGTCCTCCGTGTGCCCGGTAGCCACCGCCTGCGCTCCCACCTGGCGCGCTTGCTCGAAGAGAAAGCGATAACGCAGCTCCCTGGCGCCTTCTTCGATTGAAAGCGAGTGTTCCTGGCAATATCCCCGCACATCCCCGCTACCCAAAATAAACGGGGTTTTCCGGGAGTTGGCATACTCTTCGACCAATCTCGCGTCCTGGTCGGATTTTGTCCGCAGTTGGTGGTCAAAATGAGCAACGACCAGCGGAAATCCGCACTGAATCAGAGTTTCCGCCAGGCATAAGCTATCCGCACCACCGGAAACCCCGGTCAGAATGGGGTTTTCGCGAGTCAATTTCAAATCCCTGGTCAACACGGATTGAAACTTGAGCAAATCCATGCTGGGATTATAGCATCCGGAAATTACCGGAAATCTGCTTGCCCTCAAAGCTAGTTTGTGCTAGACTAAATTAAAATTTGTTAACAAACGCGGGGTTGTCATGGCAGAGAAAATCCTGATTGTTGATGACGATATGGAGACGCTGCGTCTTGTGGGTCTCATGCTGCAGCGGCAGGGGTACCAGATCGTTGCCGCCAGCAACGGAACGCAGGCGCTGGGTCTCACCCGCAATGAAAAACCTGATCTGATCGTGCTGGATGTGATGATGCCTGATATGGACGGCTACGAGGTCACCCGCCAGCTCCGTCAGGATAAAGAAACGCTTGATATCCCCATCATCCTCTTTACCGCCAAGAGCCAGGTCGATGACAAGGTCACCGGCTACGAAGTCGGCGCGGATGATTACCTGACCAAACCGGTCCACCCTGCTGAGTTGGTTGCGCATATTAAGGCGCTTCTGGCGCGTGGAAAAAACCGTGCTGCTGCTCCACAGGAGAAGGGCTATTCCATAGGTTTCATTGCTACCAAGGGCGGGCTTGGCGTTTCCAGCCTGGCACTCAACCTGGCCATCACGATGCGCCAACGCAGCAAAACTGAGGTGATCGCCGCCGAGCTGCGGCCTGGCCAGGGGACCTGGGGGGTGGAACTAGCCTTTCCCGAAACCGACGGGTTGAACAAACTGCTCAAGCTCAAACCACCGGAGATCACCAAAGCCAGGGTTGAAGGCGAGTTGGTTAAGATGACCAATGGACTTCACATGCTGATGGCTTCAAATTACACCCGTGATACCAACCCCTTCGAAGCCCAAGAACAGATGAAGACAATTTTGCAACATTTGGGTGCCCTTGGGAAAATCCTTTTGCTGGATATTGGAACAAATTACTTGCCAGGGTTGGATGACGTCCTGGATATGTGCGATGAGATGGTCCTTGTTACAGAACCACAACCGGTGACGATTCAGCGAACACGAACGCTCCTTGAGGAATTGAAACTGAGAGGATTCGGAAAATCCAAACTGCTATCGCTGGTGTTGATCAACAGGGTGCGAACAGATGTGCAGTATTCAATTTCTCAGGTGCAGGATGCGCTGCACACACCAGTCCTGCAGATGATTCCCCCCGTCCCGGAGTTGGCTTACCAGGCCAGCCTGCGGAACATCCCCTTAATTGATGTGCAGCCTGAAGGATTATTAACCCAGCAATTCGCCAAGCTGGCTGAAGATATCATGAGCCATATACAAAAATAATTTCCCTTCATTCAGGGGGGACCGAAAAGAAGGAGCGTTGGTATTTTTATCGTTATTTATATAGATTATGAGTGAAATCACATTTACCCTTGCCCTGCGTCGTTACCAGACGCTGATCGATATTGCCCGCGACTTGGCCACTGTCACGGACCTGGAAAGTCTCCTTTTGAAAATCGTCCGGGTGGCTGAAGACCTGGTTAAAGCCGAAGGCGCGTCCCTTCTGCTTTACGATGAAGTCCACTGCGAGCTCTATTTTAAAAAGATCTCCATTGGCGGGCAGGAGAAATCCTCCAATTTTATTGTTCCTGAAGAAAGCGTTGCTGGCTATGTAGCCACCCATCGGGAGCCGGTGTATATTTCGGACGCGGAAAACGATTCGCGCTTTCCTTCTCCCTTTATTAAAAATATTGGATACCCAGTGAAATCCCTGATCGCCATCCCGCTGATCACCAGGGATAAATGCATCGGCGTGTTGGAAGTCTTCAATAAAAAGGATGAAGGATTCAACAAAGAGGATGAAGGTGTTCTGCTGGCGCTGGGTGCGCAGGCGTCCATCGCCATTGAAAACGCACGCCTTTTTAAACAATCCGACCTGATCTCGGAACTGGTGCATGAGATTCGCACACCGCTAACCTCGATCACAACCATCGCCTACCTGCTGGAACGCTCCGAGTTGACCGAAGAACAGCGGGTGGGGTTGGCAAAGACCATCTCTGAGGAAACCATGCGGCTGAATGACATGGCCACCTCTTTCCTCGATCTAGCCAGACTGGAATCCGGCAGCATGGTCTTTAACCCTGAAGCCATCAGTGTTCCCCAGATCCTGCAGGAGTGCGTCAACGTCATTGAACCCAAAGCTGCCGAGCGGGGTATCAAATTCCACATCGAAATCCCCCATGATATCCTGCCCACCCTGGAAGCTGACCGGGATAAGATCAAACAAGTGCTCCTCAACCTGCTCAGCAACGCGGTTAAATATAACCGCGATAACGGCACTATCGAAATCCGTGCCTGGAACGCGGATCACTTTATCTGCATCAGCATCCGTGATAGCGGGGCAGGAATTCCAGAAAGCGAACTGGGACACATTTTCGAAAAATTCTATCGCTCCAAGGGAACTGAGAAGTCCACCCAGGGAACCGGGCTGGGGCTCTCAATTTGTAAAAAGATCGTCGAGAGCCACGGAGGCTCGATCGAAGCGCAGAGCACCCTCAACGTGGGCAGCACCTTCGTGATCAAACTTCCCCAGGAGTTCATGGGATCGTAAGCTCTCCCATTTAGGCCATAGATTAAGTCAATTTCAATGGGGTAGTGCTATCTGCTCCCCCGACGGCCAAACTGCCGTTCCAGCAAGTCCACCGAAAGATGGATCATGGTCGGTCGTCCGTGCGGGCAGGTCCGGGGTGATTCGCAGCCCTCCAGGTCCTGGAGAAGTTTTTCCTGCTCAGATCTGGAGAGCACTTTGCCCGCTTTCACCGCGGCCCGTTTGCAAATGCGTGCGATCAATCTCGCCTCGATCTCTCCCTGAAGCGGTGTTTCATCCTCCTCAAAATCCTCAATGGCAACTCTTAAGGCCTCCTGAGGCGGCATGCTTGCCACGATCACGGGTACAGAACGAATGCGGAAGGATTCTGTTCCGAACGGCTCGATTTCAAAACCAATATGCCGCAGTGTATCCAGTTGCTCCAGGAAAATTTTGGTTTTTCCCGGGGGAATTTCAAAAATCATCGGCTCGAGTAAGGTTTGGGATGGCTGACCTTGCTGATGCTGCCCACGGAACCTCTCGAAGAGCACCCGCTCGTGCGCTGCATGCTGGTCGATAAGGTAGAGTCCGTCCGGTCCCTCAGCCACCAGGTAGGCTGCGCCGATCTGCCCCACCAGACGCAATAGCGGCAGCCCGCCAAATGCGAAAGGAGCCTGGCTGGGTGCTGAGAGTCCTTGAGGTGTGCCCGTTCCTATCTGCCCTTCGCCCGGTTCAGGTTGAGAAAACGCTGCACCGGATTCAAGATCCTTGGATTCGGTTTGGACGGGAACGAATGGCTGCCACGTTCGCCCAGTGAACTGCGGTACCGGCGATTCCGCAAGCAGCGCTCTGCGGATCGAGCGTTGCACCAGGCTGAAAATTCTATCCGGGGAGCGAAATCGCACCTCGGCTTTAGCTGGATGCACATTGACGTCCAGCTCCTCAGGGGGAAGTTCCAGGAAAAGAGCAGCCAAAGGATAGCGGCCCACCATCAGGTATGTGTGATAGGCTTGCACCAGGGCTGTGTTAAGGGTGGCATCCACCACCCAGCGCCCATTGATAAAAAATGTGATCTCTTTGCGGTTGGAGCGGGTGAGCGAAATAGGGCTGATAAATCCGCTTATCCCGAAGCCATCCTCCTCCAGATCAATCCGGATCAACTGCCGCGCGGTTTGCAGGTCGAACATCACCCGCATCACCGCATCGCGGTCCCCTCTGCCCTCGGTGTTCACTTGCAGTTTCCCATCCAGAAAAAGCTGGAATTTCACTTGTGGATACGCTGCCGCATATCGCACCACCAGGTTTTCGATCGCCTGCCGTTCGGTACGCTCCTGCTTCTGGAATTTCAAGCGCGCGGGGGTGTTGAAAAACAGATCCTCCACCCGCACGGTTGTTCCCGTTGGCGAGGCAATGGGTTCGATCCCGATCATACGGGCTCCATCCACTTCCAGATGAGCTCCCATCAATGATTCTCTGGTTCGCGATACAAGGGAAAAATGGGAGACGGACGCGATGGAGGCCAGCGCTTCGCCGCGAAAGCCCAGGGTTTGGATCCGGCTGAGTTCCTCGGCATCCCGCAGTTTGCTAGTGGCGTGCCTTGCCACGGCCAGGGGCAATTCCTCAGCCGGGATACCCGCCCCGTCATCCGAGACCTCCACCAGGCGCTGCCCACTGCCCAAAACCCGGATAGTGATCTCCGTGCAGGTGGCATCCAGTGAATTCTCGATCAATTCCTTGACTACCGATACGGGGCGCTCCACCACCTCGCCGGCAGCGATCTGTGAAGCGGTCTTTTCTGAAAGGATCGCGATTCCCATGGCAATTGCAGGATGATTATAACCGTTGAGTCTTCGCTGTCTTCAGCCTGGGTTGATTCCGGTTATACTCGGCGAATGCCTGAGTTCACCCTCTTTTTCGATGTGGATGATACCCTTTACCCGCCCTCGACCGGCATTTGGGATCTGATTGGGGACCGCATCGATCTCTTCATCCAAACCCGCCTGGATATGGATCCCAGTGATACTGCCGGGCTCCGCAAACGGCTGTTCACCTCCTATGGGACGACTCTGCGCGGGTTGGTGGAGGAGTTCGGTATCGACCAGCGGGATTATCTGGCTTTCGTCCACGATGTCCCTGTGGAAAGCATTCTTCAACCAGATCTGCGATTGCGGGATTCGCTCTTACAACAACCAGAGAAAAAGATAATTTTCACCAATGCGGATAAAGCCTACGCCAGCAGGATCATCCAGACTCTCGGGCTTGTGGATTGTTTTAGTCAAATGATCGATATTGTCGATATTTGGCCATCCTGCAAACCGCAGCCCGAAGCGTACCGAAAAGCGCTTGCCCTGGCTGGTGGACTGCAACCAAACTGTGTGATCTTGTTTGATGATACGCCGGCCAACCTGGTTACCGCCTCCACGCTTGGGTTTCAAACCGTGCTGGTTGGAGAAAAACCCCTAGCCGCCGGAATTCAGACCCGCATATCAAGGATTCACGATTTTCCCTCGGTTCTGCCAGATGGAAATCATTAAAGAGCCTTGAGCAGTTTTTCACCCAGAATTAATCAAACTGTGTTAAATTTCATTATTCATATCCTTGGAGAGTGAAAGCATGAAATCCAATACTGGCAAGATCCTTCTATTTGTTTTTATCGGTTTGCTGCTGATCGCCTTTATCTTCTCCGCTGGTCTCTGGACTGGTTCCATGTTCACCCGCGGCGGATTAAACCGCAATACTGTCCTTCAGCTACCCTCGGCAGCCTCCCCTTCGGCGCAGACACAAACAACAGCTACGCCGATCGACCGCAATACCTTGTTTGTTCCCTTTTGGCAGGCCTGGGATACTGTCCATAGCGAATATGTGGATCAACCGGTGGATGACGTCAAATTGATGGAAGGCGCCATTCGCGGGATGCTCTCCAGCCTGGGTGACCCGCACACCGCCTATATGGATCCGATGGAATTCCAGCAGGCAAACGCACCTCTGGAAGGGGAATATGAAGGTATTGGGGCATATGTGGATACCACCGCGGAATTCCTGACCATCATCAGTCCCATGCCTGGCTCCCCTGCTGAAAAAGCTGGCGTGAAATCTGGAGATGCGATCATCGCCATTAATGGCGAGGATATGACCGGTATCGATCCGAATCTCGTCCTGCGCAAGGTTCTTGGACCAGCTGGCTCCGAGGTTGAACTCAAGTTGCATCGTAAGGATGTGGAGGATTTCACCGTCAAGATCGTCCGGGAAAAGATCCTCATCCCCAGTGTGTCATCCAAGATGTTGGATAACAATATCGCTTATATCAATCTCTCCTCTTTTGCCGCGGATACGGGACCCAAACTGCGCCAGGACCTGCAGGAACTCATGGCGAAAAACCCAAAGGGCATCATCCTTGACCTGCGCAACGATGGCGGCGGTTACCTGGATACAGCCCAACAGGTAGTTTCCGAATTCCTGAAAAGTGGTACAGTGCTCATCGAGGAATACGGTGACAAAAGCCAGCATAAATACGACGTGAAGCCCGGTGGTTTAGCCACCGATATCCCACTCGTGGTTCTGGTGAATGGCGGCACGGCATCCGCATCGGAGATCACCGCAGGCGCTATTCAGGATTACAAGCGGGGTATATTGATCGGCGAAAAGACCTATGGCAAAGGTTCTGTCCAGCAGTGGTCGACCCTGCCCAACGATGCCGGTGCGATCCGCGTGACCATAGCCCGCTGGCTGACCCCCAACGGCCGCCAGATCAACAAGATCGGCCTCCCACCCGATATCGAGGTGAAACTTACCCAGGAAGATATCGACGCGAAAAGGGATCCCCAGCTCGAACGGGCGATCCAATATATCCTGACAGGAAATTAATTGACATCCTGGTTTGTGCAAGGTATAATCGCCGTTTGTTAAAACGTTGAACGGAGAAATTATGGAAGAAAATACTGCTCCAAACCTCGAGCAAAACGGCGAGATGACTACAAAAACACATTTTACCGGTAAGGTGACTCTGGTCAGCCTGGCCGGGGCAAAGATAGATCTCGGCGATGGGCTCACCGGTCTGATCCATATTTCTCAGATCAAAACCGCGGATGGTCAACCGATCAAACGCGTGAGCGACGTCCTCAAACCTGGTGATTCCATCGAAGTCTGGGTCAAACGGGTTCGCAAGGACCGTGTTGAATTGACCATGTTCGAGCCGCTGCTTTATGATTGGCGCGACTTGAAACCGGATATGATCGTTAAAGGCAAGGTCATCCGGCTGGAGACTTTCGGTGCTTTCGTAGATATCGGTGCCGAAAAATCCGGTCTTCTCCACGTGAGCGAGCTTTCTCACGGGTACGTCCGCAATCCCACCGACCTCCTCAAAGAAGGCGAGGAGATTGAAGTCAAGGTTATCGAAGTCGATCGCAAGAAGAAACAGATCAAATTGAGCATGAAAGCCCTCGAAGCCGAACCGGTCAAAGAAGAAGAAAATGTTGAGGCTGCCAAACCCACCAGGGGTAAAAAAGGTTCAAAAAAATCCAAATCCGAGTCTACGGGGGAAACGGAAACCCAGTCTGAACCCGATCCCACAGCCATGGAACTGGCATACCGCGAAGCGATGACCAAGGAAAAATCCAAAAATCAGGACGCGAGCCATAACAAGAAAGAAAAACAAGGCTTGAAGGATCAGGAAGACCTCCTGACACGAACACTCGAACAAAAAGTTCAGACAAAATGAAACTTCAGGACCCCCGCCTCCAACGGGGGTCCTTCTTTTTATGTTGAGTTCACATCGGGAGGTCCAATGGATCCAAAATATATTTTTTTCACTGGCGGAGTGGTCAGTTCGGTTGGCAAAGGCGTCACAGCCGCAGCGATCGGCAGATTATTGAAAGAGCGCGGATTCAAAGTGATGGTACAAAAGCTGGATCCCTATATAAATGTTGATCCTGGCACGATGAGCCCTTATCAACACGGCGAAGTGTATGTTCTGGATGACGGCGCCGAAACCGACCTGGACCTGGGGCATTACGAGCGCTTCATCGATATCCGCTTGAACCGCGCCTGCAACACCACCACCGGTCAGGTCTACGCCGAGGTGATCGGCAAGGAACGGCGTGGAGATTTCCTGGGGGGCACCATTCAGGTCATCCCTCATATCACCAACGAGATCAAGCACCGCATTCTGATGGTTGCCAAAGTGACCGGGGCAGAGATCATCCTGGTTGAGGTGGGCGGCACCGTGGGCGATATCGAAAGCCAACCCTTCCTGGAGGCGCTGCGCCAGCTCCGCAAGGAACTGGGACGGGAAAATACGCTCTCCATCCATGTCACCTGGCTCCCTTATATCCAGGCAACCTCAGAGTTGAAGACCAAACCCACTCAGCACTCCGTACGGGAGCTGCGCTCCATCGGCATCCAGCCGGATATGATCGTCGCCCGCAGTGACCAACCCGTGGAGGAGAACCTGTTGGAAAAGATCGCGCTTTTCTGCGATGTGGAAAAGGATGCCGTCATCCCCATGCAGACCGCGCCGGTGCTTTACGAGATTCCCCTCAAGCTGGAGCAGGCTGGCGTGGCGGAATTCATCCTGCGGAAATTCAACATCCGAGCCCTCACCACTCCTGATTGGGAACCCTGGCAAAAGCTGGTGGAAGATATCCGCCGACCCAAACCTGGCATCCGCATCGCGTTGGTTGGTAAATATGTGGAGCTGCATGACGCGTATATCAGTGTCCGTGAAGCGCTCTTTCACGCCGCCACCCGCCAGGGTGTCGATGTTCAGATCGAATGGGTTCACGCGGTGAACCTGGAAAAGGAAAAAGGACTCGAGCAGCTTAAGGGGGTCCACGGCATCGTAGTGCCCGGCGGTTTTGGCAGCCGTGGGATCGAGGGCAAGATCAAAGCCGCAGAATACGCCCGAGAGAATCGCATCCCTTACCTGGGGTTGTGTCTGGGCATGCAGGTGATGACAATCGATTTTGCCCGTGCAGCCCTTGGGACCGAGAATGTCAATTCAGCCGAGTTTGACCCTGCCACACCCAACCCCGTGATAGACCTGATGCCAGATCAGCAGCACATCACCGAAAAAGGCGGCACCATGCGCCTCGGTCTATATCCATGCCAATTGAAGCTAGGAACCATTGCTGCCGGCGCGTATCCAACAGAGTTAGTGCAGGAACGGCACCGCCATCGCTTTGAATTCAACAATCTGTTCCGCGACCGATTGGAGAAAAAGGGGCTGGTCTTATCGGGTCTATCCCCGGATGGCACTCTGGTGGAAATCGCCGAGCTCAAAGATCACCCTTTCATGCTGGGCACCCAGTTCCACCCGGAATTTCTTTCACGCCCAAACGCGCCCCATCCGCTCTTTCTCGCCTTCATCGCAGCCGTCAAAAAACATGCCGGCGTTTGACCATTTAACTCGGTCTTCAGGCGATAAATAACAGCACAAGATTGTTTTGGGATATACTAAGCCTAACTATTTCAATTATTTTTGAGGTGAACATGGAAACAACGATCGAATCAATCCTCGCACAGGAGATCCTGGATTCCCGCGGCAACCCGACAGTGGAAGTGGAAGTGGTGCTTGTGGACGGTTCCTGGGGAAGGGCAGCCGTTCCATCCGGCGCCTCCACCGGCATCCATGAAGCCCTGGAAATGCGGGACGGGGATAAAACCCGCTACAACGGCAAAGGTGTTCTCAAAGCCGTGGAAAATGTGAACGAAAAGATCGCTGAGCTGCTGGTAGGCTGGGACGCTGCTGAGCAGAAGGCTGTGGATACCGCCATGATCGAGCTGGATGCCACCCCCAATAAATCCAGCCTGGGTGCTAATGCCATGCTGGGCACCAGCATCGCCGTGGCCAAAGCTGCAGCCAATGCCTTCGGGCTTCCGCTCTACCGCTACATCGGCGGGGTGTATGCCCATGTGCTGCCCGTCCCAATGATGAACATCCTTAACGGCGGTGCCCACACTGCCTGGCAGTCCACCGATGCACAGGAATTTATGGTGATGCCGTTGGGAGCTCCTTCCTTCGCTGAAGGTCTGCGCTGGGGAGCCGAGATCTACCACGCGCTCAAATCGGTGCTAAAAGCCCGCGGTTATGCCACCCTGGTCGGAGATGAAGGCGGCTACGCCCCAGCCCTAAAAGCCAATGTCGAAGCCGTCGAGGTTATCCTCGAGGCGATCGAAAAGGCCGGCTATAAAGCTGGGGAACAGGTAGCCATCGCGCTGGACCCGGCTGCCTCAGAGCTTTTTGACGAAGAGACCAAAACCTACAACCTGCGAAAAGAAGGCAAGAAGCTGACCCCCGAGCAGATGGTTGCCTTCTGGAAGAATTGGATCGACCAGTTTCCGATCGTTTCAATCGAAGACGGCTTCGCCCAGGATGACTGGGACGGTTGGAAGATGTTCACAGCCGAAGTCGGCGACCGCCTTCAGATCGTTGGCGACGACCTGCTCGTCACCAACCCCGAGCGTGTCCGCCGCGCGATCAAGGAAAAAGCCTGTAACGCGCTGCTGGTCAAATTGAATCAGATCGGCACCCTGACGGAAACCATCGAAGCGGTGGAAACATGCCACCGCAATGGCTGGCGGGCGGTCACCTCGCATCGCTCCGGCGAGACCGAGGATTCCACGATCGCAGACCTGGCGGTTGCGCTCAACATGGGTCAGATCAAGACCGGCGCTCCCGCCCGTTCCGACCGGGTGGCAAAATACAACCAACTCCTGCGCATCGAAGCCGAACTGGGCGATACCGCTCACTATGCTGGCTGGGGTGCTTTGAAGCACAAAGCCTAATTACCGATAGATTAAACCGGTTTGTCGATATTGCTCGACAAGCCGGTTTTTTATTAGGTAACTCGGTCCAAAAAATCACGGAAAACCTGGGCGGCATTCAGCTTCACCCGCCCGCTGCTCACTTTTTCAAAAGCCGGCAGCAGATCGTTTGCCAGGCGCGAACCAGTAGCTTTCTGCGTCAGGGATACTGCGCTGGCAGCGTAGCGCACCGCGTTCTGCGGCTCGATGCGGTCAAAATCCTCAAAGAACCAGGCGCAGGATGCAAACATGCGCTGCCGCTCAAACTGCGCTCTCAGCAATAAATTCAATCTTTTTATTTCGTCTGTCGATATTTCAAGGCCGCCGAATCCGGCAAGACTGGGTGAAAGATTAAAATTAGGATCCCGCGTTTGAACCGCCAAATCTCGCAACTGCCAGGGGTCCTTAACCAAATGCTGGGTTTCATCCAGGAACACCTGATCAATTACCTCCGCGGTCGCATTCAGCGCTTCACGCAGCGGGGCTTTCCATTCCGGGTGCGGCGTGCAATCGCAAGCGCCAGACCAGCGCCGCAGTTCGTGCATGCAGCTCCAGGAGGTCTTCTCTCGAATCGCAACCCGCGCTTCTGGCAAATGCTCACGCAGCCAGAGCTCGGGGAAAACCGGTTGGATATCGGCTGAGGCAAGGGACGAGGAAAAAAGCCGCTTCAGGAACTCATAACGGAACTCCTGGTGATGTCCGTAAAGTTCCCCATCGGTCGCGACCAGAACAAGCTGATCATTTTGACCGGATGAATACTTGGGCAGAAGAAACCTTCTTGTGAAATCATCGGCATTTGAGGTAACGTCTTTATTGAAGCTGATCCCCGAACTTAATTCCTGGTCGTAGAAGAATACGACCATGGAGCGGTTCTGATCCAATTCGACCAGGTATGGCTGCCGCGAATCAATATTTTCTGACGCCTGCCAGGGCGCCAGGATGGTAAAGCGGATTCCCAGTTCCGATAGGACCTCAAGCGTCTCCATATCCACAGCGGTCTCCGGCAGCCACATGCCCTGCGGCGGTCTTCCGTATGTTCTCGAAAAGTCCTCAATTCCCCAGCGGACCTGGGTGAGTTTATCTCGCCGGGAGGCCAGCGGCAGGATCGAATGATGATACGGTTGCGCCATGGCATTTCCCGCAGCGTATTTTTGCAGGTTGTAATGATCATCCGCTGAAGCCCGCCGGATAATGGCAGGATGATTTTCATCCAGCCATTCGGAAAGCGTCGGCCCGATGTTGAAGCTGAGGCTCCCGAAATTCCCTGCTTCAGCATTCGGTCGATAACAATCTTCCACGATTCGTTCATTCCAGTTGGAAAAGGGAGCCGCTCCAGGTTCGATGGGGATGACACCGGTGAGCGGATCCTCGCGGGGTGGCTGGTAGAAATGTCCGTGGACGCAAAAAAAATTTCCGCTCATATTAATCCGGTTTCAGATAATCGATCATCAGGCTCAATCTCGCGGGCATCAGTCCAAAAAGACGTGGAAGTGTATCCAAAGCTGTCGTATGATCCACAGCCAGGTAATCCAGCCAGTAAACTGAAACCGGCGAACGCTTGAGGACTTGTTCAGCAAAGAGGTTCATGGAGCGCAGGAAAACCGGCGAGGAATTTACAATGGTTTTCCTTCTGTGGGTGGCCACCATGATGATCTCGACAATCTGCCGGAAGGTAAGATATTCACAACCCCCGATGGGGATTGTTTGATTCCTCGTTTTTGGCTCCTCCAGCGCCCAGGTCAGGCAGGTCACCAGATCTTCTATCCAAAGCGGTTGGAGATTTACCAGTCCATCTCCGGGCATGAAGAAAAAGAAGGGAAATGCTCTCATTAACTGATCGATCACAGTAGTAAATTGATCCCCCGGGCCGAACACCGCAGAGGATTTGAAGATGGTGTATGTGACGCCGCTCTTTTTGATCAATCCTTCGGCGATTCCTTTGGCCTTCATTACCGGGAACGCCGAGGCTCGATCCGCACCGATATGACTGAGGAAAAAAAAGCGCTCTACGCCTGATTGAGCGGCAGCATCTGCAAGGATCGCCGTACCATCGATATCCACCCCGTTCAGATCCGCCTGGCTGCCAGCGCGTTCAGTGCCTGCCAGGTGGTAGATGACATCCACATCGCGCATGGCCGCCATCAAACCACGATCATCGTTCAGGCTGCACACTGCCACCTCCACCTTCACCCCGCGGGGAATCCGCGGAGATTTGGGGGATGGTCGCAGCAATAGACGGATGGGCTTGCCAAGCAGGTTCAGGCTGCGGATCAAAGCTGATCCGACAAAACCTGTTGCCCCGGTAACCAGGATCATGGCTCGAATTATAGCAGAGCCGCCCTCCCAACCTCCGCTGGCATGCTTCTTGTAACATTGAGCCTGATGCATTGATTTAAGTAGAGAAAAAGGTCCGCCATGGAAGATAACTCAACCTCTGCCCGGAAAAACATTGCCCGAATGGGCTTTCATTACTATCAGGATACGGTCCACTATTCGGATAAAGACCTCTCCCGCTGGCTGCCCGAATTGGAATCCCTCGGCACAGCCTGGCTGGTGATCCAGTCCGAGCCTGACCGCGCCATCCCCGAAGCCTTTCTTCAGGGATTGATCCAGGCTGGAATTGAACCCATCATTCAGTTCCAGGTCGCGCTTCCCAATCCACCTGAGCAATCCAGCCTGAAGCTTGTGCTGGAATCGTATGCAAACTGGGGTGTCCGGTATATCCAGATGTTCGACCGGCCCAATTTAACCTCCAGTTGGTCCTCGGCTGCCTGGTTCCAGGAAGACCTGGTGGAGCGCTTCCTTGACCGTTTTCTTCCCTTGGCGGAAACCATCTGCAGCCTGGGCATGACCCCGGTATTCCCGGCACTGGAGCCCGGCGGCAATTACTGGGACACAGCGTTTCTGAAATCAGCCCTTGAATCGATGGAACGCCGGAAACAAACGGAGATCAGTCGAAAAATGGCGCTATCCGCTTACGCCTATACCTTCTCCAAACCGCTGGATTGGGGCGCTGGCGGACCGGAGCGCTGGGGGGATGTGCGGCCCTATTTCACTCCGGATGGCAGCGAGGATCAGCTCGGTTTTCGCATTGCGGATTGGTATTCGGCAATTGCCAAAACCGTTCTTGGCCAGGATCTGCCCATTTTCCTTTTCGGCGTTGGGCTGCAGGCCAACCCGATGGCACTCCAGGGAGAAACCTTCACCCCCGAAATCTATTCGTCATTTATTCTTGAGATCGTCTCCTCATTCACCGATCAAAATTCGCAGAAGCAATACCACCCCGGCGATACCATCCTGCCCATTAATCCTGCCGTCACTGCCGCCTGCTTCTGGCTGTTGGCATCGGAGGTGGAAAGCCGTTTCAAAGCGTTCGCCTGGTACGACGAGCAGGGTGGGTCCTGGCCTGTGGTACCTGCTCTGAAGGAATTTGCGCTCCAGAACAGTCTCCCGGCGGAACCGAAATCGATGCCCACGCCGAACCCTGGCGAGCAACAACTGGAACATTATCTGCTCCTCCCCACCTACGAATGGGGTGTGGCAGATTGGCACCTGGATGTGATCAGACCATTCGTTAAGAAATACCAGCCCACCATCGGGTTTTCTTTAAAAGATGCATCCCTTGCCCGCCAGGTGACGGTGATCGGTAACACCCAGGTTTTCGCTGAATCCGACTTGGAAATGCTTCGCCGCAGCGGATGCCGGGTGGAACGCATCAATGGCGATGGCACCAGTATTGCAACACAATTGGCAGAGAGGTAGAAACCATGACAATTTCCGTCCTTCCCCGTCCCGTCCTTCGCACCCCCATCGCGGCAAGAATGCCTGTGCTCAAAGTCATCGGCCTTGGTGGAGGCGGATGCAATGCGATCAACCGCATGATAGAGCTGGGCATAAGCGGGGTGGATTTCATCGCTGCCAATACTGACTGCCAGGCACTGAATGCCACACTTGCTACCACCAAAATCCACCTGGGTCCAAAATCAACCCGCGGGCTGGGTGCCGGGGGCAGCCCGCAGATGGGAGAGGCTGCGGCAGAAGAAAGTTACAGTGCGCTGAATGAAGCCCTGGTCGGTGCGGATATGATCTTCCTCACGGCTGGCATGGGCGGGGGCACTGGCACCGGTTCGATTCCGGTGGCGGCCCGGGTGGCGCGCGCTACCGGGGCAGTGGTTGTGGCGATCGTCACCACTCCATTTTCATTTGAAGTTGGCCGCCGTCAGCTTAATGCCCGCGAAGGGCTGGCAAAATTGCAGCCGTTTGCGGACACCCTGATCACCGTTCCGAATGACCGCCTGCTGCAGATCGCTTCCCGCGACCTTTCCCTTGAAATGGCCTTCCGCCTGGCTGATGATGTTCTGCGCCAGGGCATCCAGGGAATCGCCGAGTTGATCACCCAACCTGGCATGATCAACGTCGATTTCGCCCACATTCGCCACATGATGCAGAATGGCGGCGGGGCTGTCCTTTCGATCGGGGTTGGTCAGGGCGAGGATAAAGCCCTGGCGGCGGTGGAAAATGCCATCCGTCATCCCCTGCTGGAATCCATCAATCTGGAAAACGCGACCGGAATTATCGCCAATTTCACCGGGGGGCATAACCTGACCTTCTTTGAGGTAACCGACGCGCTAAATTACCTGCAGGAACAAACGAATAGCAGCGCGGAGATCATCCCGGGTGTCATCAACGATGAACGGCTCGGGGATCGCGCACAGGTTATTTTGATCGTCACGGGTATCGGCGCAACGCCGGTTGACGCAGCTCAATTTTCCAGGAAGCCAGAGATTGTGCAGGAGGTTAAACCACCCTTCATCGTCGATCAACCGCTTCGAAGCGTGGATGTCTTTAACTTCACCGATGAGCAGACAGTCGCGCCGCTGCCGACACCTGAATCTCCTGTTTTGCCCTCCAATATTGATATCCCGGCTTTCCTGCGCCGCCGCATTCGTCCTTAGTAAGGAGGAACATGGACAAAGATACAGTTGCCGCGATCTGCAAGCAGATCTACCGCCAGTTCCCGGAAGTGAATGGGGTGAAACCTTCAATCAAACCCCAGGGGAGCAATACCCTTTTGGTATTTTCTGGTTCAGCCAACATGGGCGGGGGAAAAAAGATCGAACGGACTGTCCGTGTGGTGACCGATGAGACCGGAAAGATCAAAAAGGTGACCACATCCCGATAAGGTTCAATAATGACATCGAAGCTGCTTCGTAAAACAGAACTTCTCTTTTGGGATCATGCCATACCCGAGCTTACGGAAAATCCGAAGCTCCAATCACTCGTCCAGAGCATCTATCACCCGAAACCTGCAGACCCTGCCACGAACGCGAAATTGTTTTATATTTTCGTAGCGATCGGTGGCTTGGTTTTTGGCACCGCAGCATACATTATCACCCATTCAGTTTAGAAGAATGTCAACCCGGCATCCATGGGGGAGTTATGCCGTATTCTGGTAGAATTTAATCATCGACCGGTTCGTAAAAAATGAAAAAAGTGGTTCTGATCGGATTTGGCATATTCCTGGCTGCCGCACTCGCGGGATATTTCCTTGCGTCCGCGTCTGGCCATCTTCCCCCCTTCCCTGCCAGGCTGCCTTTCATGAAGAATACAGATGCAGAGCAGCAACAGAAAGTCCTGGTGGTGCTCGTGGATGACCTGAAAACAACCGATCCGGTGGTTGAATCGATCTGGATGATTTACACCTATCCAGAATCGCAACCCTACCTGGTTTTCCTCCCGGTTTATTCGCTCAGGGATCAGAACTCCCACCCGGAAATCCAGGCAGGGTTTAAATATGGCTTTCTGGGTAAGATTTCAACTGAATTCTGGGATTCCATTAATAACGCGTATGATCTGCATTGGGATCAATATCTTCTTCTCGATAATGCATCCGCCGCACTGATGATCGAATCGATCACCGGGAAAAAAGCACCCAAAGTGTTTTCACAGCCTCCCGATCTGAAAAAACCCGCAGATTACCAGGCGGCTGTGGCGAAATATATCAAAGCTTATTGTTCCCTGTTGAAATCAGAAAAAAAGAAAATCTCATTAAGCGAAACTTGGGCGACCATTTCGCCTGATTTCCAAACAGACATGGATCGGGAAAAATTGTCGTCTTCCTGGGTGTGGTTTGGCGAGCATCCCCTTGAAACCCCCTGTAATATCGTATCCAGCAAGTGATATCCATAAAGGACTACATTTGGACCCCTTAAATCGAAGAAAATTCCTGCAGGCAGCATCCACTACGGCCACCCTGCTGGCGGCCGAGAAGCTATTAACTGCTTGCGTATCTCCTGGCAACGCTCAGCCTACTGCCAGCAGTACCGCGGTCAACCCGTTAGATTCGACCCCTACGGAAGCCTCCCCCACTGCCGCCCCTGAAACCCTATCCTATTTGGCTGTGGCACGTAATGGGGATCCCGAGGTCATGACCCGCCGGGCCGTGGCCGCCCTGGGTGGTATGGAAAAGTTCGTCCCCAAGGGCTCGCAGGTTGTGGTGAAACCCAATATCTGTGTCGCCTATCATTCCTATGAATATGCAGCCACGACCAATCCCTGGGTGATCGCTGCAATCGTCAAGATGGCTCTGGAAGCTGGCGCAAAGAGCGTGCAGGTGATGGATTCGCCCTTCGGAGGCACGGCAGACCAGGCCTATGAATTCACCGGAATTGGAGAGCAGGTAAAAGCTGC
>Ga0208980_10000904_pt1 | contig 17581 bp, 13 predicted proteins | sample WetSurMetagenome_3_FD_187993 | JGI IMG/M metagenome (GOLD analysis project Ga0208980, IMG submission 187993) | Wetland microbial communities from Twitchell Island in the Sacramento Delta, sample from surface sediment Aug2011 Site A1 Bulk (version 2) | ecosystem: Environmental > Aquatic > Marine... | reverse complement strand
GGGGTGCTAATAACAACAGGGGCCCTTTGGAGTCAAGAATGGTCAAACGTCAAAAGTGTCTCTTGACTTCCAATCTGTCATAGACGTTTATCCGTGTCCTCTTTCTTGGCCTTATGCCGAAACTTCAAGTTCAGGATTAATACGCTCTGCATCTATGTGCCGATAGATCTATTGTTGTTGAAAACGGGTCCTTAGCGGACGTAGTCTAGGCATAATTTATCGACGTGTTACCTCAGATCGTGAGGTGCCCATGCGCCCGGCCAGCCTACAGGAAAGCTACTTGCGGGAATGCCTGAACGAATTCCCTGCGATCTGCAGATTGAAATATGGAGTCGAGTTTGACTTCGCTTCCATAGAGAAACAAGTCGAGCACCTCCGGTGCCGCACGCCCTTGATCTATGCTGATCTCAAGCTTTTCGAATCGCCAGTCGATTGGTTCCGGCGCTTCTGGGTTTTTCCGCCCAAAGACAACATCGAACCGGCTCTCACAAAGGAAGACTTCGACTTCTGGAATTTGCCTGGACGCAATGAAGTTGAGACAATTCGCAGGCTGCTTTACATCTTCAAATCCATCGAACTTGCTTCAATCATCCTCAGGTTTATCCGTCCGGAACATTACAGCATTTACAGTTCGCCGACTCAGCACATGCTGGATATCCGTCACGGACGGGACCTGGTGGAGACCTATTCGGCTTTTCTGGTCAACATGCGCGACATAAAAGGGCATTATGGTTTCGCCCGCGTCGCTGATGTGGACATGGCGCTCTGGGTGCTGCATGAAAAGTGTTTCGGCCGGCACCAGGACCCCAAAATTGCGGAAGCTTATCGCGCGGATGAGTTTTTGCTGCGGTTGCGGGTTAACAACCTTGTGGCACCTCTCGTGGAGTTTTCTGAAGCCAAACTCGCCAGAGCTTTGGTCACAGTCAAACCGGACATGGCTGTTGTGATCGCGTGCCACTACTTCGAGATCCTGATCCGCAAATTGGCCGGCGAGTATAAGCTTAAGGAGATGGATACAGGCTCGCCGCTCGAAACTGTAATAGATGAACTCCCAAACTATGGTCCTGTGGACTCTGTGAGGAAAGCGCTTTGGCAAAAGCTCAGGCTGGCACGGAATGATCTATTTCATGAAGGAAAAATTCCCGGCCAGCACGAAAAACAGATCCTGATGGACGAAATCAATCAGCTTGAGTCAGACATAAAGGCAGGCATTTCGTAAAATTTGGCAAAAATCAGCGGCGACTCGTTTGACTTCCCGAACTCAATAACTGGCGAGTCTTTTGTCCTGGTTTTTTCACGCATGCCGGTCACCTCCAGATAGATGCCACTTTGTTTTCCATCCGCGCATCTTCAAGCAAAATGCAAATGAAGTGAGTGACATCCGGGGTCATCCCATGAGACGCAGCTCACACTTATGTCAGATATCAAGGCTGCCCATAATTTTTTCTTAATCTACGCTATGGTTGGAAACGGAAAATGCCGATCTGTGAATTGGCTGGCTATGCGAAACCTAAACCGCCCGGAAACATTGAAAAAATTCATCCAGAACCTGCGCGAGGGTATCTACATCACCAACGTGTCGGGCGAAATCATCGACTGCAATCCCGCCTTCCTGGAAATGTTTGGAGTTCAATCTCTTGAGGATCTCAAGGGGTATACCGCGGGGAATCTCGTTAAGGATCCGCGCAAACGGGACACTGAACTGCGCATTCTTGAAAAGGAAGGCGCAGTGCGCGAATTCGAACTCGAGATCCGGAGGCCGGACGGGCAGGAACGCATCGTTTTGGATACGGGATACCAGGTCCTGGATCCCGTCAACGGCGAGGTCCTTTACCACGGCATTCTCGTGGATATCACCGACCGCAAGCGGCTGGAACAGCAGTTGCGAGAGCAAGCTATACGGGATCCATTAACCGGCTGCTACAACCGGCACTATCTTGCGGAAATCGTTACCGAGTGCCGAAAGGGAATGGCGGGCTGGGGCGTTATCGTTGCGGATGTAGACAATTTCAAAGATTTCAATGACCGCCACGGGCACGGCTATGGCGACCGGATCCTCACTCAGCTTGGCCGTTTTCTGACACAGGAAGTGCGTTTGGAGGACCGGGTCTTTCGCATCGGTGGAGATGAGTTCATGGTTTACTTGCCCTGCTCCAATTTGAATGAAACCAGCGAAATTGCCGCCCGCTTCCGCAGGAAGGGTCCTGCCGCAGCACCGGTATCCTTTACTCTGGGATACGGGGTGCGAGAGGAGCATGAATCGCTCGAGGAAACAATCCGCCGGGCGGACCAGCAACTCATACATATCCGGGTGCGGGAACGCCGCACTCAGTCCCGACGCTCCTCGCAGCGTGCAATTGCCAGTGGGCAGTGAGTTCTGGCTTTTATGCGCAAGCGGGAATGATTTGCCGCCAGTCCACGTATCGAGAATGTCGCTGAATTCCACACACCACAGTTTTTCTTTGTTTTAGTTCGGCACTGGGCCAAGATAGAGGACGCTGAAATACGCCGAATTACGCTGAATTATTTTCCGCGTTCACCGGCGTTCATCCGCGTCCTCATGGTCAAGCCCCCAGGGCTTACCGGAGTAAAGCCGTTTTGGAGGGCCTTGAAGAAGGTATTATGAGATGGCGACAATAATTGAAGTAGTCCGATCCCATTTCCCCTATGGAGGATCACAAAATGAGCTTCAGCGAACAGACCCTGCTTGGAAGAACGGGACTTAAGGTGGGGCGCCTGGGCATCGCTTCAGGATATGGCGCACCGGCTAAGGCTATTGAAGAGGCGTTCGAACGTGGCTGCAACTACCTGACCTGGGGAACATTCATGAGGGGTTATTCGCAGCATATGCGCGAAGCCATCCGCAATATCGTCGCCAAAGGCCAACGCGATCGCATGGTGCTGGCAATGTTCAGCTATGCTCATCAATCATTTCTGACTGAACATTTTCTTGCAAAGGGTTTGAAATCTGCAGGGCTGGATCATGCCGATTTCCTGATTTTGGGCTATTTCCCCAGACGGCCGTCGAGGCGGATAATTGACGGCGCCCTCAGGCTTAAAGAAAAAGGCCTGGTTCGCTTCATAGGCCTTTCCGGCCACAACCGCAAATTGTTTCCAAAGCTTATTAGAGATGGAGTGCTTGATGTCTTTCACATACGCTATAATGCCGTTCACCGTGGCGCGGAGACTGAATCTTTCCCGTTCCTGACCGGACAGGCAAGGCCTGGAGTTGTAAATTTCACAAGCACAGCATGGGGCAAGCTCATGAATCCCAAAAAGATGCCCTCCGGCGAAAAGGCGCCTACAGCCGCTGAATGTTACCGCTTTGTACTCACCCACCCCGCAGTTGATGTGTGCATGACCGGGGCCAGGACTGTCGACGAGATGAGGCAGAACATCGCAGTTCTGGAACAGGGACCCATGGCAGAAGAGGAACTGGCCCGCATGTGCCGTATAGGAGACCACATATACGGCAGGAGATGATCTTAAGAAGAATAAGGCAATAGGATTAAGGAGTCAGAAATGAGAAAAAAGCTGATGTCTCTTCCAGTTTTGCTTCTTATTTGTCTTTCTTTTTCATATGCGGTGGCCTATGAGATTTTGAATGGCCCCACGCAGCTTATTCAATACAAAGCATCGAAAGCCTATGAGGGCTATACGCTGATTACGGCAATGAACACGGATAAGACGTACCTCATCGACATGCTCGGATACGTTGTGCATACCTGGGAACACAAAACAAAGCCTCCCGGACTGCATTTTGTTTTGCTTGAAAACGGACATCTCCTGGGCAATACCGGTACCGGCATGATGCAGGGTCCTCCTGGCGAAGACACGCAGGGGCCGCCTGAAGGCGATGCCGGCATGATGGAGGGTCCTCCCCCCGGCGATGGGGCGCAGGGGCCGCCCGGAAATGGTAACGGGCCGGGCGAACCGGAAAGCAGCGGCAAGATGTCCTTTGGCGGCGGCGCCAAAAGCTTAATAGAACTTGACTGGGATGGAAATGTCGTTTGGGAATTCGAGCCTGGACCATCCCAGGGTGCTTTGCATCATGATTTCCTGAGGCTGCCCAACGGGAACACGCTGTGCAACGCCTGGGAGGCGGTCTCTTATGAAGAAGCCATCGCCGGCGGCAGACGCGCCGACCAGACCACCAAAAGAGGTGTGGGTACCGATGTAATTTATGAAATAGATCCCAAAGGCAATATTGTCTGGAAATGGAGTGCCTGGGAGCACAGGGGCATGAATTCCAAAGTACATCTCGATGTGAACTACATCACCTACGTGCTTCCGGAACATAAACAGAACAATCCCGATTGGACCCATTTCAACACCGTGGACTATGACATAGTCACCGATCGGATCCTTGTGGACTCCCGGGAATTCGGGGAGCTCTACATCATCGATCATAAAACCGGCGATATTGTCTATCGATGGGGAAATCCAAGCGCTTACGGCGCCGGGGCTGCGCCGACCCTGACGACGCCCGGAGAACAAATTCTCTTTGGCCCGCATGATGCGCATTGGATCAAGAAAGGACTGCCGGGCGCCGGGCATATTCTTATCTTCAACAACGGCTGGGCGCGCCCTCCCGTCAATTACTCATCTGTAATTGAAATGGACCCCGACACGGGCAAAATAGTCTGGGAGTACAAGTCCGGCTCTGGAAATTCCTTTTACTCTCATCACATTTCAAATGCTGAGCGGCTTCCCAACGGAAATACCCTGATCTGTTCGGGGAACTCAGGGCATCTGTTCGAAGTGACTCCTCAAAAAGAGGTGGTATGGGAATACATCAATCCCATCGTCGGCAAAAAGACGACAAACTGGGTGGTTGATGGTTCCAGGGAGAAAAACAATGGAATGTTCCGTGCGCACCGTTACGGATTGGACTATCCAGGCCTGAAAGGAAAAGAATTAAAACCCCAAGGTCAGATTGAGGCCGATATAAAAGGCGGGTGGAGTCCCAAAGTAGATTTGGAGGGCGCAACCCAGCCGGGCGCAGAGCTATGGAAAGTGCTTTGGAAATAGAGAATATATCTCCGGAGAACGCCATGGGGAGCAACAAGGGTGGATTCAAGAACACGAAACTCGGGAAAAATGTTTATCGCCAGCTGAAGCGGCGGGGATCGCCGCAGCCGATCCCCGGCAAACATCAAAGCCCCAAACCACAGCGAACGAAGACATAGAAAATCTGATTTAGCCTTAGCCGGTTACGGAATGATTACGAGACCGTCCTCGGCTTGAATAACCTCTCCCTTATAACCGGCCTCCCGGTAAAGACGGATGTTTGCGGCCAAATCCATTTCGCCTGAGAGATGGGTGAGAACTAATTTCTTGGGTGATGCATCAGCGGCAACCTTGGCAATTTCATCATTGGAAATATGTGACTTCAGAAGGTTACCTTTTATCTTCTCAGCTGCCTCCGGCGAAAGATCATTGAAATCAACAGACATCTGCCCGTCAAAAACAATGACATCAGCATCCTTTGCAAACGGTGCAAACTCTCCTGAATATTTAAGGTCGCCCGAAATCACAATCGATTTCCCTCCAGCATCGAATCGATATGCATACGTCTTACTTGTATGAGGGACGGCCAGGGCAGTAATTTTCACGCCGTCCAATTCGAAACTCCCAGTGGCATCCTTTAGTTCTCTGATATTCACTTTTGTCCGTATCCCATCCCCGGGGAAACCGACCGTTTTTATCCGGTAGTCCAGGTCTGCCTTGTAGAAATCCAGGGTAACCCGGTGAAGATGTTTTGTGCCGGCAGGACCGACAAGATTCATCTCGCGCCTGCCTCCCGGATAACCCCATCCGCCGATAGCGAATGACCAGTATTCGGCATTGTGATCAGCGTGGTGATGGGTGAACAGCATGTTCTTTATTTTGCCCGGTTCTATGCCTGCCCTGAGAAGACCCGCGATTGATCCTGATCCGCAGTCAACCAGAAACTGTTTATCCTTGTATTGCACAAGGACGCTTGGCCCTGCCCTTTTCGCGGAAAGCTGAGGATTTCCGGATCCGATAATCCTGACTGCAAATCCTTCAGGGATCGTTTCAGAGGCATTGGCATTGAATGCCAGGACCAGCACAAACAGACCGGCTGCTATTGCGGCGCTTGCGCCTGATTTTCTCATGCCTTTCTCCGCTTTGTGATTTTGATGAGTCAACCGTCAATTCTTTTCCAATTCGTCGGCCAGGTCGGCGGCGTCATAGAGATTCCGCAATGCTTCGATCATCGCCGCGGTATGCACTGCGACCGACCGGTTGCTCTCGTCGTCATAGACGTAATCACCGACCAGACTCTCTATGTTGCCGTCAAATATCAATCCCACGATTTCCCCATCTTTGTTTATGACCGGCGAACCGGAACTGCCCCCGGTCGAATCGCAGGTGTTAACAAAATTCAGCGGAGTCGACAAATCCAGCTTATCCCGCCTTTCGGTGAAGCGGGCAGGCAGTTGAAACGGATCTTTGCCGTCGAAGCCGAGACTGCGATCGAACAGGCCATAAAACGTGGTTTTCGGTGGTGCTTCCGTCCCGTTCATTGCATAGCCTTTGATGGTTCCGATTCCCAAGCGCAGCGTAAACGTTGCATCCGGGTATGTGCTTTTCCCATATACCGCAAATCGGGCCTGACCGATTTTTTCTCCGGCCGACGTCATCACGCTTTCCACATTTTCTTCAGACCATTTTCTGACTTCGCGCACTATAGGGTCTATCTTCCGCGCAATCACGATCGCCGGATCATTGGAGGCATCGACCGCAGCCTGTCCGCCATTCACCAACTCCTTCCGGTATGCGGGATCCGTTAGCCTGGTTCCTTCAATGATTTGTCTGGCCACTTCCGCAGGCGCGCGCCCGTTCAAAACAGCCTTCACAAACAGATCCCCCGGCCCAAGCTCGTCAAGAGATTCCTGCAGACTATCGGCAAGCAGCACAATCTCCATTTGCGGGTATGACGGGGCCGGCGAAAAAAGGCTGAATTGAAGGGATTCCAGCTGGCTATCGTGAAATCCATCCAGTCGCTGGCCATCCGGCTTCTTTATTTCTGCAACGTATTGAACGATGGAAAAAGCAAGATTCGCCAGGCGCGATGCACGCAAGGATCGATAGCGATACTCCTTGTACCTTGATAACTGCTTCTGTTGCGCCGCTGCAATCTCATCCCAAGCCTTCCCATATTTTTTTGCAAGTCCAGGATTGGCTGCCACGCGGGCGCGAAAGTCTGTTTCTTCTTTCTGCTTTTTGGCGATCAGGTTTTTGTCCAGAAGACCTTTGTATTCACCCTGATAAACCTTCAAGGAATTTTCGAGGCTGTATGTCTGCGAACTTGCCTGGCGCAACTGTTCTTTTCCTGTCGCCGCGTAATTTTTCAAGATGCCAAGCCGCCTTTTTATGAGTTTGATGGTTTCGGGAACAACAAGATCACGCCGGACTTCAACTTCTTTCAGCGTGCTCAACCGTTCCGTGGATCCGGGATTTCCGGATATAAAAACCAGCTCGCCGGCTTGAGCCCCGCGGGGATTAAATTTGAGGAAATTCTTGCTGTCCACCGGCCTGTCATTTTCATAGGCACGAAACAGCGCCATATCCAGATCGTAGCGAGGATAGGCAAAGTTGTCCGGATCACCTCCAAAAAAGGCAATCTGCTGTTCCGGCGCGAAGACCAGACGAACATCGGTATATTTCTTATAGCGGTAAAGCCAGTACTCACCACCGGCATAGAGGGAAACGACATCGGAGCGCAAGCCCGTGGAATCCGTGCTCTCTTTCTCTATTTTTGCGATTTCGGATTTCCGGGCGGCAAGAGCGTCCTTATCGCTCGTTCCTTGCTTCACCGCACTCTGCACCCGACGGGTCACATCTTCCATCGACATGAGGACGTTAAGCTCGAGGTCGGGGCATTTCATCTCCTCAGCCGCGCTGGGAGCATAAAAGCCGTCAGTCGCGTAATCCTTTTCAGTGGTGGAGATTTTCTGCAACTGCCCGAGAGCCACGTGATGATTGGTGAGGATCAGCCCACGGGGGCTCACAAAGGAACCGGATCCTCCATCGTTGAAGCGTACACTTGAAAGCCGCACGTGATCGAGCCACTGGCTGGTTATGGCAAAGCTATATTTTTCCTGAAGCTGCCTGGCGGGTGGATTGTCAAACGTCCACATCCCTTCTTCCGCATAAGCAGGCAGTGAAAACAGGATCGCGGTCACGCAAATCAGAATCCATGCGAATAAACAAGGATGATGTTTTTTCATGCTGGCCTCCTGGAAGAATTATAGCGTAATGCTGTGAGAAGCGCGGATCCTTCGGGATTAACCCGCTCGGCGGAACGTGTGTCAGCGAGGCGTGAGGACCGCGTGCCGCAGTGCTTCCAGCCACGCGGGCAGACTGGAAAGCGGGATGCTGCCCCCCTGCGCCAGGCCGGGCTTTCCGCCGCCCCTGCCGCCGAGAAGTGCGATAGTTTCGCGCAGTGCAGCGCCGCAGTCTACTCCCGTTTCTGTCCCAGCTGAGATGACGACTTGTGCAGGATCCTGGCTGAGGGCGAAAATCGTCACCGCGGCCGGATCCCTGGTTGCCTTCTGGGCGAGGAGCCGGATTTCCTCGATTGTCCTGCCGGAAAACTCGCGGCAGACGAGCCGGATGCCGGAGGTGTCGCCGGCCGTTGCGATGAGTTCGCGAGCTTCCGCATCCAGGAGCAGGTTTTGCAGCCTTCCGATCTCCCGGCCTAGAAGCGCCTTTTCGTTCCGCAGCATCTCGACCAGTCGCGGCGATTCGAGAGGATCGGCCGAGAGCAGACGGCCCAGGTTACGGAGTGTTTCATGTTCCCGACGGAAGGTCCGCAGCACCCGCTCTCCGCAAACGAATTCGACGCGGGTTCCCCCCTTATAGCGCTCGAAGCCGAGAATCGCAATCATGCCAATCTCCCCCGTGCGCCGGACATGAGTGCCGCCGCAGGGGGACCGGTCAAAATTTTCGATCTCAACAACCCGGATTTCGCCTTGGCGCTCTGACATTTTCCGGACGCCAAGCGTCTCCTGCTGCTCCCGGTCGACCGAAAGCAGGTTAACGGCGCGATCTTCGAAAACGACGCGCGATGCAACCTCCTCGGTCTGCTGCATCACGCCAATCGACGGCTCTGCAATTTCAATGTCGATCGTGGAGGTCTCTGTGCCCAGGTGGAATGAGACCGTCCCTGCGCCGGCCACCCGGACAAACGCCTGTGACAGGATGTGTTGCCCCGTGTGCTGCTGCATGTGGTCGAACCTGCGCCGCCAGTCGATCGCGCCCCGGATCGTGCCGGGCGCCGGTATGGAGTCGACGAAATGCAGCACTTCCCCGTCTTCAGCTTCTACGACCTCCTCCACCCGGGCATCACCCAGCGTTCCCGTGTCGTGAGGCTGACCGCCGGAGGCTGGATAGAACGCAGTCGCATCGAGGAGCACCGCCGGCCGGCCGCTGACGGACCTGTTTCCGATTATGTTGGCGTCAAACTCGACTAGATAGGAATCAGAGTAATACAACCGATCGGCCATTTATCATGCCTCCCCGGTATCTGCATTGTAATACTGAAGAGCTTAATAATGAGGCTTCCGGCAAGGGAGAAGATGCTTAAAACGAGGAAACAATTCCATGCCGCCTGGCGCGCCATTCGGCGCCGTTTTTCTTTGCTGTCCCGGGCCGTCATTACAAGGAAAGATGGAATGGCCGCCAGAGGGTCTACGATGAAAATGATGGAGCTTAACGCCACCAGAGAAAATTCGAGGATTTCTTTCAGCTCAGGGCTCATAGTCTGCGCACGACACGTAGTTGCGAGGGGATCATAATCCAAATTCCCTCTGGTCTTAATAAGAAAAACCCCGCCTCAGAGGGGTTTCTGTCATTATACGCCATCAAATAATCCCGACTTGTGACAAAATAAAAGGATAAAATTGATTCGGAGCAAAAGAAAAATCCTTGAACTTACGCCCGATTCGCATATTCCTGTCGCTTGCCTCTGTAGCAGCGCTTACATTTGTGGCACATGTTTTTCCTTTCAACGCTACAACGGTGGGATTTGTATACTTATTGCTGGTTCTCATAGTTGCAAGCACCTGGGGATTTGTCGAAGCTTCCATTCTTTCGATTGCGGCTACACTGGCTCTCAACTTCTTTTTCCTGCCGCCGGTGCGCACCTTCAATATTGCCGGGGCTCAGAATTGGATCGCTTTGTTTGCATTTCTCACAACCTCTCTGATTGCCAGCCGTTTATCGACAAAAGCAAAACAGCGGGCATTGGATGCAATGGAGCATCAGCGGGATATCGAGAGACTGTACACTTTCAGCCGTGCCATTCTACTAATAGATAACTCTGAACCGTTTGGGGCGCAGCTTATCAGGAAACTGGCGGATATTTTCGAGCTGAACGCAGCTTCCCTATACGACCGAAGGACCGGGGATTTTTATCGTGCAGGTTCATCGGACCTCGCATCTCTGGATGCTCAGCTGCGCGAAACTGCATTGAAAGGCACATCACATTCAAACAGTGAATCCAACTGTTTGCTGGCACCCGTGAGATTGGGCTCGGAACCGATCGCAAGCCTTGCAATTCAAGGCTTAGGGATGTCGGATTCCGTTCTGCGGGGCATAGTGAACCTCGTGGCGATCGGCCTGGAACGCGCAAGATCACAGGATCTGGCTCAGCAAGTTGAAGCAGCGCGGCAAAGCGAGCAATTGCGAACAACGCTCATCGACGCCATGGCTCACGAGTTCAAGACTCCTCTTACTTCCATAAAAGCTGCAACCACCGGCCTCCTTGCTGATCCCCACCAACTGAAAGAGGGCCAAATCGAATTGCTGAATATTGCCGACGAGGAAGCGGAGCATTTGAAGGAACTCATCGACGACACGGTAGCCATGGCGCGTCTTGATACTACACATATAGAAATTAATCCGGAAATTTCGGATATACTGGAAATCGTCCGTGAGGTGGCTCATTCAATGAGAACCGAACTCGAGGGTCGTCATCTGGAAATACTGCACGATGAAAAGATCCCGCCAAATGTGTTCGATCGGCGGCTCGTGAAGCTTGCTATTAAACAGTTGATCGACAATGCTGTGAAATATTCGCCTGCCGGCACGCCCCTGGAGATTCAAGTGCGGCAAGGTGACGATACAACTGACGTATACTTCACCGATCAAGGGAATGGAATACCCGAGCGGGAGCAGAGTCACATTTTCGAACGGTTTTTCAGAAGTCCTTCAGTACGGCAGAAGATACCCGGATCGGGCCTGGGGCTGAGCATTGCCCACAGCATTCTGCAAGCCCATCATGGGGATTTGACGGTAACCAGCCAACCCGGCAGGACAACATTTCGTTTGACTCTGCCGGCAACATATAAAGGATAACCCGTTGAGCGCAGGTCGAATTCTGGTGATTGACGATGAGCCTCAAATCCGGCGTCTTATGCGTACGACGCTGATCAGTGCCGGATATGAAGTGGAGGATGCCAGAACGGGAGAAGAGGGCCTCGAAAAAGTAAGCGCCTACCATCCTGATCTGGTGCTGCTCGATATTAATATGCCCGGGATGGGCGGGCTTTTAACCTGCGAAACCCTCCGCACGGACAAGAACATAGCAATTATTATGCTTACCGTTCGTGATTCCGAGGCGGACAAAGTGGCGGCATTGGATGCGGGAGCCGATGATTTTGTCACCAAGCCTTTCAGCACTCCTGAGCTTCTGGCCAGGATACGTGCGGCGCTGCGGCGAGTGCCGGCTTCCCAGGCATCCCCGGAGAGAATTCAGATCGGCAGCCTGGTTATCGACTTTGTAGACCGGACCGTCTCCAAAGGAGATAAACCGGTTCACCTGACACCGAAAGAACTGGATTTGCTTCGGTATTTTACGCTGCACCCAAATCATGTGATTTCACACCGGGAGCTTCTGCAGGCGGTTTGGGGTCCCGACTATGGCCATCAGGTCGATTATCTTCGCGTATTCATCAAAAATCTGCGAAAGAAGATTGAACTCAATCCCGATAGTCCCGAATATATCATCACCGAACCGTGGGTCGGCTATCGTTTCAACAGCCCTCTCGAATCTTCCTGAAATCTTCACATATTACCCATAGCTTCTTCAGGACATTTCCACGAGTTGTTCAGGCCGCCCGGCGTATGCTTTTTCAAGGAGTTTTAAGCATATGTCAAATGTTGCGGTCTTAGAAAAATGGATCAGCATTGATGACCAAACCGAACTGCAGGCAATCGGCTCCGGATCACGGATGCCTGTTTTTGTCATCTTCACCTCCATAGATCAAACAATGAAAGCCTTGGAGAGAGCAAGCCAATTGGCGAAACCCCTCAAAACCGGGATCGAAATCCTTGGCGTACAGACGGTTCCCTACTCACTGTCACCGAATGATCCATCCGTTCCGTCTGCATTCCTGGTCAGGCGTTTAAGGGAAATGGCGGCCAAATATACAGAGGGTATCAGGATTTCTGCATATCTCTGTCGCGATTCGCTGGAAGCGTTGAAACTTGTTCTCAATCGAAATTGTCCGGTGGCAATTGGAATCAGGAAAAGGTGGTGGCCGACTCGCGATGAGAGGCTAGCACGAAGGCTGCGTCATGCCGGCTACAATGTGATCTCAGTCGAAACATAGTGAATTCCGGCGCCGGACGTAACATTTGTGGGGGCGGGGATCCGAGTGTGTTACAAAACGCGACATATGATTCGGTTTTCTTTGTTGCAGTTCGGCACAAGGCCAGGATAGAGGACGCGGAAATACGTCGAACCACGCCGAATTTTCCCGCATCAATCCGCGCAATTTGCGTCAGACCGGTTGCTGTTCGGAGAGCTGAGAGTCTCTGCTTATCTCATCCGGATCTATTGCGGCGTATGGTCCCTTGTGATTTTGAGTCTCCTTCCACAGTTCGTCCATGATCACTTTTGCTCCCTCGGATGCGAGTGTCGATTCCAACTTGCGTAGTGCCACTCTGACGACATCTCGATGATGCAATTTATGTCCGAGCCCCCGGTTTGAAAGGTCCAGCCAGAGCTTGTGGAGCAATTCCATGTCCTCGGGCCACAGCCTGGGTGGATGAGGTCCCAGATTGAAAAACGTCCGCTTTCCCGTACCTTCATCCATAATTTCGAGCGACAACTGTGGGCGCGGCGCAGGCAATTTTTCCCATGCATCTCCAAATGCTTTTGCCTGCTCCGAAGGATTCATCTTGGCGGATAATCCCATCACGACAAGATTTGATTTCAATTGCTGGGCAACTTCCACAATGGCGCGGTTGTAGTCTCTTCCAGGCACGACGAGGAGTTCTATATGCTTTCCCGCCTTTTCAGCTACCGAGACAACCTTTGTAAACAGCTGTGCCACTTTGTCGGTGAAAATCTGGTCCGGCTCGAGCTCAAATCCTCCGGATCCCTGCCGCGTAATACGCTTGACAGTCAGTGCTACTATGTCGAGCTTCCGCGTGTCCACACGATCCAACACCCTTACCAGGTGCTGGAGCTCATGAGGGTTCCGAACCGCAACAAGAACACTGCCGGGACGCACCTTAACGGATTGATGGGAGAGTACCTGCTGAGTATCCAGGCGGAACTTCTCAAGCTCACCTGAAAGGGCTTTTCTCCTCCGGTTGTAACGCTCACACAAAGAGAAGACCACAAAGATGGTTATAGTAAAGGTGAGGCCCCATATCGTGGCGATCTTTTTTGTGAAAAGATTCACGATTGCCAGGGTGAAAAGGGTAACCGTAATCAATCCCAATCCGAGCGGAAATTCTCGCCCTGCAATCCGGAAATTCAGAGGCACCTTCCATTCCGGCTCCTCCGGTTGCTTATAACGCAAGACCAGAACCGACAGTCCCTGCATCCCAAAGCTCCAGATAATGCCAAAGGCGTAGGCATCGCCTAATAGCTGAATATTGCCTCGGGTAAGGATGACGGTGATTATCTGCAGGACCGCAATCATCGTGATGATATTGGCAGTAGTGCCGAATTTCTTATGGGGATTTCGAAGCCAATCAGGAAGCACGCCGTCTTCAGCCACCCGATTGAGCACTCCATTGGATCCGACGATAGCTGTATTAACAGCTCCGGACAGAATGATCGTCCCAACCACTACCACAAATGCATGAAAAATGAGTCGCAGCGGAAGCGGGCCGACTACATTCATTGCCAGCCCGCCGATCAAATTATCGATGTAGACGTGAACTCGTTCCTGATCGGGGATGATCGTGACTGCGAAGAATGAAACAAGCGAGGTAAACAGCAAGCTGTAAATGAAAATTATGAACCCTGCTCGCTGCAGATTCTTGAGCTTGGGTGAGGCAATCTCCCTATTAACCTGGGCAAGGCTTTCCTCTCCGCTCATGGCCAACACAGAGTGTCCCAAGCCGATCAAGATAGCAATAAAACTTACTTGCGTCCAGGCTGAGCCTTTCAGCCAACCCACCGCCTCATCGGTGAAATGGATGTTTGCCAGAGTCGGCAGAGGGACCGGATTAACACCTCGTTGGAGGAGAGTAATAATGCACCAGATGATCAGAATTACAACCATGACGGTCGTGAGCTGCATTATCCGCAGCGCCTTCTGGCTTGACTCGTGAATCCCGATGATATTCTTGCGCCAGAAATACAAGGTCACAAGAATCGTGAAGAAGGCCGCAAAATAGGGCGGATTGACTTTGATCACCGAAGAATGCAGCAGATCTGCCGTTTCATTGATCAGGCCGGCCAGGTAGAGCCCCGCACTTACGCCGCTGATCGGGCCTGTAAGGATGTAGTCGAACATTAAAGCTGATACTGAGAATTTTGCCAGAGTGCCGCCTAATGCCTCGTGTACCACACGGTACACGCCGCCCCGGACGAACATGCTGCAGCTTTCGATGTAAACTGCCCGGACCGCATAGGAAAACAGCATGATCCCCAGAATGAACCATGGCGCGGATTTTCCGAGATAGCCCTCGGCTATACCTCCGGCGTAATACGCGGACGATCCTAGATCGCAGAGCACAATAGCTGCCGCTCTCCAGAAAGAGATAAAAGACAGCATCACTGTCGTTGCAACGACTACCTTCTTTACAGATTGATCATAGGTCATCTGGATTCGATCCTGCCAAAACTTATGAGTCTACATAAGAAGGAATGAAGAAAAGCTGGAGAGTTCATAAAGATTTCATAAAGATGCTTTGTAAGGCGGCACCCAGTCTGTGTGGGGTGGGCTGCCGCGCATCGTATTGCTACTATTGTACCACGATATGACGACAGTCGAGGTGAGCATAGCTGCGGCAGCATCCTGATGGAAACTATAGCCACTCTTGTACAATGGTCTCGCAATCCAATAGGTGGTTGATTGACTACCAAAGTGCAGTTCCTTGCCCGTGTTCCATGTTAAGCTACGGGAAGACGTAAGCCGCTAGGATGGAAGAAAACAGATCATTTTTCTTGAAGAGTTCATGATCCATGTCCACAGCAAAAGCTCAAGACGTCGATCTTTTTAGCGAAAAAACCGAGATGGTGCGAAGCCTCGGGCTAACCGAGGCTCTTTCCATCCTAATCGGCAGGATCATCGGGTCGGGCATCTTTCGCACCCCTGCCTCCATAATGATGCTGGTTGGCAGCGTCAGCATGTTTTTCGGCGCCTGGGTGCTTGGGGGAATAGCCACTCTGCTTGGGGCGTTTTGCTACGCCGAGATGGTGGCCATGATGCCGAAGTCAGGCGGACCTTATGCCTTCCTCAAAGCGGCTTATCCTCCTGTGTGGGCTTTCCTGCGCGGCTGGGCAATGTTTTTCGTTTCGGAGACCGGCGCCATTGCGGCAGTGGCTGTGGTTTTCGCCGAATATGGGAATTCATTTTATGGTTTGATGACTGGCACCAATTTCAGCAGGCTAGTCGAGGTCCTCATTGCCCTGCTCATTATATGGGCGCTGACTCTTATCAATTGTTTTGGCGTTGCTTTCAGCGGCAGGGTGCAAAACCTGCTCAGTCTTCTGAAGCTCCTGGCGCTTGGGAGCGTTATCGGCATCTGCTTCGTTAAAGGAGGAAATGCCGCGCATTTTTCCCAGCCTTTCTGGCCGGAACATTTCAGTTGGGCTTCATTGCTCGCCCTGGGCGCCGCCATGCGCTACGTCTTTTTTACTTTCAGCGGCTGGGAAGGCGCCACCTATGTTGCTGAAGAAGTGAAGAATCCGCGCAAGAATTTGCCCCTTTCCCTGATCCTCGGCGTGAGCGGGATCCTCGTAATCTATTTGGCGGCAAATGGCGCCTACCTCTTTCAGCTGACGCCCGCGGAGGTGGGCCAATCAAAATGGGTAGCCGTGACGGCGGTGGAAACTGCTGTTGGTGCGGTCGGTGGCGCGCTCGTGTCACTCGCCGTCATGCTGAATACGTTCGGAAGTGTCAGCTCCCAGATTCTCGTCAAAGCACGCAGCATCTACGCCATGTCACGGGACGGTCTATTCTTCGATAAACTCGGCACATTGCATCCGCGATTTCGGACACCCAACGCAGCACTGCTGATGCAGGGCATTTGGGCTACTGTATTGCTCGGCGCCGCCGCTTTTGCGGCCCAGGCGTACGAAGCCATCATAGATTTTTTTGCCTTCACATCATCGATCTTTAATATTTCCACTTTTATTGCGGTCTGGTTACTGCGCAGGAAATATCCGGATGCTGCCAGGCCCTATCGTGCACGCGGCTATCCCGTAACCCTGATTATCGTGCTGATCATCCAAATCTGGTTTTGCATTACCACGCTGATCACGGCCTTTGTGCCGTCCGTGCTGGGGGCCCTGCTGACCAGCTCGGGATTGCTGTTTTACTATCGGCACAGGCTGCGAAGCTTTCTGCAGGGATTGCGCGTATGATTAGCCTGACACAGGATCGGAGGAAAATGTGAAATTGCGGCGGTATTCAGTAATCCTTTTTCTGGCTGCATTGATTGCTATCCCCGCGTATCCCTGGCAGGAGGCACGGGGTGAAAAACCTCTCCCTGACCTGGATGCTTTCATCAAAGAGCTCCGCGGGCGCCTGCACGCCGATCAGATGCTGCTGAACAGCTACACGTACACGGAAAAACAGACGATCCGGTCACTGGATGGCAAAGGGAAACTGAAATCCGTTCAGGAAAGCGTCTATGAAATTTATCCTTCCATAGACCCGGATCAGACTTACCGTCGCCTTATTTCCAGGGACGGCAAGCCGACGCCGCCGGAGGAACTCGCCAAGCGGGACGGCGAGTATGACAAGAATGCTTCTGAGTACCGCCGGAAGCTCGAACGAGAGAGTGCCGAAGAGCGTGAGCGCCGTCTTGCCAAGGAAGATGAAGAGAAGCGCAAGGAAGAGAGAGCCATAGAAGATCTGTTCCGGCTCTATGAGATCAGGATGGAGGGCAGGGAATGGATTGGCGAGCACGCAGCGATCGTTCTGTCGTTTCGGCCGCGGCCCAGAGTCAAGCCGCAGACCGATGAGGGCAAGATACTCGCCAAGGTGTCGGGACGTGCCTGGTTCAACGAGCAGGAGTACGAGCTGATGCGGATCGAGGCCGCGCTACTCGACAGTCTGTCACGCGGATGGGGGCTGCT
>Ga0208980_10000903_pt1 | contig 17583 bp, 11 predicted proteins | sample WetSurMetagenome_3_FD_187993 | JGI IMG/M metagenome (GOLD analysis project Ga0208980, IMG submission 187993) | Wetland microbial communities from Twitchell Island in the Sacramento Delta, sample from surface sediment Aug2011 Site A1 Bulk (version 2) | ecosystem: Environmental > Aquatic > Marine... | reverse complement strand
AGCTTCGATCCGGTCCTTGCTTATGATCTGGAAATGAAGCCATGGTTTTTTGACAGCTGGGTACATTATCTTATAGTCGATAGGCCTGTTTTCAAGCTAAGGACAGGTATAAACTTCAGCATGTATTTCAGCGATCTTTTACTGCCTGAAGATGAAATAGTACTTCAGGGGCAAAGGTACTGGGCATTTGAGCTCGCCGGAATTTATAATATCAATCCAAAAACATCACTGACGGTTCTTGTCTGGAACGACAGGGGGCAGGATCCGGGAACAATAACAGGTCTTTACACCAGTGTGGCAATTGAAAGATCGGAGATACCTGTCGGGAAGAGGGTTCTGCTGGCTGGCAGTTTGCAGATCTTTAACATAGCATATGATGGAAATAATGATGGACTTTTTATCTCTCCCAGAATTGCTGTCTCTGATAAAAAAGTTCCGGTTTCTGTCTTTTTTCAGGCAATTCAACCTGTAACAACAAATATTTCACCTTATCCGGGATTCAAATGGAACCTGGGTACTTCTTATTCATTCTGATCTTTGAAAACTCACAATTTTTTAATATGTGATACAGTAAATTGTTAATACCGGTTTATTTATAGGGAATAAATGCATAATATTCAGGATTGATTGGGGTAAATAGTATAATTAAAATTTAGAAACCTGTAATTATGAAGAAAAACATTCTGATACTATTATTTGTATTTGTACAATTTTTATTATCTGCACAGACTTATCCTTTTCAGAATACCCTTCTGACTGAAGATGAGAGAATTAAAAACCTTATTTCTTTGCTGACGACAGATGAAAAAATAAGTCTGCTTTCAACAAGACTTGCAGTTCCGCGTCTTGGCATAAAAGGTACCCATACCGTGGAAGGATTGCATGGTCTGGCGTACAGTGGCCCTGCTAACTGGGCTGTAAAAGGACCGAAAGCCTCACCAACTACAACTTTCCCGCAAGCAATAGGTCTTGCAGAAATGTGGGATCCTGAATTATTGAAGCAAGTTGCAGACTGGGAGGCAAATGAATCAAGATTTCTTGCCCAGAATAAGAAATTCGGAACGGCAGGTATGATTGTTTTCGCGCCGAATGCCGACATGGGCCGGGACATACGATGGGGTAGAACTGAAGAATGTTACGGGGAAGATCCATTTTTGAATGCCACTCTTGTAACTGCTTATGTAAAAGGACTTCAGGGTAGTGATCCGGTCTATTGGAAGACAGCTTCGCTCATGAAGCATTTCCTGGCTAACAGTAACGAAAATAACCGTACCTATAACAGTTCTGATTTTGATGAAAGATTATTCCGGGAGTATTACTCGTATCCATTCTATAAAGGTGTTACGGAAGGAGGTTCCCAGGCATTTATGGCTGCTTACAATAAATACAATGGTATCCCCTGCACGGTTAATCCTGTTTTGCGGAACGTAACAATGAAAGAGTGGGGGCTAAGAGGAATTATAGCTACCGATGGGGGTGCCTTTAAGCAACTTCTGACCACTCATGCATATTATCCATCATTGCCAGCAGCTGCTGCCGGGTGCATTAAAGCAGGAATTACAATGTTCCTGGATGATTACAGGTCATCACTTAAAGAGGCATTGGATAAAGGTTTGGTGACCGAAAGTGAAATTGAAGAAGCAATTTATGGCAATCTCAGAGTTTTGTTAAAACTGGGATTACTGGATAATTCTTCAAAAAATCCATATTCAGGGATTGGAGTCAGCGATACTATTGCTCCGTGGACAAAGCAACAGGCAAATGACCTTGTCAGGAAAGCAACTCAAAAATCAATTGTCCTGCTGAAGAACGAAAATATGTTTCTACCTCTTCAGAAAGATAAAATAAAGTCAATTGCCGTTATCGGTCCATCTGCAAATACTGTCATATCTGACTGGTATTCAGGTACGCCTCCTTACAGGGTGAGTATTTTGAAAGGTATTAAGAATGCGTTGGGTGACAATGTTATAATAAGATATGCTCATGGCAACAAAGCTGATTCTGCTATCACTGCAGCTAAACAGAGTGATGTTGCTATAGTCTGTATTGGTAATCACCCACTTAGCTACGGGCTCGGCTGGGGACAAAATTATGTTCCGAGTGATGGTCGTGAAGATGTTGACCGGCAGGCAATTACTATTGAACAGGAGGACCTTGTCAAACTGGTGATAAAGGCAAATCCTAAAACGATTCTTATTATGGTCTCAAGTTTCCCATATTCAATAAACTGGTCAAAGGAACATGTTCCTGCAATACTGCATGTTACCCAGTCCAGCCAGGAACAGGGAAATGCTTTGGCTGATGTTATTTTTGGCAAAGTCAGTCCTGCCGGTCGCCTGGTTCAGACCTGGATTACTTCAATAGATCAGTTGCCTCCAATTCTTGACTATAATATAAGGAATGGAAGGACTTATATGTACGATAAAAGCGTTCCTCTCTTTCCTTTTGGCTACGGTCTGACTTATACCAGTTTCAGGTATTCTGACTTGAAACCAGATAAAACTACCATTAAAGAAAATGATGTGATTAATCTTAATTTCAATATTCTGAATACCGGAAATTATAGCAGTGATGAAGTTGCACAACTCTATGTTAGTTTCCCTGATTCGAAAGTTGAACGTCCGGCAAAAGCATTGAAGGGATTCAGGCGGATCTTTGTACAGAAAGGAGAGACAGTGAAAGTTACTATTCCGGTCAGGGCATCTGACCTTACATACTGGGATGTTGATAAAAAGAGATTTATCCTTGAGCAGGGCAGAATCAGATATTTCATCGGATCATCATCTTCAGATTTAAAACTGGAGGGGGAAATTACAGCTAATTAATACTTGAAAAAATTTGACTTTACATGACATTAATATCAGACATGATAAATGTCATGTAATTGTTTCCTGTTTAACTATCCGTTATACCTTGTACAACGATTTTCAAATCTTCTGGTAATTTATAAAAGCCGGGAATTTTTTAAGGTTTTGCATTTATATATATATTCTTAAATATTGACTATACGTAGAATATGTTCACTATTTCTATTATTTTTGCGATAAATTATATCTCAGAAAGCATAAATAATAATAATTTGAAAAACGGGAAGCCTGAATTTACAAGGATTACAGTCAAGGTGGGGAGCAATGTTATTACTCAAAACGATGGGTCGCTCAACCAGGGAAGGATTTTAAGAATTGTTGAGGATGTTGCTGTCCTTTATAAGCAGGGGATTGAAGTAATTCTTATCTCTTCCGGAGCTGTTGCTGCTGGTCGCGGGGAAGTTGTTCCATCAAAAAAAACCAATATTGTGTCTGCAAAACAGATTTGGGCTGCAATCGGGCAGGTGAAACTTATGTCGAGTTACCAGTTTCTTTTCGGGAAATATGGTATACAGGCAGGCCAGCTTCTGGCAGCCAAAGAGAGTTTCAGGGACAGAAGACACTACCTGAATATGAAGAACTGTATTTCCGCAATGCTCGAAAACCGTGTTTTGCCAATAGTAAACGAGAATGACACTATATCGATTAATGAACTTATGTTCACCGACAACGACGAACTTTCAGGTCTTATCTCCTCAATGATGGATTGCCAGTCTCTGATAATTCTTTCAAATGTCGACGGCATTTATAATGGTATACCAGGTAATGAGGGAACTGAACTTATTAAAAGAATTGATGAGGAATCTGAAAATCCGGAAAAATATATATCTGCAGTAAAATCAGGATTCGGAAGAGGTGGAATGTACACAAAATGTTCTATTGCAAGAAAGCTGTCTGCACATGGTATAGATGTTTTTATTGCAAACGGAACACGTGATGCAATAATAACAGATATTATCAGGGGGAAGGATGTTCCTTATACTCACTTTGTTGCAGGGAGTAAGAAAGAAACAGGTGTAAAGAAGTGGCTTTCACATTCAGATACTTTTGCAAAGGGTGCTGTTGTTATAAATAGCGGTGCCAGAGAGGCTTTGCTTGGAGAAAAGGCAACCAGTCTCCTGATGATCGGGATAACAAAGGTGAATGGTGTTTTCAGGAGCGGTGATATTGTCAGAATTGAGGATGAAGATGGAAACAATATCGGATTGGGGAAATGCCAGTATGACTCCAAGAAAGCTGAACAATTCATTGGCGAAAAGCTAAATAAGCCATTTATTCATTATGATTGTATGGTTATCAATGAGAAGAATAAATATAGTATTCAGGATTAAAGATTAAAGGAAAAAGGCGAAAGGCAAAATTGAAAGAAAATCAAAACTCAAAACGCTACCACCTCATAACCTTAAACCTTGAACAAGAAACGCGAAACGATTAACTGATGGATTGTACACCCGTTTTTAAAAAAGTAAAAGCAGCCAGCAGGTCATTGAACCTCCTGGGGATGGAAGCGGTCAATAAAATCCTCCTGACGATAGCTGATGCAGTAGTTGAAAACCGTGATTTCATTCTTTCTGAAAATGAAAAGGATCTGGTTTTAATGGACAGGTCCGATCCCAATTATGATCGTTTATTGCTGACTACCGAACGGATAAACAATATTGTTTCCGATCTGAGAAATGTTGCTGGTCTGACCGGACCTCTTGATCGTGTTCTTATGAAGAGTGTAAGGCCAAACGGACTTGTAATATCAAAAGTTTCAGTACCATTTGGTGTTATTGGAGTGATTTATGAAGCAAGGCCTAATGTAACTCTCGATGTGTTTTCACTCTGCATTAAGTCGGGGAATGCCTGCATTCTTAAGGGTGGAAGCGATGCAATTAACTCAAATACAGCTATAGTTCAATTAATACAAGCTGTTCTTGAGAAAAATGATACAGACAAGAATGTAATCGCCCTGTTACCTGCAGGTCGTTATGAAACAACTCAGTTATTGAATGCTGTTGATTATGTTTACCTTATTATTCCCAGGGGCAGCCGTAACCTGATAGATTTTGTTCGTGAAAATTCCGCTATCCCGGTTATCGAAACTGGAGCAGGAATCTGTCATACCTATTTTGATGAGACCGGTGACAAAGATAAAGGCCGGAGGATTATACATAATGCAAAAACCCGTAGGGTAAGTGTGTGCAATGCACTTGATTGTCTGATAGTTCATGAAAATCGGCTGGAAGATCTTGATTATCTGGTAGGTCTTTGTTCTGACTCAGGTGTTGTAATCTATGCTGATGAAAAAGCATTCACTGCTTTAAAAGGGAAGTATCCACCGGAGTTACTTGAGGCGGCGACAAATGAATCGTTTGGCACAGAGTTCCTTTCATATAAAATGGCAGTCAAAACTGTGGAATCTTTTGATGAAGCCTTGCTCCACATTAACAAATATGGATCAAAACACAGTGAAGCCATAATATCTGAAAACAATTCCAGGATTCAATTGTTTTGTAAGTCAGTAGATGCCTCTTCGGTTTATGCCAATGCATCGACTGCATTTACAGATGGAGCTGAATTCGGACTCGGAGCCGAGATCGGCATATCAACCCAGAAACTTCATGCAAGAGGCCCTATGGGACTGGAGGCACTTACAACATACAAATGGATTGTTGAGGGTAACGGTCAGATTAGAATATAAACAGTTATAAATTACATCTATATGATATTTGATTTTGAAGTGATCAAAACTTTTTACGGGGAGCTGGCAGGAAAAATTTCAGTTATCAGGCAAACATTGGGACATCCGCTTACGGTAAGTGAGAAAATTCTTTACAGTCATCTCTATGAGAAATCAGGTAACAAAACATTCAGGCGCGGTATTGATTATGTCGATTTTGCACCAGACAGGGTTGCAATGCAGGATGCAACCGCACAAATGGCCCTGCTCCAGTTCATGATGGCAGGAAAAGACCAGACTTCAGTCCCGGCATCAGTACATTGTGACCATCTCATTATGGCTAAGGAAGGTGCGACTGCTGATATGAAGACGGCTGTTTATACAAATAAGGAAGTTTATGATTTTCTGAGTTCTGTTTGCAATAAATATGATATAGGTTTCTGGAAACCAGGAGCAGGAATAATACATCAGATTATCCTTGAAAACTATGCTTTCCCGGGAGGGATGATGATTGGAACCGATTCACATACACCTAATGCCGGTGGACTTGGCATGATAGCAATTGGTGTGGGTGGAGCTGATGCAGTTGATGTTATGACAGGTATGGGATGGGAACTGAAGCTGCCTAAGCTTGTTGGAATAAAACTTACCGGGAAACTCAACGGATGGACATCACCAAAAGATATTATTCTAAAGGTGGCAGGATTACTTACAGTAAGTGGCGGAACAGGCTGTGTAGTGGAATATTTTGGGGACGGTGCCGAATCGATATCCTGTACAGGAAAAGCAACTATCTGCAATATGGGTGCCGAGATAGGGGCAACCTGCTCGATCTTTAGTTTTGATGATGCCATGTCACGCTATTTAATTGCTACCGGCAGAAAAGAAGTTTCTGATCTGGCAACTGCTAACAGGGACCATCTTACTTCCGATCCGGAAGTTCTTGCAGAGCCTAAAAAATATTATGATACTTTCATCGAGATTAATCTCTCAGAGCTGGAACCTTATATAAACGGTCCTTTCACACCTGATCTTGCAACACCGATTTCACAGATGAAGATAGCTGCCAAAAAAAATAACTGGCCTGAAGATGTTGAAGTTGGTTTGATCGGATCATGTACGAACTCTTCCTATGAAGATATATCCCGTGCTGCATCTGTTGCCAGGGATGCGATGAGACTAAAGCTTAAAACAAAATCAGAGTTTAAGATTACACCCGGATCAGAGCAAATCCGTTTCATTGCTGAGAGAGATGGTTTTCTGGATACATTTACAAAAATAGGAGGTGAAATTTTTGCCAACGCATGCGGACCATGCATTGGCCAATGGGACAGGAAGGGTGCTGAAAAGAATCTTGTTAATACAGTTATTCATTCTTTTAACCGTAATTTTGCCAAGCGAACCGACGGAAATCCAAACACCTATGCATTTGTTGCCTCCCCTGAGGTAGTTACAGCTATAGCTATTTCAGGAAAACTGACATTTAATCCCCTTACAGATACTTTATTAAATACAGATGGTAAGGAGGTTAAATTTTCAGAGCCTGCAGGTATGGAACTCCCACCACGCGGATTCGGAAATATTGACAGTGGTTTTCAGAAACCCGATAAATCTGGTGGTAAAAGCGAAATTAAAATAGCTGCTGATTCAGACAGACTCCAGATACTGGAACCATTTAATGAATGGGATGGTAAGGATTTCAGAGGACTTCCGCTTCTCATCAAAGCAAAAGGAAAATGTACAACTGATCATATTTCCATGGCAGGCTTCTGGCTGAAATACAGAGGCCATCTCCAGAATATATCGAATAATTACATGATCGGAGCAGTAAACTTTTTCAATGAAAAAACCAATCTTATACTTAATCAGAATTCAGGTCAGTATGATACAGTTCCTTCTGTTGCAAGGGCTTACAAAGAATCAGGATTAGGATCAGTAGTAATTGGTGAAGAAAATTTCGGTGAGGGTTCATCCCGTGAACATGCAGCAATGGAACCAAGATATCTCAATGTAAAAGCAGTCATTGTAAAATCGTTTGCCAGGATTCATGAAACGAACCTTAAAAAGCAGGGAGTTCTTACTCTGACATTCTCCGATAAAGCTGATTATAATAAAATACAGGAAACAGACAAAATTGATATTGTTGATCTTAATCAGATGGCTCCTGGTAAACAGGTTAAAGTTGTTCTGAACCATTCTGATGGTAAAAGTGAAACAATTACGGCAAACCATTCCTATAATGAAGCTCAGATCGAATGGTTTAAAGCCGGAAGTGCATTAAATCTGATAAGAAAATTAAAATAAGAGTATGACACCTGAAAAAATTAAGATTGTAAACGGCAAACTGGTTGTACCTGAAAATCCAATAATACCTTTTATAGAAGGAGACGGTACCGGTCCGGACATCTGGAAGGCATCTGTCCGTGTTTTCGACGCAGCTGTAGATAAAGTATACAGAGGTAAGAGAAAAGTAGAATGGAAAGAGGTGCTTGCCGGGGAAAAAGCATTCAGACTGACAGGTAACTGGCTGCCGGATCAGACATTAACAGATTTCCGCGAGTACCTTGTGGGAATCAAAGGTCCGCTTACAACTCCGGTCGGAGAGGGGATGCGATCGTTAAATGTTGCACTAAGGCAAATCCTTGACTTGTATACTTGTTATCGTCCTGTAAGGTATTTCAAAGGAGTTCCCAGTCCGGTCAAAAACCCCGAGAGAGTTAATATGCATATTTTCAGGGAAAACACTGAGGATATTTACGCAGGAATTGAATTCATGCATGGCTTGCCTGAGACCGAAAAAGTTAAGAAATTCCTGATTGAGGAAATGGGTGTTAAGAAGATAAGGTTTCCAAAGACCTCTTCAATCGCAATAAAGCCTGTATCGGTGGAAGGAACTGAACGGCTGGTGCGTCAGGCTGTAAAATTTGCCATTGAGAAAAAACTGCCATCGGTGACTCTTGTTCATAAGGGTAACATCATGAAGTATACCGAAGGATCATTTATGAAATGGGGTTATGCACTGGCTGAAAGAGAATTTGGAGATTCAGTTTTTACCTGGTCGCAGCATAAGAAAATCTCTGATAGTAAGGGACCTGAGGTCGCAGACAACATGTTAAGACAGGCTGAATCGGAAGGCAAAGTTATTATTAAGGATGTTATTGCTGATGCCTTCCTGCAGCAAATTCTTACCCGCCCGGCAGAATATTCTGTAATTGCCACATTAAACCTGAATGGTGATTATATTTCTGACGCTCTTGCCGCAATAGTAGGGGGAATAGGAATTGCTCCCGGGGCAAATATTAACTTTGAAAGCGGTCATGCCATTTTTGAGGCAACTCATGGAACAGCGCCAAAATATGCTGATCTTGATAAAGTTAACCCGGGTTCAGTAATCCTGTCTGGTGCCCTGATGTTTGACTATCTGGGCTGGGATAAAGTTTCTGAGTGTATTTATTCAGGGTTGGAGAGTACAATTCAAAGCAAGAGGGTTACTTATGATTTTCACAGGCTCATGGAGAACGCTACAATGCTTAAAACTTCAGAATTTGCGGATGCAATAATCTCTAATATTAAATTGTAAAAAAATAAAAAATAAAATCTTATGAACGACACCAGTTTCTTTAAAAAGTTGGAGACCTCGGTTAGAGAATCATGCCATATTGATAATGAATTATTTGAGCAATTCGAAGTGAAACGTGGCTTAAGGAATAAGGATGGAACAGGAGTACTTGTCGGACTCACCAACATCGGGGATGTTGTTGGTTATAAGAAAGAAGATGGTAAGGTTGTGGCAATCCCCGGGAAGTTACTATACAGAGGCATTGATATTGAAGACATTACAAAGGGATTCCAGCAAGAAGACCGGCATGGTTTTGATGAGACAGTTTATCTTTTGCTTACGGGCCATTTACCAAATAAAGCGGAATTGAAGGACTTCTCTGAACATCTTGCTTCTATGCGTGCTTTGCCCGATGATTTTACCAAAGACATGATTTTATCAATGAAAGGCAAGGATGTACTTAATATTCTAGCAAGATCGGTACTGGGATTGTATACCCTTGATGAACATCCTGACAGTATAGCTCTTGATAATATGATTAAGCAGTCATTGAACATTATTGCAAAATTTCCAACAATCGTCGCATATTCATATCAGGCATTAAGACACCTTTACAAAGGGAAGACTCTTTCAATCCGCCATCCTCAAACTGAACTGACTCCGGCTGAGAACTTTTTGTATTTAATCAAAGGTGATTGTAAAGGATTTTCAAAACTTGAGGCTGATCTGCTCGACCTGATGCTGGTACTTCATGCAGAACATGGAGGCGGTAATAACTCAACATTTACAATGAGGGTGACCAGTTCATCTGAAACGGATATTTATTCTTCCATAACATCAGCTATAGGCTCATTAAAAGGGCCGTTGCATGGCGGTGCAAATGTCAGGGTTCTGGAAATGATGGAGAACATGAAAGCTCATGTTAAGAACTGGACAGATGAAGAGGAAGTGAAAGAACACCTGCTTAAAATTCTTAATAAAAAGGCAAATGATTTTTCAGGTAAAATCTACGGTATCGGACATGCTGTTTATACCATCTCCGATCCAAGAGCTGCTATCTTAAAGGCAAAAGCAAGAGAACTTGCAATAGAAAAAGGTCGTCTTGATGAATTTGAACTCTATTCACTGGTTGAAAGACTGACACCTGAAGTTTTCAGGGTATTTAAAGGAGAGAAATCGACGAAAGTAGTTTGCATAAATGTTGATTTTTATTCAGGTTTTGTTTATTCATGTCTTGATATTTCAAAGGAACTTTATACTCCGCTGTTTGCAATTGCCAGAGTTTCAGGATGGTGCACTCACAGAATAGAGGAGCTGACCTTCTCAGCAAAAAGAATTATCCGTCCCGCATTTAAAAATGTCTACGGCAAGCATGAATATGTTCCTTTAAATATGAGGTAAAAAATATGAGCGAATCGATTCCACAGTATGAAGTACTTATTGTAGGAGGGGGTGTTGTAGGTACAGCACTTCTCTACACATTAAGTAAATACACAGATATCAGGAATATTGGATTGATTGAAAAATACTCCGACTTTGGCCTTGTAAACTCTGCATCCTATAATAACAGCCAGACTCTTCATTTTGGTGACATAGAGACCAATTACTCTATTGATAAAGCCAGAAGTGTAAAACGGATGGCAGATATGGTTATGAAGTATCTTGAAAGTGAAAAAGATCAATCCGGCACGAAGAAAATATTCAGCAAGTATTCGAAAATGGTCCTTGCTGTCGGAACAAGTCAGGTACAGGAACTGAAAAAGAGATATCCTGCTTTCAGTGAGCTTTTTCCAAAGTTGAAAATGATAGGCAGAGATGAAATCGGGAAAATTGAACCAAGAGTGCTGGAGGGAAGAGATCCTGAACAGGAAATACTGGCCCTTGTTACTGAAGATGGCTATACAGTTGATTTTAAAAGACTTTGTCATTCGTTTGTGGATAATTCACTGAAAAATAATCCTGTTTTGGATATTCATCTTGAGACGAAGCTTTTAAAGATCTCAAAAAACGAAGATCACTATAGTGTTTTGACAAACAAAGGTGAATTCAGGGCTTCTGTGGTTATTATAGCTGCAGGAGGTCATAGTCTGATGATTGCAAAATCTCTCGGCTATGGAAAGAACCTGGCTGTATTGTCAATGGCAGGCAGTTTTTATACTGCTCCAAAAGTACTTAATGGTAAAGTATATACAATACAGATACCAAAATTGCCATTTGCAGCGATTCATGGAGATCCTGAGGTTCATAGTGAGCAGGTTACAAGATTTGGTCCGACAGCAAAACCGATATTCCAGCTGGAGCGGCATAACATGTCAACATTTTTTGAGTATTGGAAAACTTTTGGTCTTGGATTAAGTCCAATTATCAGCCTGCTGAATATTATTTTTGATAAGGTTCTGTTTAGCTACATTTTTGTCAATTTTTTATATGATTTGCCATTTATAGGTAAGCGTTTGTTTATCAAAGAAGTAAGAAAGATAGTGCCATCACTGAAATTAAGCGAACTGCGGTTTGCCAAAGGGATCGGCGGAACCCGCCCGCAGATAGTGAATAATACGACAAGGAAACTTGAAATGGGTGAGGCAAAACTTGCTGGTGATAAAATCATCTTCAATATAACACCTTCCCCCGGAGCTTCAACCTGCCTGGGAAATGCCTATTCTGATACTTCTGAGATTATTAAATTTCTGGGCAATAAATATAAATTCAATAAGGAAGCATTTGAAAAAGATCTGATGTAATCATGATCCTGCATAAACCAGAAGTGCCAGTCCGGCCAGGTAAGCAAGGAACATAAATAATATCAGCATATTTACTGACTTAGTAGCTCCTTTAAACTCTTTCCATATAAAAACGCCCCAGAGAGCTGCTATAAGGGTTGCACCTTGTCCCAGTCCATACGATATGGCAAATCCGGCCTTTCCTGAAGCAAGGATACTCATCGACATGCCTATGTTCCAGATCACACCACCAAGAACACCTGTCAGGTGTACTGCCAGACTACCATTTTTATAGTCCCTGAAAGTCAGTGGTTCTCCGTCAAATGGTCGCTTCATTATGAGATAATTGAACAGAAAATTGCTGCCAAGTACACCCAGTGCAAAAAAGAAAAGAGCTGTGTATGGTGTTAGTTTTCCTGCTTCCGGAAGTACAAAACTGCTAGCCATCGAACTGGCAACGAACCTGTAGAAAAGAGCCATCAGTACACCTGCTGATATTGACAGGAGTATTCCCTTGCCTGATACCTTTTGCAAAGATGAACTGTGCTTCTTATAAGCGATTGCATCAATTACTATTGCTGCTACTATAAGGGTAACTCCTCCAAATAACCAAAAGGCGTTCCCTTGTGGTGCAAAAACATAATTTATAATTACTCCAAGGGCTAAAGCAATTCCGACACCTACCGGAAATGCAACTGCCATACCTGCAATCGCCATAGCGGCAACAAGCAGAATATTGGAAGCATTAAAAATAATCCCTCCGACAACTGCATTCAGTATATTCCGTGGTCCGGCCTGACCAATATCTTCTATAAATCCCCTTCCGTTTTCACCGTTGCTTCCAAGGGTGAAACCGAGCAGGAGAGCAAACAGGAGTATGCCCAAAACATAATCCCAATAGAACAATTCAAACCTCCAGGACTTGCCTGCAAGTTTCTGAGTGTTGCCCCACGATCCCCAGCAAAGCATGGTAACAATACAGAGGATTATAGCTAACGGATAACTTTGTGGAATGAACATGATAATTGAGTTTGTAGTGAGCCAGAGTTTGGAGTAACTAAAGTTAATAAAACAGAGATCTTACAAATAAAATAACTTTAAGTACTCCAGGCACTTTAGGCACTCTAGGCACTTGTTAATACTATTATTCAAATGAATATTTATATGTATCACTTTTCTTTTTCGCTGTTTTAAAGATTGTTGCTGAGGTAATATACACCCTTGTTCCTTCTGATTCGGGTCGTTTTTCTCCTTTTACAACCACTCTTACCTCATGATCCCCCGGTTTCAGGTTAAGAACATGCCAGATGCTTTCTGTATGTTGCTGTTTGGCAAAGTTATAGTAGGTATCTATGCTTCGGTTAAGTACTCCGTCAAGGTAAATGTCAGCTTTACCCCCGTCCTTATACCAGTTACCTGTTAAAGATATCCCACTTCCTGAAAACTTAATTAAGAGCTCATCACCGGCATTCTCACTGTATTGTGACTGTTTCCTCAATTGCTGATCTCTTCCTGAAGTAACTTCATATGACTTCCATTTCCCCCTGAAGACCCACCCATTTTCATCGAAGACAGATATTTTTTTGTCAAAAACAATGTCAGGAAATGCTACTTCAAGAACAGGTGCTACAGGCAATTGAATCTTTACCATTATCACCTTATCAGTTACTTTCCCGCTGTCTTTTGCAATCAGATCCAGTGCATATTTGTAGGTGCTGTTTACAGCTGAATTGAATGAATAAGTGGTATTGATGAAAATTGAATCGCTTATTGCCTTTACTCCAGCCTGCATGTTTTCAGGCAAACCGCTAAAGCCTTTTATTACACCCAGAACTGCGAGAGCATTTGACGGATTACAGTCGGAATCCTGTCCGCAACGGGTGGTAACTTCGAGCGTTTTCATAGGATCCCCTTCTCCATACAGGAGTCCCATTACTATATATGCACCGTTCAGTTTGGCATCGATGTTAAAAGTTGAACCTGCTCCGCAAATATCTACATCACCCCATTTTGCTTCAAGCTCTTTCCATGACGCCTGCCAGTCAGAGGGATACTGCTGATGCAGTTTAATCACATCTTTTACAATCTTATAATAGTCACTTCCGGAAGGAATTGACAGGAGAGCGGCATCAATAATTTTTGGAATATCTGATTCAAAATATGCCTCTGAATACAGGGCGGCTACGAAGATACCTCCGTATACTCCATCACCATAATTCATTATCCGGCCGACTTTATCTGCAATGGCTGAAGCTGTCTGTGGCATTCCAGGACACATAAATCCGATATAATCTGCTTCTATTTGAAAATCAATATCATCTGCATGAATATTATACTGGGGACTTCCTGACAAGGGGGCAAAAATACTATCGTAATAATTCTTCCTGGCCTGCATATTGGCATGCCAGAGCGGATATCCGGCTTTAGCGAACATCTCCTGATATTTCTTTGATGGTGCATCAAGACCATACTTATCCATAGACATCAGGAAGGTAAGCTGCACATATATATCATCCTGCCACATACTACCTTTAATATCGGATGGTTTCCATTTTATAGAATCACTGTAAATTTTACCCTGGGCTCTGAATTCGGTCGGAGCGCCAAATGTCACGCCAATCATCTTGCCGGCCCATCCGCCTGCAATCTTGTCTTTCAGAACTTCAGGCTTGATGGTTCTGAATTCATTAGAAGTGTTTTTGCAGGAAATCGTTAACAAAAGAAAAACTGCAATTAAGAGAAGTGGTTTTATTGTTTTCATAACTATTTATATATGTGACCTTTAATAATATTATTTGTTTCAAACTTTTTGCCCTCTTTCCCCTAAAAGGGATATAATTCTGCTATATTTTAGCGGAGAGGTTGAAAAAGTAGATTTTTTTTGCTCTTCCCCTTTGAGTTATTTTGTGCCTTACTTCGTGATCCTTTGTGGTTCAATGAATTAGCTTTAACCACAAAGGTACACTAAGGTCTGCACTAAGGTTCACAAAGGACTTTTTCAACATCCTCGGGGCGCTATTTTTTTACAGGTACATGCATCATTCTATCTTCTATAAATTTACTCATTTCGGGAACTGGCATTTTTTGCTTCACGTAATAATGTTTTCCGCTTGTATTGTTTTCCCATTTATTACTTCCATCGGAATTAATAATAATTTTCCCTCTCACAGTATCGAAGAAATATCCTGTCCCGTAAACACCTATCAAAACAGCAGTTTCATCCCAGCTCATTCTTCCATATTTATCCTCTTCCGAAAGAGGAATGCTTATCCTGAAGACATCTTTCACAGGACTGTTTTGGACCGGTGACTTCATTAACCGTAAACCTGTCCGGATTTCCCATCCAATTTCGAACCCGGTAAAAATGATCTCCCCCGGCCAGTTTTCAAACACATTTTTTGATGATGTTGAATCCATGTAAATGTTGAATTCTTTTCCTGCCGGAAATTTTCCAGCCATTGATACCAGCAGCTTAACCTTCTTTTTTATAAGTTCCATTCCCGTAAGTGGTGAAGAGGAATCAGATTGTGACGTCATCAGATTATTAAGATTGGTTAAGAATCCTACTGTTAGAATTGTTACACTATTATCAGGTTGTGAGGACAGTATTCTTCTATATATTTCAACAGCATCTGCCGCTTCGGATGTTGATTTTATTTTATGCGGATACCTGCCAACAATAGAATCTGCCCAGTGTTGTGAAGATCCCAGATTTACACCATTGGTTTTTGGTGCACCTATCAATATCCCCGGTTGTCCGAAATATGTATTGATGACATCAATTGATGGTGCCACAAGTTCATGCTTGTTTGAGGCAACAGTCGCCAGTATTTCTGCTTTGCCACTGTCAGCCATAGCATGAAGAAATGCGAGTGCGCCTACATCATCGTAATCGGGACCAAGATCGGTATCGAAGATGATTTTAACAGGATCGTTTATTTTATCTCCTGGTTGATTAGCGCAACCAAGGAAAATGACAAAAAAGAGGATTAATAATTTAATTTGTAATTTCATGTAACTTATTATATATTAATTATATCCATGTTTTTTGGATCCCTCCTGATTCAACCACCCAACCCCCCTAAAGGGGGGCTAATTTTCGTGTAATAATTAAGTCCCCTTTAGGGGATTTAGGGGCGGATCTCTTCTCTATATGGTGCCGAAGCCTGAGCGCCCATTCTGGTTACAGAGATAGCTGCCGCTTTATTTGCAAAGGCCACTGCATCAGCTAATTCGACATCTTCTGAAATAGCGACAGCAAGAGCGCCGTTAAATACATCTCCTGCGGCAGTTGTATCAACTGATTTTACCGGAACGACCGGAATAAGCACTGACACAGCCCCTGATAACAGGTATGCGCCTGAAGCTCCCATTGTTATGATCACATGCTTAACTCCTTTATCACACAGTTTTTTCGCAGCTGACTCAGCTGATAGCACATCATGAACTTTTACTCCGGTAAGAATTTCAGCTTCAGTTTCATTCGGAGTTATCAGGTATAAGCATCTCAGTAAATCATCTGACAGATGATTGGCAGGGGCAGGATTCAGAATAACCCTGCATCCTCTTTCAGATGCCCTCTTTGCTGCATATTCCACTGTGCTGACCGGAATTTCAAGCTGCATAAGGAACAGGTCAGATCGGTCAGACTGGAATATTTCATCCTTGATATCATCTGGAGATAATGTGCCATTCGAACCAGGAGCAACAACAATACTATTCTCACCATTTTCATCCACAGTAATAAGTGCAACACCTGATGGATTTACAGGATCCTTGATAATATACCTTGTATCAATTTTTTCTTTTTCAAACAGGTCTGATGCTTCAGATCCAAACATATCATTTCCGGTTTTTGTAACAAATGTTACATTTCCGCCGAGTCTTGAGGCAGAAACAGCCTGATTTGCTCCTTTTCCACCCGGATTCATGAGAAATTTTCCGCCCAGTATAGTTTCTCCGGGAACAGGGAGCTTTTTTGATTTTATCACCATGTCAGTGTTCGAGCTTCCGATAACAATTATTCTGGCCATAAATGAGTTCAGATTAGGATAACTCAGGTAAAAAATACAATCTAAGATAGATTATTCTTCTGACTTTTCTGTTTTCTTCCCGCTATGTTGTTAAAAAAAGTCAATTGCAGGTTTTAATTCAATGTACTATGTAAAGAAGTAGGCTTAAGCCCAAAAATAATTATTAACTTTTCAGAAGATTAAATTGCTTTAAAATATGAAGATTCTAATGACAATTTTCTTAATACTCATATCACTGAGTGAGGCTGTGATAGCGAGTATTTATCCTTCCGGTTTAACATGTGAATATCTGAAAAACCCGATGGTCATTGATATTCCAAATCCGAGACTTTCCTGGATAAACACAGATCCTGACTTTTCCAGGAATCAGATTCAGTCTGCATGGCAAATCAGAGTGTCATCCTCCAGGGAGGCACTTTTAAATGATAATGCCGATCTATGGAATAGCGGCAAAATAATTTCAAATGAATCAACAAATATAATCTATAAAGGTAAACCTCTTGCTTCAAGACAGAAATGCTGGTGGCAGGTACGGGTATGGGATGGGAAGGGCAAAGCGTCAGACTGGAGTGAACCTGCATTCTGGTCGATGGGTCTTCTAAAACCGGATGAATGGGTTGCGAGGTGGATCGGAGCCCCATGGCAGGGTGAGGAAACTCTGCCAAAACCATCAAATCCTGGTGCACGTATGCCTGAACAGCTGCCTCCCCCTGCACCAATCTTCCGCAAGGAATTCAGC
>Ga0208980_10000902_pt1 | contig 17589 bp, 28 predicted proteins | sample WetSurMetagenome_3_FD_187993 | JGI IMG/M metagenome (GOLD analysis project Ga0208980, IMG submission 187993) | Wetland microbial communities from Twitchell Island in the Sacramento Delta, sample from surface sediment Aug2011 Site A1 Bulk (version 2) | ecosystem: Environmental > Aquatic > Marine... | reverse complement strand
CTGTGACCACCCCAGCTGCGCGTAAGGATCAAAGCGCAACTTTGAGTCTGTGTCGACACCCACCCACTGCATAGCAGCACTGCCTCCCGTTGTATTGAACAGCACATTACCAATACTATTGACACAGATAGAACAAGTATTATAAGAATCACCCCCAATGTATACCGCATTCCAACTTGAGTTCCCAATAGCAATAGAACGATCTACCCCTGTACCGGCATACTCTGGTGCAATCCTAAAGGTATTGCTTACCCAACCGAACTTCATACGCTCATAATTACTGGCATCTGTATATGTGTTGTAAATGTGGAATATTTGGGCGTTAGTGCCGTTGCGTTGTGCTAGTGTTTGAGCAGCATCGCGGTAAAACCTTAAATCACCTTGTGTTGCTTCAGTGGTTGATGACCACCCAAAACTGCCAGCAGCGGGCAACTGAACGCTTGGAGTAAAATCTACACCTGATAACATCAACATGTTTGTGCTATTATATGTGAAGTGCATGGACTCATTACCCATGTGTTTTATTTGTGTAGAAAAGCTGTCACTGGTTTCGTGCATCAGGTATAGTATATTACCAAGAACCTTCATACGCCCATTACCTTTACCAACTTTAAATCGGCTAGTTCCCCCTATTTGCAAATCCATTAATAGGCTTGCTACATTGGATGTGGTATCGATTACATTAAACTTAAGTCCAGTAAACGTAACAACTGCATTATTCCATTCTGCTGATAAGTCCAGTACTTTAGTATTTGTAGTTAGTTGCCCAGCATTAAAACTTTGAAACTCTTGTCTAGTTATATGTTTTGACTCAGTAGCACTACTATCTACTATTAGTAATAAGTCATCTGGTGCAGTCTGAGCACCTGCTAAAGGTGTTAAATCAGATACTTTTATTGGAGTTGTCATTATTGTCCCTCTAGCGCTATTCTAATACCGCTTTCTAATAATACAGAGCCACCAGACTCCAGTAATAAATCGGCTGTAAATATTAACATTACTATAGGTATAACGCTAGTTGATGTTATCGAAGTAACATCTGCATACTCTAGTGTTGGTATATCAGCCATTTTAACTATTTCCAGCAGCTATAGAGAAATATGTTACTTCAATTCTCTGTCCTACTAATACATCGGTGTAGTCCACCGTCATCTCTCCACCAGCATTAGTAATAGTTATACTACCCTGGCAGTGACACTCTATACCTGAAGCATCATACATTCTAAAGTATCCGAGTGTGCCCTCTGCGTTTGCAGATAGGTCTTCCCAGACTCCTGATTTAGTTATTATGCCATCTAGTGGGGCACTCATAAAATCAAGAGGTAAAATCATTTCTGCTATTAACTCACCTATAGCTGCTAAACTACAATTAATAGGCTTTGAACCAGTATATAATCTTAATAGTGGAGATGTACCTAACGTAATCTCGAATTGGTTAAGCTGATTATTCCTTAACGTAACCGAATATTGCATTGTTTATTCTCCAAAGAATAAAGGGGGCAATACATAGTGCATTGCCCCCAAATATTTTTACTAGTTAAATTAAGTCCAGCGTAAGCATGCTACAGCTTGACCGTCAACAGTAGAAATTTGTTGGAAGCCCATACGTAGAGAAGCAACCATTAATCTCATTTGATATTCAACATTGTAATCAGATTCAAGTGTTAGACCTCGGTAGTTACCTACCATAAAGTTATTTGCATTTAGAGCAACAGCACCAATAGCACCAGCAGTACCACCGGCTTTAGCAGCAAATTCACCAGATACTAGAACCGGAGAGCCTAGAACCATACCAATTTGACCAGTTAAAATTGTAGCATTACTACCAACTTTATCCATAGTCTGGAAGTTACTATCATCTAAAAGGTCAAAATAAACATCACTAGAAACGACATACACTATGTCAGAAGGGTTTAGTCCCCATACACCTAGGTTTCTACGTAAAGTTGCTAGATTAGCAACGGAAACTTTAGAAGTAGTTGTAACAGTTACGTTTGAAGTAGAGGTTTGATACTGAGTAATACCTTTAAGCGGATTAGGGAAAGAACCAGCATCTAGTAGTAGACCCTTGTCAATAGCCTTAGCAGTTCTACGAATCATAGCATCGCGGATAAGTGGTACTAAAGGTAGGATGCTATCATAGTCTTCCTCATTACCAAGGAATTCTTTAGTAGCTAGTTTATAGGCACTGATAGAGATTTCCTTTAGGGTATGAGTTTGTGCAGTACCAGAAGATGCTGCAGCCATGAATGAAGTAGGAGTAACCCAGTTAGCATAACCTGCTTCAGGATTAACTGGTAGTTTCATAATAGGACCAGTCATAGTAATACCACGGAATAAAGGTTGAATTACTAGTTTACGACGAATTTCCTCAAGCATGTTTGTAGAAACAGCATCTTCCCAAGAAGCAGAAGGAATGTGAGCACCATACTTTTGAACTAGATTTTCAAAGGCTTTAGTAGTTTCTAAAGGCTTGCCCATAGCTTTAGCTAGGATAACGGCAGTCTCTTTTTCTGCTAAACTAACACTATCACCAGCATTCTTTTCTTCGAACTTCATTTTGCTTTCATGTAAAGCTTTTAGTTCGCTACTTTTTTCTGCTAGTTCTCCGCGTAGGTCTTCAAAGGCCTTAGCTACAGAAGCGTCATTTTCAACCATACGTTTTTCAATGTCAGCAACTAGTTTTTCAGCGCCGGATTGACCAACTTCAATACCTTTTGCAACATTAGCAGCAGCTTCAGCAGCAGCAGCGGTTGCAGCAACATTAGCAGCATTAGCAGCTTCAGTTGCTTTTTGAGCAGCAGCAATAGCAGCAGCTTCAATCATTTTTTGTAATTCTACAGGATCCATACTAAACTCCTTGTCTTCGTTGAGTTTGCCTGAGTTAGATAATTGTTTAATTTCTTCATCAGTATTGCCAACGTGTTTTTCTTGTGAAATAAAAGATTTTTTAAACTCTAATTCTTCTTCTACTGAGTCAAATGACTTAGATAGAGAAAATAGAGAATCTTGATTTGCGGGAACTGATACAACGCTAATTTCTAGTAATTCTAAGTCTTTAATAACAAAAACGTTAGTCTTAGTATCGTAATCTGCGTCTTTAACAACAAATCCCACTGAAAAGGCTTTTAGTATGCCTTCTTTTACTAGCTCGTATACATCTCCAGCCGCTTTACTAATTTTACCAACAATCTCAATACCACCTTTGTCTACTGATATTTTAGTAGCGGTACCAATTGGTCTTGTATGGTCATGAAAAGCTAAAAGAATTGGATTCTTTTTGTAGTTATCAATACCACCTTGGGTCCAAGCTTCTTCAAGTACAACGTCATTTGTTCTATCTTTAGTAGTAGTATTTGCATACCCTCTAATAGTCAAAGATTCGTCTTCACCTGCTGCTTTTTCAATTAGCTCAATGCTGGAAATTAATTCAAATGTCTTTTTAGTCATTATTTTGAATTATCTCCTTGTGGAGGTCTTCCACCATCTGTAGGATTAGACGCGCTACCGGCAATGTTAGCGGGAATTCTCAGATCGTCATGACCTTCAATTTTATCATATCTTAGTTCTTGTCTAGCCTCATTTGGAGTAATGATGCCACCATTAACTAATCCGACATGATATGCGGTAGATTCTTTCATATCAGGTTGTATTGCTGATACTTTAGAACCTTCTGGTTCCAAATTATAGCCAAAGTATCTCTCAAAGGCTGAAGTTACTTTACGAACAAGTGGAAGAACTGTTTCTAAATAAAATAACCTTAAATTTGGACTAATGTTTGCATTATTTCCACCATACAATAGAATTGATGGTACTCCTAATGCCATTAATATATCTTCGTCTTTTTTATTGACTGAAGTTTCAAAGTCTAACTGTTGAAAATTAATATCAGTTATCTTTGCTATGTCTAACCCCCCATCTAAAATTAATGGGCGCTTTCCGCCTTTGGTAGGGTTATACTCTCGTTGCCAAGACTCAATTAGTCTTGCCTTAATTTTATCACCTAGTACATTGGGAGATTTTAGTACGAGACCGGGGACTGCTCCGTTAGAGAAAAAATTATCTTGGAAAGTAGTCATCTTCTTCCTAGTATTTAGCGTAGTGCTAGTACTTTTCAGTCTAGAAGTACCTCGATATATAGAGTCAGATGAGTTATCAGAAATATGTATAATCTCATCAGGTTTGAAGTGTACAGACCCAGAATATATGTACTCTTTTACAAAGGTTTTAGGGTCTGTTATAATTTCTACGTTAATTGCAGGTAAGTTGTATAAAAATGCCCCATCATAGTAAATAAAGGCGTTACCTTCAATTATTAAGTCTGTATATAATAAAGATCTAAACTTTATTATATCTTGGAACATATTTGGTTGTGTATTTAGTAGTGTATTTACCTTAGTTTTTCTAATATTACTAACTATAGGTACAACCCCGTTTAGTTTTTCAGCTATTGATACATCGAAAGAACTAGCGCCATTTACAATCATATCAACACCGCGTCGTACGGCTTCTATTTCATTATAGGCTTTAGTGTAGGAAACATAACCAGTATTTGCTGGTACTGAGTCTCCTTGCTCCATATTAATGTATGGTTGGGCTGGATTAAGTTTTTGTCGTAACCAGCTTGTTATCCACATACTTATCCTTCTGTATTTCAACCCAACGCTTTTGTTTTAAAGCAGTATTTAGCGCAGGTCGCTTTCCGTATAAACGGTGTAATTGTTCATGGTGTTTATGACATAAATTAGCAGCTTCTATATATAGTTCTGTATTATGCAATACTATAAATTCATCTCTAACTCGTATAATATCCTCGGCACATAAAATATCAATCTCATTATCAGTAAGCCACTTATTTAACATTTCAGTGACAGAATAAAAATGATGGAAGTCTACACCTTCAGTATCTCCACATATTTCACATATTCCAGTTTTAGTATACCCGTGTTTGGCTTTGTCTCTAACGTACTTTACCACATCTCTTTTTAAGTCCATAAATAAGTTATATCACTCCATTTTAGGTATTATACACCCATTAGAAAAAAATATCAAATCTAAATTTATTTAGCATATAAGTTTTTTTACTCTATACACTAGAAATACCTGTGGTATACGAATATAGAGCATATCTTAAGGCATCTGCAGCATGCGAGTAGTCGTCATGCTTAGGTCTCTCTTTAATTAGGTTTGAACCCTCATCCCATCTATATTGGTCTAAAGCCGCTAGTAAATTTTCGCATTTAGGATCCACTACTAGCCTATTATTTTCTACTATAGTTTGGCAGTAGGCAATACCATCCAATACAGACTTATTAGCATTAAGAGTAGCAAGATTATAACCATAAGCCCAATCATAGCGAGTTTGTTGGGCTGACGAGTCAATGAAAATCGCCTGAACATTATACTTTTCCTCTAACATTAAAATTGCGGTAGCATGATGACCAGTAGTTTTTTCTGTTTCATAATACTCGTCTAAGGCATACCAGCATTCTGTTTCATAATCGTAACCAAATACTATAGCAACAGTAGCATCCTTAAAGCCTATGTCTAAGCCAATAATAGTATCCATCTTACTAATGTCAAGTTCCGATAGGTTTTGAACTTGTGAGTCGGTATCGAATTTGTAAATCTGACCTTCGAAGGACGTAAAGGAGGCTTCATATTCTTGCTCAAATTGAGCTTTAGTAACAGCTTTTCTAGCTTCTTTTATGTCTTCTTCAGAGACTCTAGGATTCTCTCTCCAATCAGCGTGAACAGAGACCCACGCCGGAAAGTCCGGACTGAATCCGCGATAGAAGTATTTCGCAAACCAATTATTTTTTCCGCGAGGAGTAGAAATAAAAATACACTTACTCCCAGGCTTATCAAGAGTAGGGCGTAAAGCCACACTAAAAGCATCTTCACCGTCATCTGTTAGAGCGGCCTCATCGAATATAATAAGATCATAACTTCTCCCTACACAAGAGTCTACTTGGGATACCGAACCCATACGTATAGTTGAATGGTTTGATAGCTCGATAATCCTATCTTTGCTATTATCCTTTTCAACTTCAATATCAAAAACTCTAATTAGTTTTCTCTGTTCTTCAAATGAAATATTAGACAGAGAATAGTTAGGGGACATAATTAGTACGTTAGATTTAGGTACTAATGTAACTAATTGTCCAATAATATTAGCAACTGTAGTTTTACCAATACGTCTACTTAAGGCTCCAGTAATAAATCTATACTTAGGATTATTAATGGCATTTATCATGGCCATCTGTGGGCCATTAGCCTCTATATTTAGCATACCTAAGTATTTTTCTATAGGAAGCTTAATAAAACGCTCTTCTTTAGTGAAATTAGTAATTTCAGTACTTGATACGTCATCTCTACTTATTGCTAGCATAAAAATCCAGTAGTACCACACTTAAATACTTTGTAGAATGTGCCAATTACTAAATAAGCAAAGGCTAGTCCTACTATAAAAATTATAAAATTATTCATTTGGCCATATACTTACGTACCCTTCATCATCTAAGTCTACTTTTACTTCTCTATTAGGAAATAGATTTTTAACTTTGTCTAAAAATCCTGTTTCTCCATAAGTTAAATCAAAGGGTAATTGTCCTGATCGATAATTTAATTTTTCATAGATTCTTAAATCATCAATTAAAATTAGATCTTTCTTATTGCTTCTATACTTAGTAATGATTTCAAGTTCTTTAACTAGAGGTAATACCTCCATAGTTTCGTTAATTGTGCCAAATAAATGTGGGTAGTGAGCATCTAGCCAAAAGACAACGTCCTCTTCTACTTCTTGACAAAGTTTTTCTAGATGTTCTGTACTATTACCCTGTAAAAATTTAACATTAGGAGCTTTTGGGTTCCAATGATCAAATAGGTCAATTGTATAACCTCTTTCACATTGTTGAGCTAAAAAATTTGCCCCACTACCGTGACTAGTACCTGTTTCTATAAATACTTTATATTTGTTAATGTCTTCTATTTTAAAGTGTGCTACCACTCCCATTAAATAGTCTCCTTAGGGGTACAAATTTCATTAATTGATACTAGGTGTTCATACTTATTTTCTTTTTTTCCAAAAAAATTACTGCTATTGTATAGGTATGGGTGATGTTTCATATGATTATAACCAAGTTCTTCAATATAACTAATTAAACTATCAGATTTATCTACTCTATCATTTTCTAAATACATTATAGGCTTATTAGTTTTGATAAATTCTGTACCACCACGTAGTACTTCCTCTTCCATTCCTTCAACATCAATTTTTAGAAATACTTTACCAATAATACTATATTTTTTCACAATACTATCTAAAGTTAGGATATCTACTAGTTGCCCGTTATATCCAAGTCTATTAATTTCTACGCCACCATAGTTATTTGGTTGAGAGTAGTCTAAATCTGGCATATGTAGGCTCCCAGCCTCCGCGCCACAGCCTGCATTGATACATATTACATTCTGTAAAGAGTTTAAAGCTACATTAGCACATAAAGTATAAAATATAAAAGGTTGGGGTTCAATGGCAATCACTCTTTTTACTTGTTTAGCTAATCCTACGGTGTGTGCACCAATATTAGCACCAATTTCAATTACTGTAGTATCTTTATCAATAATAGTTGAAAAATACTCCATCTCTAAATGGGAGAACTCTCCATAAGTAATTAAGGCACCACCAACATAAATATCATTTTGATTAGCTAAAAATGTTCCATCTTTACCAAATACTAAGGTATGAAACCCATCTAGCTCTAGTTTATTATGCTTTATTTTATACATTTATTATACATCCCAATATAGCTACTAGTTTATCTGTAGCTGTTTTTATTTAAAAACCTTTATAACTCTATGACTAACCAAGTAGTCCATACTATAAGAACAATGGATAGTAGTATTCTAGCGACTACGTACCTTATCCATTGTTTATCTGTTCCAATTTTAAGTATACCAATAGTAAATATAACTGATACTAAGTATATAGCAACTACTAGCAGCGCAACTTGATGTACATTAATACGATCAGTTATATACTGCCACATATTACATAGCCTCTAAAGCAGCTTCCTTATATAAAGCTATAGCTAGCAGTTTGTAAGGGTCTATGTCTATATTTGTACTAGGAGTAGCTTCAAATTTAAAATTGGCTAAGCTATATATCATAGTTCCTGCTAGTATAAAGGTAGTGTTTAACCTAGCATTATAGTAAATGCCTGGAGTGGCATATGAGCCCACTAAGTACTCTTTGCCTATACCGGCATCAAATTCGACTACGCTTGTTGTGTACGCCATTCTGCAACCTTCCTTTCACAGTCATCAAAATTCATATTACGAATTAATGTAGCATTTTCATACCAAATAGATGTATCACCTGTTAAGCCCCAACGGAAGTCGGTATCTATACCCGGTACCAAAATAAATACTTTCTTACCCAAGGCCCCAGCGACATGAGCGATTGAACTATCAATAGTAATTACTGCGTCTAATGAGGCAATATATTTAATAGTGTCTTCCCAGGACTCAATATTAATGGGCTCAGCAATCTTAGGTTTTATTCCGTATTGTAGACTAAAAAGTTTGCCATACTTTTCAAAACGTTTAAACATGTTTTCATAGCTGCTACGGTTAGCGTCATTACCGTGGTTAGGGTTTCCCTTCCACACAATGCCTATACCTCCAGCTAAGTTACTATCTAATTCACCTGTATAGTTTAAGTATTTGCCATAAGGAATCTCATTAAAATAAGCTCCCAAGCTACAGATAGGTACGTAGTAGTCATGCGGAATTTCACTAGTATTGGTAGTCTCATATCCACTAAAGAATACTTTTAAGGTATCTGGTACTTGTATTATAATTTTTACATGATCAGCGATATATGGTAAATAACGCATGAACATGATATTATCTCCAATACCTTGTTCAGTCATTACAAGTACTGTACCATCCGTCTCACCTAGCCACCTAGGTTTATCAGTATGTGAAAGTTCAACTGGAGTAGACTTATGAAATCGCCATTCATAACCCATCCAACCGTCTTTAAATAGGTCCAAGTTGCCAGAACATGCGCGCTTTAGCACTGAAAGTGCCCGATTCCAGCCTGCATCGGCGTAATCAGGATCAACAGTTAAAGCTTTTTCAAAATAATCAAATGCAGTTTCTTCGCGATTCCACATATGATGTATAAGTCCTACATTATTTAAAGCTAAAGCATAATTATTATCTAATTTTAAAGAAGTTTCGAAACAAACTAAAGCTTTCTTTAAGTCCCCAATCTGCTTATAAGCAGCCCCCATATTTAAATGGGCTTCTTTAGTAGGGTTTATATTAATACTCTGTTTTAATAGCTTGATTGCTTTATCATATTTTCCTTTATGAAAGCAATCAGTACCTTTATTATACAGACCATTAGCGTCACTCAAGTAATCTCTCCAATAATTTTCCGTAGTTTCCGCTTCCAAACGGAGACTCATTAATTTGAACGTTAGTCTGAACCTTAGGCGTATTATTCTTCGCTTTCTCATGTTCAGTCATTGATTTTATCTCTTCCATACGCATCTTATGTGCTAAAGCTAGAAGATCTGCAATGTCTTTGGTACTTCCCATTCCAGACTCTACCATCTCCGAAAGTTTTTTCTCGATGAGATCATCCATAGCGTCCGCTATCTTAAAACGGTTACGGTATCCAGCACTTAAATACACGGTATCTAAGTAGTTTTTGACTTCAGGTTTACGTAAATATTGTGAAACTTGAGAATCATCTATACCTAACATGTGAGCAGTTTCAGATACCGATTGTGTTTGCAGGTACGTTTGAGCGATCTCTAGTTCCTCAGGTTTTATTGGTATAATTTCGTTCATATAGCACCTTGAGGTTATTTACTACTACAGCAAATAATACTACGTTAATTGCGGCAAGTTCCCAAACAGGCACCGAAGGTGCCAGATATAGGTAACCTGCCATAACCAAACCTTTAAATACAACAAATCCAATTTTTCCAAACTTAGCAAATATCCATTTTGCTAGAGGATTAATTTCATATTCTATAGCTTTGAGTGAAGTACCTAAATCTATAAGCATAAGTATAAGGGCTAAAATTATCATTTCATTATCCACGGGCGATACACAAAGGTACGTAAATTATCATTTTCAGGTACTGCATCTTTCCAACCATATTTCCAGTAAATAGGGCCTAAAACTTGAGGATTCTTTAACCAAACCCACGGAGCATCTTTTACACTAATAACTTTTTTACCAAAGTTTGATACTGGATTACGAACACACAGGAATAACCATTCTTTAAAACGATTGCCAGATGTTGGAGCTTTATAGTGAGTAGTACCTCTACCATACTTAAAGTTTCCAAACCAAGTAGTAGTTCCGTTCCAAGGTGTAAATAATAAGATAGCTACTACAAAAAAGCTAAGAATTACCATAGGTAGTACTACTAGAAACCAAATAGCCGAGCTGATTAAAAATTCTTTCATTGTATAAAATCCTTTATTTTCTGTTTACTAATAATACCAGGTATAAACATTACTAGTTTGCCCGAGGGGTCGTATAAATAAGAGGTTGGGTAGTAGTCCACTGGTCCAACCTGTAATGCGGGGGAATCAAGGTCTCTTCTGCCACCCCCAATAACAGTAGGGAACCTAATGTTATATCTATCAACTATATTGGTTATGGAAGTAGAATCTATTCCATAATCCATAGCAACCCCTATAACTACAAAATTGGGTATAGCATCAAGGTCATTTAAGTCTTTAAACTCCATCTTACATCGAGGACACCAGGGGGCCCAGAAGTTTACTAAAACCCACTTACCTGAATATGCCGATAGATTTTGTGCTTTGCCCTTAGAATCTGTAAAGTTAAATGCAATTGCATAGGCGGAGAAACTTAGTAGTACACATAGTAGGAGAAGTTTTTTCATCATATAGTATTATAGCCTGCTCGGTTAAAAAATTCAAGTAACTTTTTTAATTACTTTATAAATTGCTGCGTTTTATCAAGTACTGCGCTTTGTCAATTGCGGCGCTTTAAGTCGTTTTGTCAAAAATCTTAAAGTTACGCGCGTGGGTGTGCCACCGCCGGGTACAATTGTCAATGTCTGATAACCCCCCTATATTATACCCCCTATATATGCTGCTGTCAATGGTAATATTATACTAGAAAATTCTTTTAAATAACTGTTGCAATCTAATGAGGATGGCGTATAATTCTTTACATGGGATGACGTTACGGCAAGAAACGAATCCTACCCTAAACCACTTGCCAAAAGGAAAATATCATGGTTGCAAAAACTGTTAACTACACTCCCGAAATGACCGCTGCACTTATTGAAGCATACAAGGCTGCACCTGAAAAAGCAACTGTTGAAGCGTTCGCTGCAAAATTCGGTAAGAATGTGAAATCCATTGTTGCCAAGCTTTCGCGTGAGGGCGTTTATAAAAAGGCAGAATATGTGACCAAAGCTGGTGAAAAGCCTGTTGACAAAGAAACTTTCGCAACCCGTATTGGTGAACGGCTTGGCCTTGATGAAGCTTCAGCTTCCAGCCTTGCGAAAGCAAATAAGCACGCACTTGCGGCTATTGCTGCCTTCATTGACGCAGCGGATAAGCCGGAGGTATTTGACGTAGAATAATTAACAGGGTCTGAATAAGACCCTATTCATTCCGCTACTTGCACTCCCGCAAACGATGGCAGTTTAGCCAGCTGAGGACGTGTTAAAAAAGTAAAGCGGAATGATTGACAACCCTACCATGATAAGGTAGGGTTTTTTTATTTGGGCGGGGCTTGACAATTGGGGATAATCGAGCTGGCATGATTCTTGCTAAAAGCAAGCTTTGTACCAGAAAAAATAAGCTTTTAAATTCAAGGACTTAAAAGGACAAAAAACCCTTTAAAATCAAGGACTTAGGCGCCCGCAGGATACCCGCGCTTCGCGCGAAATGCAAGCCGTATGCTATAGAATGTTTTTATGCTGCTATAAATAACTTGAATTGACTATTATGGAAAACAGGTTTACAATGACTTCATTAAATCAGGAAAGGAACTAACCATGGATAAGATGATTGTTTTGCATATTCAAAACACTTCGGGTTTCATTGTTCGGGGCGTTATGGGTTGTAAAGCTTGGGCCGATAAGATTGCCCCGGTGCTTGTGGGTATGGGCTTTGGCGTTAGGGTTGAAGCGGTTAAGATTCACGATGTTCCGCCTCGTGAAGATTTTGAGCGCAAGCAAGCGGAAGCCATCATTAATAAAGCCTACGCGCTGCTTGACAATTTGTTTGATACCACTAACTAAAAAGGACTAATACCATGATTAAAACTAAAGCCCATGCCATTCCGGCTTCCGAGCCTTTGCACCCCGAATTTATTCGGGAGATAACCTTTAGCCTTGGGGGTTTGAACGCTTATTTCAATTCTAATACTGAAGAATTGAATATTCAGGTTCCGGCGGTTACGCTTGAATTTGATGAAATTGCTAAACAGCTTGGCAAGCTTGGCTTGGAGAATTGGGAAATTGAACCATTGTTAGATGGATTTTCTCGTGATATTCATATTCGCGTGGTATCTAACCTGCTTGCAAAGCGTTTGCGATAATCGCAGAAAAGCCCTTGTAAATCAAGGGCTTAGCTGCGCCATTATACCACAAGCCGATATTGCTTGTCAATAGGCCGCGCTATAGAATGTTTTTATATACCTATAAATAAATTGAATTGACAAGGGCAGGTTTTATACCCTATAATAACAATATGAAAACCGTTAAACATTACCGCGCTTTTCAAGAATATAAAAAATACTTGACCAAATATGAAAAAACCCGTAATATATCCACATGGACGGTAATAAAAAATATTTTAATAGGATGGCTTACAAAATGAAATTTATCAAATGGTTTGGCACGTTTACTAGCATAATCGGTTCTTTTCTTGTTGCAGGTATGATGCCCCAAATTGGCTATCTATTTTTTGTTCTCGGTTCTTTAGCTTGGCTTATCGTCGGAATTGTTGAAAATGATAATGCACTTGTAACACTAAACCTTGTTTTTTTCATTGCTAACATTTTTGGAATTATTAATTATGTACTCTAAAAAATTCCCGCGCTGGCTCATTGTAGAATACGCTAAACAGATTAATAAAGAATTATTTAATAACCTGTTGCCTATTGAACTATTAGGTATTCGCCAAACAACGAAAGATAATGACATTGCCTTTTATACAGATTATGAAATTGGCATAAACTATAAAAGGCTGGGGAATGATTGTGAAGAATTATTTATTACACTTGCACATGAATTTATCCATTTTTATCAGGATATTTTAAAATTGCCATTGAATCATAATGGAAAATTCTTTAGGTTTTATCACGATAAAGCTTGCAATCTTTACGACTATCGAAGCATTTAATATAGAAATTATATATAAAGCTTGACAAATAGAAAAAAGGGAGCTGGCACGATTCTTGCTAAAAGCAAGGGCCGTGCCAGAAAAAATAAGCTTTTAAAATCATACACTTAGAAGGATAAAAAACCCTTTAAAATCAAGGACTTAGGCGCCGCAAAGCGTACCCGGCCTACGGCCGGCTGTCAATACGCGCGGCATAAAATGTTTTTATGCCGCTATAAACAACTTGAATTGACTATTATGAAAAACCGCGTATAATTCTTTACATGGACAAACAAAACAGGATTAGCAAAATGAAATATAAAGGTATTGCGATTTTTGATCTGGATGAAACTATTATTGATTCTAAGCATCGCACTCCAAATTTTCCAGATGGTACGTTGAATCTTGCCGCTTACATGGAAAATCATACCCCGGAAAATGTAGCAAAGGACGCATTGTTACCGCTTGCTAATTCGATCAAAAACCTGTATGCGGGCGGGAAAATTTATATCGTTATCTGTACTGCTAGGGATATGAAAGAATGTGATTATAAATTTCTAGCAGATAACGGCATTAAATACCATATGATTATGAGCCGCGACAAGGCTAAAAAAACGCACTACAATATGAAAGACGGAGATTATAAAACGACATGGCTAAAAATGCTTTTTAACCTTCGGCAATTCCGCGACTTGCCTAAAGTTATGTGGGATGATGCTAAACCCGTAAAATCTGCCATTCGCAAAATTGGCATTCCGGTTATTTGTGCCCACAAAGCAAATAAATATTTGCAGACAGCCTAAAAAACTGTATAATTAAACCTTCAAACAAAACGGACTAAACCAAATGGCTAAAAAAGAATTCTACGCAATTGTTGATACTGAAACCACTAACAATGACCATGTATTCGATATTGCGATTATCATTGTTGATCGAAAGGGTGTCATTCATAAAAAAATGGCGGTTTTACTGAAGGATTTTATCAACGAAGAATTATTTTATGATAACAATAATTCAGCGTGGTCAAAAGCTAATTCAATTAAAAAGCGTGCCGAATATGAAAAAATGATCGGCGACGGTCGCCGGGTTATCGCTTCCGTTCAGGCTGTTAATCGTTGGATTGATAAGGCAATCGCAGAATACAACCCGATGTTAACCGCTTATAATCTGGCGTTTGATTCGGATAAATGCTTGAAAAGCGGAATTGATTTAACCGGCTTTTCTTCGTCATTTTGCCTTTGGTATGCTGCTACTGAAACTTTCGGCAATAGCAAAAACTTCAAAACCTTTGCACTTGAAAATCACTATTTCGGCAATCGCACTAAAAATGCTAACATGGTGATTAAAACCAATGCGGAGGTTATGGCGCATTTTGTAACTGGCGAAAACCTACACGAACCGCATACGGCTTTAGAGGATGCTCAGTTTTTTGAACTACCAATTCTGAAAGCCCTTGTCAACAAAAAAGGCTGGAAAAATAAACTAAATAAACCTTTCAACTGGAAGAATTTTGTGGTACGCGATCACTTCAAAGCAGCCTAAATAATTCTTGACAATTCCGAAAACCTCGGAATTGTTTTTTACCTGATATTAATATATTAAGACCTTAATATCCTGTTGGGGGATAATTGCTATAGGAATCAAATACTTAGCTCAATAAAAAACCCTTTAAAATCAAGGACTTAGGCGCCGCCTAGCGTACCCGGCCTACGATAGAAATGCAAGCCGTATGCTATAGAATGTTTTTATGCGTCCATAAATAACTTGAATTGACTATTATGAAAATACCTGTATAATGATTTACATGGACAGCGGGGATAAAAAAATGAATGTATATATTGCTAATGTTGGCTTTCCGGTCAACAGCCTGTTTTCCTCTAACGGCTTGACAAAATTCGAATTTTTCAATATTCGGATTGAAGCAAAAAACAAAGGTGAAGCTAAAAAACACTTGATTAAAGCTTACCCGCGTGATATCCTTATTACCTCAATTAAACTGAAAGGGATTTAATAATGAACGATAAACTAATGGTAGCAATTGCCACACTTGCTGAAACTGGTGAACAGGTTGTGATTTACGATCAAAATAATGAGCCGGTAATTGTCACGCTGGCAGAAGCCTTGAACTTGAAATTTAAAGGCTTCCCCTTTAATTTCGCGGATATTCGCGATGTATTTGATATTATTGAAATCACTATTAACTGAAAGGAACTAAAATGACTGCAAAAACTGTGAACTACACTCCTGCAATGACCTCCGAACTGGTCAAAGCTTACTCCGAAAAGCCGGAAAAAGCAACCGTTGAGGCTTTCGCCATTAAATTCGGCAAAACGGTGAAATCTGTTGTTGCTAAACTGTCCCGCGAAGGTATTTACAAAAAAGCGGAATATGTCACCAAAAATGGCGAAAAGCCTATTGCCAAGGATAGCGTTGCTGATGCGATTGGCAATGTCCTGAAAATGACGGAAGCGGAAACATCTAGCTTGACAAAAGCTAATAAATCTGCTCTGGAAAAGATTTTCATTGCACTGGTGAATTCAACTCCAACTGAGTAAGCTTGACAACCCGAACTTTTGTTCGGGTTGTTTTTTACCTGATATTAATATATTAAGGTCTTAATATACTGGTAGGATTCTTGCTATAGGCAATACTCGTGCTAGAAAAAATAAGCCTTTAAAATCATACACTTAGAAGGACAAAAAACCCTTTAAAATCAATGACTTAGGCGCCGACAGCATACCCCGGCCACAGGTGGCCTGTCAAGCGAATTTTTACGAAAAAGCAAATTTATTTTGCATGTCAGTCTGTCAAGTTTAAGCGCTCTGCGCCCCAGTGCAAAAGTGTCAAGTCGAAAATTAGTTACGTATGCGCGACCCCCAGTGTCAAGTCGAAAATTAACGATCTTAAAAGAAGTAGGTTATCAAATTAAAAAATAATTATAACATGTGCACCGGGCAGGTCCCGAAGGGACCAATTGGTGCGGCCGCAGTAAAGCGCCGCAGCTCCAGTGTCAAGTCGAAAATCTTTTACTTGCGCGGGCTGCCTGCCGGGCGTATAATATCTTTATAGACTGAGGAAAGGGAAATATATGCATAATTTAAGTTTTGAAAGGTGGATGGCGACGTTTGATGCTACCTTAGTTAGGGAGTTTGGAGCTGACAGCTCCTGTTTCCCCGATTGGGATTACTGGAGTTATTGGGATAGTGGTATATCGGTCAAAGCTTCTTTGACCGATTGGATTGAAGATCAAGAGCAAAATTATTGACTTGATCTAAGTAGTAAAGTGCTTTATAATAGATTCTTAACTTGATAAAGGAGAAGCAAAATGACTGAAAAAACTGTGAACTATACCGCTGAAATGACCGCCGAACTGGTGGAGGCTTACAAAGCCGAACCGACCGAAGTGACCGTCAAGGCGTTCGCTGAAAAGTTTGGCAAGACCGTTAAGTCGGTTGTGGCGAAACTCTCGCGTGAAGGTGTGTACGTGAAGAAAGAGTACGTTACCAAAAAAGGAGAAAAGCCGGTTGCCAAGGCTGCGCTGGTTGCTCGGCTGGCCGAGCTGACTGGCGAGACCGAGGAAAACCTTGGTTCGCTGGAAAAAGCGACCAAGCGTGCGCTGGAAGTGTTGGTTAACGCACTGGCCTAAAACTGGCCCCGAAGGGGCCAGTTTTTACTAAAAACTATATTTTGGAGCTATAAACATGGAACTGCAAGTATTGGAAACTGAAGGTGCGTTTTCCCTGACTTTTGATGGGAAAAGCTTTGATGTGTTCAAAAATGAACAGTTGGAACGATCCTTTGATAAGCTGGAAGATGCTCAGGATGCTTTGTGGCTGACCTCTGTCGATGTACCGGACTTCGATTGGTAAGGTGGGGGTAGTCTTTTTATTTAAAAAGCACTAGTCTGTTTTTTAGGACATTTTAAGACATTTTTGTGCATAATTGGCCCCTTCGGGGCCTTTTTTGCGCGATTTAGGGTCAGTTAATGAAAAATAGGCTTGAAAACCTCAAGGTTGGGCCCTCGGCGGATGTAAAAGACGCCTGACCCTAAATCGAACAGGTTTCTCCCGAAGGGAGAAGTTTGTTAGGGATAAAAACCTAGGAGTTTGTAACCTAGGAGTTTGTAACCTAGGAGTTTGTAACCTAGGAGTTTGTAACCTAGGAGTTTGTAACCTAGGAGTTTGTAACCTAGGA
>Ga0208980_10000901_pt1 | contig 17591 bp, 9 predicted proteins | sample WetSurMetagenome_3_FD_187993 | JGI IMG/M metagenome (GOLD analysis project Ga0208980, IMG submission 187993) | Wetland microbial communities from Twitchell Island in the Sacramento Delta, sample from surface sediment Aug2011 Site A1 Bulk (version 2) | ecosystem: Environmental > Aquatic > Marine... | reverse complement strand
GTCCTCGAGCTCGAGGGCCTGGGCGGGCCCGAGAGGGAAGACCAAGATCTCGATCTGGCCCTGTATCTGGCCAAGATAGCCGGGCTGGCCCTGGCCAGCGTCCGGATGTCTCGGGAGGTCGGCGACGCGCGCGACCGCGCCGCCGGCGCCGAAGCCGCCCTGGCCTCCGGCGACGAGATGCTGACCCGGGTCTTCAATTACCCCCTGGGTCTCTACCGGACCACCCCGCAAGGCAAGATCCTCATGGCCGCCCCGACCCTGGCCCGCATGCTCGGTTATCCGGACGCCGGGGCCCTCAAGGAGGTCGGCTTCTGGGACTTTCACTGCGATCCGCGCGACCGGGACAACAAGCGGGCCTATCTCGACTCGACCTCGATGGTCGGGATCTTCGAGTCCCAGCTGCGCCGGGCCAACGGCACGCACTTTTGGGCGGAAGACTCCTGCCGGGCGACCAAGGACAGCCGCGGCCAGGTGCTCTTCTACGAAGGGGTCATCGAGGACATCACCGCGAGAAAGCAGATGAAGGACGAGCACGCCCGGGTCATGCAGCTTCAGACCGCGGTAGGGGAGATCTCCGAGCGCCTGTTGTCGCCGACGCCGATCGAGGAGATGTCCTCCCTTGTCCTGGACCAGGCCCTCCGTTTGACCTCGAGCGTCTCCGGGTTCGTCGGGCACGTCGATCCGCGGAGCGGCAACCTGGTGCCGGCGGCGATGACCTCCGACGCCCGGGACATCTTCCAGGGCCACCCGGACGCCCTCGACCATTTCCATGAGAACTCGGGCCTGTGGCGCTGGATCCTCGAGGAGCGGCGGGCCATCGTGACCAGCATGCCCAGCCTCGACCCGCGCTACCGGGGCATGCCGGACTGGCACCTGCCGGTCGGGCCCTTCCTAGCCGTCCCGGCCATCATGTCGGGGGCGATCGTCGGCCTCATCGTCGTCGCCAACGCGGAAACCCCCTATATCGAGAAGGACCTCAACGCGGTCGAGCGTCTGGCCGGGCTCTACGCCATCGCCGTCCAGCGGACGCGGACCGAGAACCAACTCCGGGACCTGTCCCTCGTCGACGAGCTGACCAAGGTTTACAACCGCCGCGGCTTCCTGACCCTCGCCGAGCAGCAGATGAAGGTCGCCCACCGGACGCGGAAGGAGATGGCCCTGTTCTACGTCGATCTCGACGATCTCAAGAAGATCAACGATTCCTCCGGCCACGAGGAGGGCGACGCCGCGCTCGTCGAGACGGCCGAAGTTCTGAAGGACGCCTTCCGGGATTCGGACATCATCGCCCGCCTCGGCGGCGACGAGTTCGCCGTCCTGGCCATCGACGTGGCCGAAGGGAAGGTGACCGCCCTGGCCCGGCGGATCCGCGAGCGGCTCCAGGTCCGCAACGCCCGGTCCGGGATCGCTTTTCTGCTCTCGTTCAGCCTGGGCATCTCCCGCTACCACCCCGATAGCCCGTGCGCCCTGCCGGAGCTCCTGGCCCAGGCGGACCGCAAGATGTACCAGGAGAAGATGTCGAAGAAGTCGGCCGCGGCGGCCGCCTGACGGCCGTCCTCCTCAGTTCCGGATCCCGTACTTGGCCAGCTTGTTGTAGAGCGTCGTCCGCGAGATCGACAGGATCTTGGCCGTCTGGCGCAAGTTGCCCTTGGTGACCTTCAGCAGGTAGGCAATGTAGTCCTTTTCGAGGTCGCTCAGGGTCGAGAGGTGGCCGCCGCCGGAGAAGGCGAGCGCCCCTTGGGGCGGCACGTAATCCCGGAGGTACTTGGGCAGGTTGGCGACGTCGACGAAGTCTTTCTTACAGAGCATGGCCGCGCTCTCCAGGACATTGGCCAGCTCGCGCACGTTGCCCGGCCAGGCGTACTTGAGGAAGATCTTCTGGACCTCGCGGGAGACGCCTCGCAGGCTCTTGCCGAAATTCCGGTTGGCCCCCTGGAGGAAATGGCGGACGAGCAGGGGAATGTCCTCGAGCCGCTCGCGCAGCGGGGGGAGGTCGATGACGACCTTGTTCAGACGGTGGAAGAGGTCCTCCCGGAAGCGGCCCGCCCGGACCGCCTCGCCCAGGTCCTTGTTCGTGGCGGCCAGGACCCGGATCTCGACCGCGGTGTCCTCGCTGGCCCCGAGGGGCCGGAACTCCCGGCTTTCGAGGACGCGCAGGAGCTTGGCCTGGACGGCCACGGGGATCTCGGCGATCTCGTCGAGGAAAATGGTCCCGCCGTCGGCCTCTTCGAATAGGCCGCGCTTGTCCCTGTCGGCGCCCGTGAAGGCCCCTTTCTTGTAGCCGAAGAGCTCCGATTCGAAGAGGCTCTCGGGGATGGATGCACAGTCGCAGATGACGAGCGGCCGGTCCTTGTGCGGGCTCAGGCCGTGGATGGCCCGGGCGACGACCTCCTTGCCCGTCCCCGTCTCGCCGGTGACGAGGACGCTCGAGAAGTACTTGGCGATGTTCTCGACGAGGCCGAAGATCTCGAGCATGGTCGGGTTGCGGCTGATCAGGCCCTGGAAGACATATTTCCGTTCCAGCTTCTTCTCGAGGTGGAGCGTCTCGCGCCGGAGATCGCGCTTCCGGGAGATGCGGCGCAGGATGTCGCCGAGGATGTCGCGCTCGTAGGGCTTGGGCACAAAGTCGGTGGCGCCCGAGCGGACGACGTCGAGCACGGCTTCACGCCCGATAGCCTCGGCGCCGATGAGGACGTCGACGAGGGCGTCGGACTTCTTGATCTTCTTGAGGATGAGGAGCCCGGCGGCGAGCGCGTCGCCGCAGTCGACGAGCACGACCCGGATGCCGTTCTCCCGGATGACGTCGAGATAAGCGTCGTCCGTCTGGGCAAAGAAGACGTTGAAATCGGCGGCCACCGGCGCCTTCTTGACGGACTCGTAGAGCGAGAAGTCGTCGGAAATGATCAGCAGATTGGTTTGCGCGTCCATCGCTCCAAGCCCTGTTCCCTTGACGGCGAGGTTATCTTATCAGATTTCCGCGGTTGGCAACAGCATTTTATCCCGGGGGGGCCGATCTCCCGGGGCGCTTCCGGACCAGCGTGAGGCGGGTCCGGTTCCGGACCTCCTCCTCGATCCTGACGACGGAATAGTCCGCTTGGCCCAAGTATTTGACGTGGGCCCGGAGGTAGGCCAGGCCCTGAGCGCAGAGGAACTCGAGCCAATCGCCGGTCGCCGTCTCGTCCATGAGCTCGGGCGTCTGCTCGTTGAACGTCGTCTGGGTCCGCGGCGTCATCCGGCTTTCGACCGGGCCCCGCCGCTTGGCGAAGATATTGACCCCGTCCCCGATCTCCAGCGCGTTCATGTGCGGCGCCCAGCGCGCGGCCCAGCGCTCGTAGCGGTCATAGAACTTCCGGTTCGACGCGGCCAGGGCCGGGTCGGCGTTGAGCTCGGCGGCGATCATCTTCATCAGGGCCGCGGCTTCCCCGCGGTGGTCCTCGTAGATCGGCAGGCCGAGGGAGCGGAAATAATCGAACCAGCCCTTGGGGATCCAGTAGTCCCGGAACAGATAAGGGGTGTAATTCGAGAACGGCTGGACCCACTCGTGGGACGGATAGCCGTGGAGGTTGAGGAGGATGTCCGGGGCCCAGCGCTCGGTGAGCCGGCCCCGGACGGCGGCTTCGGGCAGGAGGGGCTTGGCCCCCGTCTGGTAGCCCATATCCACGCCGAGCGCGCCGTAGCGGCCGGCGTGGAGGCTGTGGAACGGCTCGTTCTTCTGCATGGCGTAGGCGAGGGCGGCGCCGTCCGGGTTCTCTACCGGCTCGAAAACGAAGCTCATCTTCTTGAGCGCTTCGCGGGCGGCGGGGTCGCGGGCCAGAAGCTCGGCGAAGCGGAGCAGGTAGCTCGTCGACGAGACCTCGTTGGCGTGCTGGCGGGCGACGGCTTGGAGGGTCGGCTTGACCGTGACGAGCCGCGGCAGCGAGACGTACTTCTCGAAGGGCAGGAAGAGCTCGAGGACGGGCACGTCGCGGCCTTCGTAGGAGCGGCCGCCGACGTAACCCTTGACGCCTTTGAGGGCCCCGAGGCGGCGGACGACGTCGCCGGCCATGTCGGGCGAGATGATGTCGCGGGTGGTGACGATCGGTCCGTCCGGCGGCGCGAGGGCGGCCCCGGCCGCGACGGCGGGGCCCGGGACCGGGAGGACCGGGAGCCGCTCGTCCTTGTCCTGGGACTGATAGCGCGGCCGGAGGGTCAGGGCGTCCAGGCCGGGGAATCGGAACGGATCGGCGACGAGGCCGGCTTCGCAGAGGCGGCGCCAGGTCCCGGCCATCTCGACGAAGGACAGGTAATCGGCCTCCTTCTCCCATTCGGATTCGAAGACGACGTCGGCGACGCGCCCGGTCCGGCCGTCGAGGACGAGCTCCGTGACGCGGCTGTCCTTCGGCTTGAAGGCCGGGACGGCCGTCTTCCGGGTCACCTCCTCGTGGCCCTTCTCCTTCCAGCGGAGCACCATCTGGGCCGAAGCCGCCGGCCAGTCCTCGAGGACGATCCGGGCCCGGGCCGGCCCGCCTTCCAGCGAGGGGTGGAGGGACGGGAAGACGTTGCCGGGGGCGGACGACCGGGAGGTGTCGGCCGCGGTGTCCTTGTCCTCCGGATCGAAACGGGTGATGCCGCGGAGAAGGTCGAGCGTGTCGAAATAGATCTCGTCGTGGATGGCCTCGAGCGAGGAGACGATCTCCTCGTCGAGCCCGATCCGGTAGTCCGGCTCGCTCGCCCTGAGGTCGACGGTGAGACGCTTGAAGTAGGGCTGCTTGGAGAAGGTCGGCTCGTCGCCCGTCTTCTTCCGGACGTGGGCGACGACCGCCGTCAAGACCTCCGACTGGTAGAACGCCCAGAACTTCTCGAGGTCGGTCTCGAGCGGCTGGTCGCAGACGACCGTCCCGCCGGCGACGACCCGGAGCCAGCCCGTCGTGAGCTTGGCCGTGCCCCATTCGGGCAGGACCGCGGAGAGCGGGATCTCCCGGGTCCGGGGGATGAAGCTCTGGGCCAGGATGACCGCGCCCTTGGCGTCGACGGCCTCCACCCGGTAGACGGGCTCGCCGGCCGGGGCGATCTCGAATGCGATGCGCTCGAGCGGCAAGCCCAGGCCCTTGGCCAGGATCTCGTCGACGGGATAAAGCTCCTGGAGCCAGCGGGCCGGCTCGGCGTATGTGCGCTTGGCCCGCGAGAGATCCTCGGGCTCTTCGGCGAACCGGATGGTCAGCCGGGCGACGCCCTTGTCCTTGAGCGACGGCAGGACCTTCTCGACGAGCCAGTAGAAGCCCGGTTTGTAGGCGGACAGGACCTCGATCCGGGCGGCGGGGAACCCCGACTGGTCGAGCAAAGCCTTGACCTCGCCCCGGACCTTGTCCCGGACGGCCGGGGATTCGCTGACGCCGAGGCTGACCTCCACGCCGCCGCCTTTGCCCGCCGCGTCGACGACGGCCCGGAGCCGGTCCTTGAGCACGGCCAAGGCATCGTCGACTTCCCAAGTGAACGTCTTCTCCTTTTCGAAGACGGTCTGTCCGTCCTTGAGAGAGACGGTCTTCAGGGCCACGGGGGGGCCGCCCGCGGCGGCGCGCAGGGCGGCCCCGACAGCCTCGCCGAACGGGGCGTTCGGTCCCGGCAACACCAGGTCGGCCCCGACCGATTCGAGATCGCGGCCCTTGATCTCCGCCGCCGCCTTTTCGACGGCGGACATCAGGACCGCCTCGGCTCCGCCCTTCTCTCCGGCGAGGAGCTTGTCGACGTCGGCGGCCAGATCGGCCAGCTGGGGATTCCCCTCGCCGTAGTCGGCGAAGTAGGGGAAGGTCCGCGAGAGATAGGCGACCGTCCGGTCGAGGCCGGGACCGTCGGCGCCATGGACGACCAGGGCCGATGATTTGCCGAAGGCCTTGGGGACGATCTTGATGATCCCGCTGCCGGCCTCGATCGCCGGGAGCTTGAGCTTGCCCGTCTTGAGAAGGTCGGCGGTCAGGGCGTTCCCGCCCACGAGCAGAGGCGCGGCGAGGGCCTTGCGGCTCTCGATCTCGGCGTCGAGCTGGACGATGGGGAAGGAGGCGCCGGCCGTCCCCAGGACGAGCCGGCTGGCCAGGTCGGCGACTCCCGGGATCGAGGCCTCCCGGGGCACCACGATCTGGGCCTCGAGAGTGTCGGGAACGCCGTCACGGTCCTGGTCCGAGTAGACGCCCCGGTTCGAAAAGAGACCGAGGAGATCGAACTCCCGGCCGGCAGCCTCGGTCGCAGGCCGTTCTTTGAAGCCGGGCGTAAGAAGTCTTTTGGTCGCGCCCGTCCTCGGCAGGACGGCTGTCGAGCGCGCCGGGCCGCAGCGGAGCTCAAAGGTCAGTGCGGCGCAGGCCGGGACGGAGAGGGTCGCGGTCCTCATCCCGCGCCGCTGGTCGGCGGCAAGGAGCTGAAGGGCTTCCTGGGCTTTCCGGCGGTCCGCCTCGGCGGCGAAATGAAGCTCGACGACGAGGTCCTTGATCTGGCCCTGGTCCAAGGCCAGGGCCTTGAGGCCGTCGGAGACGGGCGATGCGGCGGGGAACTCGTAAAGGGCCTCGCGAACGATCGACCTTTCAAGCTTGGCGCCCGCCGCGGTCAGGAACGTCCCGATGTCCTTTTCGAGGCTCTCGTACGTCGCGCCGGTCTCGCGGCCCCAGATCTCCCAGAAATAGGGCCAGCGAAGGAAGAAGGCGCGGCCGGTCCGAAGCAGCGCGTCGTCGGAGCCGGCGACGCAGGCGATCCCGGTCTGGCCTTTCCGGGTGAAGAGAAAGACCAGGCCCCGGTTGGCGGGAAGCGATGCCGGATCGAGGCCCCGTTGCTTGAGGGCTTCGCGAGCCCAAACCAGGTTGCTGCCGATCAGGATAGGCAGAGACGGCGTCGAGGACCCAACGAACTCGGACTCGCGCCGGACCAGGCCGAAATCCACCGCCAGGCTCTCGAAATTGGTCCGGGCGGCGATGTCGGCCGCCAGGGCGAGCTCGCCGGCCGTGGGCTTGTCGGCGAGGATGATGGTCAGGGCCGGCTTTTCCGGGAAGCCGTCGCCGTCGAGGTCGAGGACGGCCCGGCCGGGCAGGAAGAGCCGGGACAGGCTGTCGGTTTCGGCCAGCCCGGCCTGGGCCAGAACGAGCGCCGCGAGGGCCGCCAAAAGGGTCTTTTTCATCGTCCGCTCTCCATGGTCGATTCGGCGGGATTCTATCACAGACAGCCCCCCGGCGGCGATTTCCGGGGCCGGGAGAAGGGCCGGACGGCTAGCCGCAACCGAAAGAAAATAATGAGGTAAACCACAATATCTTGGGGCCGAGGGGCCGGGCTATAGCACCCCTAGATTTTGCGCTTGACAAGGTCCTTGCCATCCGCTAGCATGGAACCAGTCCAAGCAAGCAGCGGGTTCCTTATGATGTTCCATAGATTAAAGTACTTGTTTATTCTGTTCGTCGGGTTCTTTTTCTTCGGGGGGATCCCTGTCGAATTCGGGACCGAGGGGGCGTTCTTTCATGGCTTTATGATCCCCAAGCCGGTCATCCGGGTCGGCCTGGGGACCAATCTCAAGAACATCCTCATCCGCTCCTCCTCGGGGATGAAGATCTACGAGGTCAACACCGGGTACCGGATCATCAACGATGACGCCGACGAGGCCTCGATCAAGGGGGCGGGCGAGAAGCTGACCGAGAAGTACGTCGTCCTCCTGGCCCACGCCAAAGACACCGAGGAAGCGGACCAGCTGGCCGCGAGCTACAGGGCGAAGATCGGCGGCAATGTCTACGTGGCTGCGGACCGCGAGAGCGAAGCGGCCGGCGTCTTCGAGATCAAGCTCGGCGATTTCCTGACCCGCGGCGACGCGCTGGCCAAGGTCGCCCAGCTCAACGCGATCGGCATCAAGGACATCTGGATCGACCGCGAGGAGATCCTCGAGGAACCGACCCGGCCGATCTGGATGCTCGTCGGCAACGAGTTGAAGTCGCTCAGCCGCGATTCGGAGCTCTACTTTATCCCGGCCAATCCGCAGAGCTTCCTGACGCTCAACGGGAAAGGCTACCGGGGCTTCCTGGTCCTGTCCGGGACGCCGCGGGGCATCGTCATCGTCAACTACGTCAACCTCGAGGATTATCTCAAGAGCGTCGTGCCCGGCGAGCTCTCGCCCGGCCAGTTCAACGCCATCGAAGCGCTCAAGGCCCAGGCCGTGGCCGCCCGGACCTACGCGCTCAAGAACATGAACCAGTTCGACCGCTACGGCTACGACCTGATCAATACGCCCCGTTCCCAGCTTTACGTGGGCATGGCTTCCGAGAATTCTCTGAGCACCCAGGCCGTCGACGAGACGAAGGGCCAGGTCCTGCGCTACCGGGGTGAGCTGATCAACGCCCTCTACACGAGCACCTGCGGCGGCCGGACCGAGGACGCGGAAAAGGTCTTTTCGGGCCGTCCCGTTCCCTATCTCAAGAGCGTCGAGTGCTCGTCGGAGAAACAGCGGGAATGGCAGCTCGAAGCCCGGACGCCCGTCGCGCCGATCACCGTCGACGGCCGGAATGCCAGCCTCGACGTCGCCTATCTCGTCGGTCTGGGGATCGTGCCCATGGGCGCCGCGCCCCTCGATTTCCGCCAGAACGCGTCCTTCGACGAGGCCGTCGAATGGATCCGGGACGCCCGGCGGCTCGTCGGCGTCAGGGACCAGGGCTTCGTTCCCGACGACGCCGGACTCGATTTCATCAGTCTGGCCGAGCTGCTCGTCGACGCCTTCGGATGGCAGGCCAGGATCGAGGAGCTGCTGCTCCCCGGCGAGGTGGACTTCCTTCTGAAGGACCTGCCCCAGGTTCAGGGCAAGGCCCGCGGGCCCATGGCCTACTGCTTTCAATCGGGGCTCCTGCCGGACTCGGTCCGGACGGGCGATCCGTCGCGGCCGGTCAGCCGGGCCGAGCTGGCCATGGCCCTGGCCCGCATCATCAAGGACCACAAGGACTTCTTCAAGACGGGCACGTTCCGGTCGGCGGGCAAGGGCACGATCGAGATCGGCCAGGATTTCGATCGCCGGATGCTGGCCCTGTCCAACCACGTCCGCCTGCTGCGAACGATCGAGAGCGAGACGACCTTCGCCACCAAGCTGAATCTGCTCGGCGGGGAGAGCGTCCGCTGGCTCGAGCGGGACGGCCAGGTCGCCTACCTCGAGGTGTTCTACCCGCCCAACTCCAACGTCCTCGACCGGTCGTCGCGGTTCAACCGGTGGCAGGTCCGGAAGACGCGGCAGGAGCTGGAGAAGCTCCTCAACCAGGCCTATCCGATCGGCTCCCTCGTCGACATCCAGGTCGGGAAGCGCGGCGATTCGGGCCGGGTGATGGACCTGACGCTGACCGGGGCCGACGCGACCGCGACGGTCCACGGCTTCCAGATCCGGGCCGCTTTGGGGCTGCGCGACACGCTCTTCGTCGTCGACCGGTCCTACGACGAGCAGGGCCGGGTCGACCAGTTCACGTTCTCGGGCCGGGGCTGGGGCCACGGGGTCGGCCTCTGCCAGGTGGGCGCCTACGGCATGGCCGTGACCGGCGCCAAGTACCCGGACATCCTGAAGAAGTATTACAGCGGCGTCAAGATCGATACGATCTACTGACGCGGCCTCCCTTGAGTCCTTCATTAAGGTCGTGATCTCCTTCTCGGCTTGCTCGGGGCATCGCCCCCAGCTCCCCGGCCCCCCGGGAACCATGCCAAGAACTGATCCAGATATTTCCCAGCATGACGGCTCCGAGTCGCTCCGCCGCCATTCTGTAGCTCCGCTCCGAGGACTCCGCTCCGCGCCGGTTCCCCCTCCACAACGGGGATCTGCGGGGCGACATCCCTCGCCTCCTCGCGGAGACGTCACTTCATTCGAACCAACGGACCGATCAACACGACGGGGAGTTGTGTTATCATTGACGGGCAGATCGAAGGCCCCGTCATAGATCGGAAGGGCATAAGAAGGCAGGGAGGTCGAGATGAAGATGAACAAGGCGCTCAATGCCAAGAAGACCGAGGCCCGCGAATATCAGACCCCCGCATCGGGCATCTTCTTTACCGTGAAGGAGGTCCTCTATGAGGGGCGGTCGAAGTTCCAGCGGATCGAGATCATCCGCAACAAGGACTACGGCCGCGTCCTTCTCCTCGACGGCCTCGTCCAGACGACAGAGAGGGACGAGTTCTACTACCATGAGATGCTCGTCCATCCGGCCCTGACGTCCCACGCGCGTCCGAAGAACGTCCTGATCGTCGGCGGCGGGGACGGCGGGGCGCTCCGCGAGGTCCTCAAGCACCCGGTCGAGAAGGCCTGGCTGGTCGAGATCGACGGCAAGGTCATCGAGGCCTGCCGGGATCACTTTCCCTGGCTGAAGGCGACCTTCCGGGACCCCCGGGCCGAGCTCGTCGTCGCCGACGGCAACGTTTTCATCGACAAGGTCCGGGAGACCTTCGACGTCATCCTGGTCGATTCGTCCGACCCCGTCGGGCCCTCGACCGTCCTCCACCAGGAGGCGTTCTACCGGAAGCTCAAGTCGAAGCTCAATCCCGGGGGCATCATCGCCGCCCAGGCCGGATCGCTCATGCTCCACCTCGATTCCCACGCCCGCAAGCGGGCTTTCTTGAAGAAGATCTTCAAGCGCGCGGCGCTCTACCTCGGGCCGGTGCCGACGTATCCCGTCGGCATGTGGTGCTACGATTTCCTGTCGGACAAGGTCGACCCGGCCAAGATCCGGACGCTCTACATCCCCGACGGTCTGAAGTATTTCAATCCCGACGTCTACCGGGCGGCCTTCGCCCTGCCGAATTTCCTCGCGGCGAGGCTGGCCAAGGGCCGGTAGGCCGGGTCAGACGCCGAGCGTACCCGCCGCGTGGCGGGCCTTGAGGGCGGCCAGCATGTCCGCCGTCATCGCGGCCAAGTCGTAGTCGGGCTTCCAATCACATTCGCGGCGGGCGACCTGCGATTTCCAGGCATAAACACACCTTCCAAATCATAGAAGTGATTTTGCTTGACTTCTCATGGAAGCTAGATTAAATTCGGCCCAATGATGGGGAAGAGGATTGGGATATTTATCTTTTTGTCCTTTCTATTGATTCTTGTCTATTTCGCCTTCGTCTCAAGACCAACATCAAAGACAATACCAGAATACCTTTCCACTTTCGTTCCTGATAAATACATAAAAAATGTAAATCTATTGAATTGGCAGAATAGTTTTCTTTATATACAATTCGTTAGCCTATCGAATCTCGACAGCGTAAGATTGCTTAGGACTGTTATCGACAATTGGGCCTCGAGCAACCTAAAGATTATCGCTTTGATTAATGACGAAGATAAGGAGAAAACGCTACGTGCCCTCCCCTCTGTAAAATACGTTTACGTTATTAATAGAGCAAGTTCCCTTGAGGCTACATTATCGAGCACAGGTGCGTATTTTATCTATGGCAAACAAAAGCGATTTATTCAAGCTGGGACCAGTAATCAGAGATACGATGATTACGTAAAAATCTATCTCCTGAGATTGATAAAAAATGATAGGTTCCAAATAGCAGATTTTATTCCTAAAGATAGGTACATTTACGAGCTTCCCCATTTAGCATCACTCTCTGAAAGAATTTCACATTCGGATAAGCGGTATTTCTTAGTCGCCTTGTTTAACGATTTCTGTAGTTCATGCAAGGCCGGGACTCTTATTCAATACCTTAACACTATCAAAGAGAATGATGACAAATCATTTATCGATGTACTTGCACTCCTAAATTCCGAATACAACACTGCACTTGATAAAGAAGCGCTGATCTCTCAATCACGCGTCTCTTTCCCTGTATACTTATCAGATCCGGACCTCTCTCGACTGTGGGTCGCCCTTATTACAAGATACAACCGTCCATTATTGGGCGACATACTAATCATAATCAACAAAGCCGGACGAATAGAAAGCGTATTGGATTATTCCTGCGATTGTGATGCTAGTTTTTATGAATACGTCAACGATCTTAGGTAAGATCATATGAGCATTCCAAACAGAAACATGGTATTATCTTTCGCTTTCATCTCGGCCTTGATTTCTACGGCATTTATCGGACCTCGCTTATTGGCAAAACAAACCACGTTGTCTGCTCATAAAGCAGAAGACTTCTCTCCAATAGAACTTAAGCCTATAGGAATTGTCCCCTCAGTTGACCTCGAAAACCGAGGCATCTACCTAAATAATGCTTATTCAATTTCTATTGATCATGAGACATCTTTCCTTATAGCTAACTCCAAAGAGGGCAATATCCTTAGGTTCGATATTAAGGGCGATTATCTATCGCAGGTCGGCCGATTTGGGCAGGCCCCGGGTGAATTTGAATTCCCAACAAAAGTATGCGCGGCGAATGGTTCGTTTTTTGTCTTGGATTCGCTCAGGAGCTGTATTACAGCGTTCGATAAGACGGGCATTTATAAAAAGCAAATAAAGCTATTCCGATCTTATTCAGATTTCGATGTTGACTCCCATGCCCAGATTGTCGCTGCAAGAGGTACCAAAGATATATCGGATTTCCTCATCGATGTACTAGACGACACAGGCAAATTACTATTTTCTTTTGGGGCTCCGATAAATAACAACGAGATCCCTTTTAACATTGCAAATACAATAAGGATTGCTGTGGATGCCGAGGACAATATTGTCATTATGTTTCAGCTTTTGGCCCGGATTCAAAAATATAGTAAGGATGGATCATTACTGCACGACATTCAGCTCGCGAGCGATACATTAAATAAGGACCTCAATTACAATAGAAAACAATTTAAAACGATTCAAAAGGGTGAACGAGTAGGCTATCACCGAATAATCGAGGCGATTAGGATTAAAGACAACTCGTATCATTTATTAAGAAATGGATATAGACGAGTAGAGATATTCGAAGTTGACGCTACAGGCAAAACAATAAGATCGTACTTCTACCCTGCCAACGAAGATTACTATGCGATGGACTTTGATCTCATAAAGAAAGGGAATGAATTGACGTATTATATTCTCGAAGCGTCTCCGGAATGTCGAATTGGAATTTATCCAGCTAGATAGACATGGCAATTCAGCTTATCAGCACGGTCAGGGACAATTCCTGAAATGCCGAGTCGGCTCTAATGCCTAATTAAGGGAGGCAATATGAAACGTCGGTTGGGTGTATGGCAAGTGGGGGTCCTTTTCAGTCTGGTCATACTTTGTCTTGGTGTTGTAACCGTCTTTCCCCTCCAATTCCAATGCTATTCGGCGTGCGAAATGACATGCTGGTGTACGGGTACTATCATTCATATCATAACCTCTTGTTGTGGCGAGTGTTACAATCGAGATGCCGGCGGGTGGCTTGACTGCTGCCATGGCGTCTGTTTCCCGCCGCCTCCTAGATGATCATTAAGAGCCTCAAGCTCTTCATGGTTTAGCGTTTTCTTCATGATTTGGAGTCTACCGAACGGGGTATTGAATCTGAGGCCAGTGCTTTAATGCCACGCGTGAAAAGCAAATTCCTATCAATCTCAATCTGACCGGAGCCGTCGGCCCTTGGCATCAAATGCCGAGCGTACCGGCCGCGTGCCGTTTCCTGAGAGCGGCCAGCATGTCCACCGTCATCGTGGCCAGGTCGTAGTCCGGCTTCCAATCCCATTCCGCGCGGGCTGCGCTGTCGTCGATCGAAGCCGGCCATGAATCGGCGATGGCCTGCCGGAAGTCGGGCTCGTAGCGCACTTCGAAGCCGGGGACGTGCTTACGGATCTCGGTGGCCAGCTCGCCGGCCGAGAAGCTCATGGCCGTGACGTTGAAGCCGGCGTGGTGCTTGAGCCGGGCGAAGTCCGCGTCCATCAGGTCGAGCGTGCACTTGAGGCAGTCGGGCATGTACATCATCGGCAGGCGCGTGTCCTCGCGGAGGAAGCAGGCGTAGCGGCCGTGCTTGACGGCTTCGTAGAAGATCGCGACGGCGTAGTCGGTCGTGCCGCCGCCGGGCAGGGTCAGGTGGCTGATGATGCCGGGGTAGCGGCAGCCGCGGACGTCGAGGCCGTACTTCCGGACGTAGTAGTCGGCCAGCAGCTCGCCGGCGACCTTGGTGACGCCGTAGATGGTCGACGGGCCGAGGACGGTATCCTGGGGCGTACTTTCGCGGGGGGTGGTCGGGCCGAAGACGGCGATCGAGCTCGGCGAGAAGATGCGGACGAGGCCGCGGGCCCGGCCGATCTCGAGGACGTTGAAGAGCCCGTTCATGTTGACGTCCCAGGCTTTCTGGGGTTTCTTCTCCCCGGTCGCCGAGAGCAAGGCGGCCAGATGGTAGACTGTGTCGGCGCCGAACTTCCCGATGAGGCCGTCGAGGGCGGCCCGGTCGGTGACGTCGACGAGCTCGAAGGGGCCGGCCTCGGCCAGGGCGGCCGGCGGTCGGACGACATCCGTAACGAGGACGTTGTCGCGGCCGTATTTTGCGCGCAGAGCCTGGGCCAGCTCGGACCCGATCTGTCCGGCCGCGCCGGTCATCAGGACTCGCTTCGTCTCTCGCGTCATCGGCTTGGTCTCCGCCTCAGAATGGCCAAAATAGAATGGTACTTATAGCATAGCCGGCTAGGCCAATCAACAAAGGGCCGGTTAGCTCAAGAGGGGGTCAAACCTTAATTCTTATACTTTTCTATTTCGATCCCCATTTTGTCGTGGGATTCGGCTCGATAAGTATAAGAATTAAGGTTTGACCCCTTTTGGGACTTCGGCTAAAGTATCTGGGCCCGCTATGAATCACGACCCTGATCATCACACCGAGGAGGCGTTTCCATGGCTTTGACCCTGACAGGCACCGGCCTAACCGTCGATAAAGTCGTTCAGGTGGCCCGCGGCCTCGAAAAGGTCGCTCTCGACCCCGCGGCCCGGAAGCGGATCGAGAAGTGCCGGGCCCTGCTCGAAGACAAGATCCAAAAGAAAGAGATCATGTACGGCGTCAACACCGGCATCGGCGAGCTGGCCAACGTCGTCCTGACCCAGGAGCAGGTCGAGCAGTACCAGCGTTATATCATCTACAGCCACGCCGCGGGATACGGGAAGCCGATGCCCGAGGATGTCGTCCGGGCGGCCATCCTCAGCCGGATCAGCTGCCACTGCCACGGCCACTCGGGCCTGCGGCCGGTCGTCACCGAGACGATGATCGAGCTCCTCAACAAGGGCGTCACGCCCATCATGTGCGAAAAGGGCTCGGTCGGCGCCTGCGGCGACCTGTCGCCGATGGCCCAGATGGCCCTCGTGCCCATGGGCGAAGGAGAGGCTTTCTACAAGGGCGAGCGTATGCCCGGGGCCGAAGCGCTCAAGCGGGCCGGCATAACGCCTCTCGTCCTCCACGCCCGCGACGGGCTGGCCATGATCAACGGCTCGAACGTCATCGCCGGCATGTCGGCGCTGACCGTCCACGACGTCCACCGCTGGCTCAAGATGTCCGAGATCGCCGCGGCCATGACCCTCGAGGTCCTCAACGCCAATATGAAGGCCTACGACGAGCGCATCCACAAGACCAGGGGCTATCCCGGCGCCCTCGAATCGGCCGCCAACGTCCGGCGCATCACCGAGGGCAGCGAGCTTCTGGCCCAGCCGGGGAAAAAGGTCCAGGACGCCTACAGTCTCCGCAGCACGCCCCAGGTCGTCGGCGCGGCCCGCGACGCCCTCAAGTGGGCCCGCTATATGGTCGAGATCGAGCTCAACGGGGCGGCCGACAACCCGGTCTTCTTCCCCGACGAGCAGCTCGTCCTGACCGGGGCCAATTTCCAGGGCGTGCCCATGGCCTTTCCGCTCGAGCTGCTCGGCACGGCCGTGACGACGATCGCCGTCCTGTCCGAGCGGCGCCACAACCGCCTGATGAACCCGCATCTCAACGTCGGCCTGCCGGCCTTCCTGACCAAGGGCGCCGGGATGTTCTCCGGCCTGATGTTGACCCAGTACACGGCCGGGGCCCTTATCTGCGAGAACCGCATCCTGTCGCATCCGGCGGCCACCGGCTCCATTCCGGCGGCGGCTGACCAGGAGGACTTTGTCAGCATGGGCATGACCACGGCCCTCAAGACGCGCCAGATCATCGACAACGCCCAGGCCGTGCTGGCCATCGAGCTCATGGCCGGGGCCCAGGCCGTCGACTTTCGCGCCCCGCACAAGCCGGGCAAGGGCATTCAGGCGGCCCACAAGGTCATTCGCAAGTACGTCGCGCACCTCGAGGAGGACCGGCCGCTTTACGACGACATCAACAAGCTCAAGGAGGTCGTCGAGTCGGGCGAGATCCTCGACGCGGTCGAGAAGGCCGTCGGGACCCTGGCGTGACGCCATGAGCCTGCGGATCGCCCTCGTCACCGGGGCCAGCCGCGGCATCGGCCGGGCGATCGCCCTGCGGCTCGCCGAGGAGGTCTCGGGCGTCGCCGTCCATTACTTCAGCCGTCGCGACGAGGCCCAGGAGCTGGCCGCGGCCATCCGCGAGAAGGGCAAGCTCTCGGCGGTTTTCCGGGCCGACTTGACCAAGAAGGCCCAGGCCGCGGGGCTGATCAAAAAGGTCGAGGAGAGGTTCGCCCGCGTCGATATTCTCGTCAACAACGTCGGGCCGTTCCTGGTCAAGCCCTGGGACCAGCTCGAGGTCGCCGATTGGGAGCGGGCCCTGCGGGGCAACCTCCTCGGTCCCTATTTCTGCATGAAGGCGGCCCTGCCGGGCATGCGCAAACGGAAGTGGGGGAGGGTCGTCAATATCGGCTACAGCCGGGCCGAGCAGATCGGTTCCTTCCCTACGATCGCCCCCTACGCCGTGGCCAAGACGGGATTGCTCACGTTGACCCGGACGGCGGCGGTCGCCGAGGTTGGGAACGGCATCACGGTCAACATGGTCTCGCCCGGGCTCATCCGGGGCGGCGCCCTGCCGCCGGCCCGGAACATCACCGAGTCCCAGATCGGGACGTTCGAGGACGTCGCCGAGGCGGTGGCCTACTGCGCCTCGGACGCCGCCGCCGCCGTCACCGGCTCGAACGTCATCGTCTCCGGCACTTGGAAGATGTGAACCCCGTCCGGCCTGGGCCGTATAATTAGCTAGCCCCCTTCTTGTTTGACATCTCGCGGGGGCGGAGATACATTCGAAGCGCATCGCCACCGAGGGGAGGACTTACATGGCCATTTATCTTTGGATCGCCGCCGTCATCATCTTCATCTTTCTGGCCGGCATCCGGATCGTCCGGCCGACGCATCGGGGCCTCATCGAGCGTCTGGGCAAGTATAACCGGTTCGCCATGCCCGGCTTCAGCTGGATCATCCCCGTCATCGAAACGATGCGCCAGATCAACATCACCGAGATGATGGTCGACGCCGCGCCCCAGGAGATCATCACCAACGACAACCTCAACGCCCGGGTCGACGCCCAGGTCTACTTCCGGGTCAAGGAGGACGAGCCGAGCGTCAAGGCTTCCCAGTACAACGTCAACAACTTCCAGTGGCAGATCGTCAACCTGGCCCGGACGACCTTGCGCAACATCATCGGCACGCTGACCCTCAAATCGGCCAACAGCGAGCGGGGCAAGATCAACGACGAGCTCCTCAAAACCCTGTCCTCGGAAGCGGCCCGCTGGGGCATCGACATCGTCCGGACCGAGCTCAAAGAGATCGACC
>Ga0208980_10000900_pt1 | contig 17613 bp, 18 predicted proteins | sample WetSurMetagenome_3_FD_187993 | JGI IMG/M metagenome (GOLD analysis project Ga0208980, IMG submission 187993) | Wetland microbial communities from Twitchell Island in the Sacramento Delta, sample from surface sediment Aug2011 Site A1 Bulk (version 2) | ecosystem: Environmental > Aquatic > Marine... | reverse complement strand
TACAGGATTCTGAATCGTTGATTCCCACGCCTCGCGAGGCTCGGCTCGTAATGACCCATTGTTATCGTGTTTCTTAACCGGGAGCTTTGTCGCCTGGGGCTTGCGGCTCGTCAATCCTCTATCGCGATCACTCTCGCCGGTGCGCCGTCGCCGCCTTCGATCTTGAGCGGCAGGGCGATGACCTTCACCTTCGGTTTCCGGATCTCTGCCAGGTTGCAGAGACCCTCGACAAGGACGATGTCGCCGCCAAGCAAAATGCGGTGTACGGCCTGCAGCTCCTCCCGGTCCGTCAGGATGGCCACGGAGGGCGGCTCGACGCCGATGAGCTTCACCTGCTTCTCGACGCACCACCGGGCCAGCTCCCGGCCGATCCAGGGCAGCGCCGTCCGGTAGTTCTCGGCGTCGATGAACCGGTGCCAGCCTGTACGGAAGAGAAGGCCCTCGCCCGCGGTCAACTTGTCTTTCACGTCCCTGAGGTGCTCGATCCCGATCATCATGCTGTCCGTGACGGCGGGTGCGTCAATGACCCAGGCATCGGCGATGAAGCGCTCCGGCGGGATCCGGTCGATGGTCGTCTCATTGACACCGAAGTGGAGCGGGGCGTCCATGTGGGTGCCCGCATGGGAATAGAGGTGGAGCATCCGGGCGTTCCAGCCGTCCTTCTCGAGAACCTTGAAGGCCTCGAAGGTGACGCCGCGCATGCCGTCTTTCATGGATACGGTCAGGTCGATGATCCGGGACATGGTTGCTCCTAAACACGATCGAGATTTTCGGCCACGCGCCGGGCGATCTCGCCGGTTGTCGCCTTCCCGCCCAGATCGGCGGGCAGCACGCCTTCGGCCGTCGCCTTGTCCATGGCCTTCATGATCTGACGCGCCGCCTGCAACTCACCCAGGTGCTCGAGCATCAGGGCCCCCGACCAGATCGTGCCGTAGGGGTTGGCGATCCCCCTGCCTGCGATGTCGGGGGCCGAGCCGTGGATGGGCTCGAACATGGAAGGGTACTCCCTCTCGGGGTTGATGTTGCCGCTCCCGGCCAGGCCCAGGCTCCCCATGAGCGCGCCGCCCAGGTCGCTCAGGATGTCGCCGAAGAGGTTTGTCGTCAGCACCACGTCGAAGATCTCGGGGCGCAGCACGAAACTCGCCGCCGCGTTGTCGATGTACATCTGCTGGTGCTCCACGTCGGGGTAGAGCGCCGCCACCTCGCGGATGACACGGTCCCAGAACGTGAGGCTGTAGATGAGCGTGTTCGACTTCGTGATGTGATGGAGGCGCTTGCGGCGCTTTCGCGCCAGCTGGAAGGCGTAGTGGGCGATCCGCTCGATGCCCCTGCGGGTGAAGATGCTCGTGTCGATGGCAAGTCCGCCGACGTCATCGGGCAGGATCTGTTTTCCCGCCTGGACGAATTCGCCCTCCACGTTCTCGCGGATCACGACGAAGTCGATGGGCTTCTCCGTCCTCAGGGGGCGGGCAACACCGGGCCAGGTCCTCACGGGTCGGTAGTTCACGTACTGCATGAACCCGGTGCGCACCTTGAAGGTGTAGTCTTTTGCCGGCAGCGTGTCGTCCACATCGGGCAGCCCCACGGCCCCGAAAAAGACGGCGTCGAATCTGCCCAGGATTTCGAGCCCGTCCTTCGGCATGAACTGGCCGTGCTTCTTGTAGTAGCCGGCCCCCCACTCGAAGGTTGTCGTCTCGATGGAGAATCCGAATCGATCGGCCGCCCTGCCCAGCACCGTGAGGCCCGCCGGAACGACCTCGGGGCCGATCCCGTCACCCGGAACGGCGGCGATTCTGTATGTTTTCATGGTTCCTCATTTCGGGAGATTATGCCAGCGGATCTTGCCCGTCAACCAGTTCGGGATCCCGATCCTGTCTTTTTCGGCGTGGTAGTAGTAGGCGCTCCCCCGGAAGGGGTCGAAGACCTGCACGACAGGAAACTCGATGACGCTCGTTTTTTCAAGGGGGATGCCGCCCATCACGGCGGTGTTTTTCACGATCTCCCAGCAGGCGGCGGCGTTGACCATGGAGACGAAGATCTTGCAGTTCCGAGGGGGGATCTCTCCGCGCTGCACCTTCCGGAGCGTCTCCGGGGTTAGTCTCTCGGCGCGCCCGGGGAACATGTAGATCCGCATGAACTTCGGCAGGATGGCCTTGTAGTCGATCTCGCGGGCGTCGGTGCCCTCCGTCCCGAAGCCGCCCACGCTCTCCAGCGAGACGCGACCCGTGTGGGTGAGGGTGCTCACGGCCCAGCAGTTCGAGGTGCCGGGGCCCACGACCATGCGCTTGCGAAGTCGGTGGCAGACCCGGGGGATCAGGAAATTGGCCTCGATGTCCGTCATCCCCAGGGCCACGATGTCCACTCCCGAGATGACCTCGGCAAGCCAGGCCTCATCGTCTTTCGTGACCCTGCGGCAGTGGACGGTCACGTCGCAGTCGGGGTTGAGTCGTTGCAGATACTCTTTCCAGGCCTCGGGTTTCGTCTTCCCGACGGAATCCGGCATGAAGGGCAGGCGGTTGAGGTTGGTGGCCTCGACAACGTCGAAGTCGATGACGACGAAGCGCTGAAAGCCCGTCCGGACGAGGAAATCCAGCACTGCGCCGTTGCCCCCGGCCCCGGCCACGAGGACCCGTGTCCGCCCGATCGCTTCGGTGAGCTCATCGGTGAAGTTGACGATGCCCCGCTGGCGGTCAACGATGTCTTTCCACATGTGCTGCTTCCCTTTCAGTCGGCGACGGCACCCGCCTGCCGGTACTCCTCCTCGAGAATGGCGATGACATCATGCCCGGCCTTGGCCAGGATGTTCGTCTTTTTCGCGCCGAAATAGTACAGATCCTCTGTTGTCATGGGCGAGCGGCTGCGGCGCAACCAATCGACCATGTCCGGCTCATCCTCGTTCTGAAAAAACCAGCGGTAGAGGTTCCGCCTGCCCATGGCCCGTGCATAGCGCTGCTCGTAGCGCTCCTTCATTGTCTCGAGGTTGAGGCGTGCGTAGGCAACCTGCTGGCCCGTCTTCGGGCTCAGGCGGGGCGCCTCGGACACCTCGTCAAAGAGCAGGAAACGCGAGTAGAAGTCCCTATGGCGGTCCATGACGGAGGCGACGATGTCGGTGCTCTTCAGCAGGTGGAGACTCGCCAGGTGGGCCAACCGGTAGAGGTGCATGGCCAGCTCGGGGGGGATCCCCCCGGGCTCCTCGGTCACGACAAGCGAGGAGATTTCGCTCAGACGCCGGCCGGCCTTCCGGAGATCGGCCAGCGGCTCCGGGAAAATGCGGTCCGTCGGGAGCCCCAGTCTTGAGTCGGGCATCACCGTCACCGAGCCCGTGAGCCTTCCTTCCTTCTCGGCCAGAAAGATCGTCGTCTCCGGGTGCAGGTGATGAATCGTGCACCACAGGCCGCTCTCGCGCCCGTAGCGCAGTTCGTAGCCTTCCCGGATATAGACATCGTAGACAAGCCGGAAGGCCTTCTCCCGAAGCTCCCTCGTGTTGGCAACGAGGACACGCCACTGCCCGTCCGGCCCGAAGCGATATTCAAAGTTAGTGCTCAGTTTGCTTCTCCTGATATTTGTAACACTCAAATACCCCCTTGTTCCCCCCTATGAAAAGGGGGGGGGAGGATTTAACGGTCCTTAGGGTATGGCAAAGGCCACCCCCTGTCAATACCGTGTTCCCCGTTTTCGCTCGTTCAAGAGTATGAAAGAATGAATTTTTCATGTAGGATAAGACAAAAATTTAGCGAATTCCTCTTGAAAGGAGAAAGACATGGAACTGGAAGCCGCCGTCCGGGGAAGACGAAGCATCCGGAAATTCAGACCCGACGCGATCCCGAGGAACGTCCTCGAGGAGCTCCTCGAAACCGCACGCTGGGCCCCTTCCTGGGGCAACACCCAGCCCTGGGAGATCACCGTGATCACCGGGGAGCCCCTGGAGGCCTTCCGCAAGGCCAATGTGGCAGGCATGGCCGGCGCAGAGCCGCTGCGCAGCGACGTCCCCATGCCGGAGACCTGGCCGGAGCAGCTGAAAGCACGGTACATGGGGGTCGGCAGGGCCGTCGTCACCTCCCTGGGGCTCAAGCGGGAGGACAAGGAAGGCCGCAGACAGCATCAATTGAACATGGGCGCCCTCTTCGGCGCGCCCTGCCTTATCGTCGTCACCGTCCCGACGGATGTCCTCGTCGAGTACGCCATGCTGGACGTGGGCCTGCTGCTCCAGACGATTGCGCTCGCGGCCCACGACCGGGGACTCGGGACGTGCATCATGGCAAGCTCCGTCCACTACGCCGATCTGCTGCGCAGGCACGGCTCGATCCCGGGGGACAGGCGGGTCATCATGGGGGCCGCCATCGGCTACCCGGAGCGTGATGCCCCCATCAATCAATTCGAGCGCCAGAGGGCCGACATGGACGTCTTCGTGAAGTGGGTCGGTTGAGGGGAAAGAATCCGTGACGCAGCAGCGCCTCTCCCGGTCCGGCTATCTCTTCGCCGCCCTGGCGGCCCTTTGCTGGGCCTCTTCCGGCACGGCGGCCAAGTTCCTGTTTTTGAGCGGTATCACCGCCTTCGAGCTGGTGCAGCTGCGCACGACGCTCGCCACGGGCATTGTTCTCTGCTGGATTCTGCTTCACGACCGCTCGTTGCTGGCGATTGAACGGCGCGACATTGTCTATTTCGTCACCCTCGGCGTCGGGCTCGCGGCGGTCCAGTTCACCTATCTTTTTGCCATCAGCAAGATCCAGGTGGCTGCAGCCATCCTGATCCAGTACCAGGCGCCCATCTTCGTCGCCCTCTACACGCTGTTTTTCCTGGGCGTGAAGCTTCCGCCCGTTGTGTTTGCCGCCATGGCAGGCTCGCTTTTCGGCTGCTACCTCGTCGTGGGGGGCTACAGCATGGACCTGCTGGATATGAACCGCGCAGGCGTGCTCTCGGCACTCGCCTCGGCTGTCACCTTTGCCTGGTACACCGTGCGGTGCGAGTACGGGATGAAGCGATATCCCCCCTGGACGGTCGTCTTCTACGGGCTTCTGTTTGCCGCCGTGACCTGGAACATCTTTCACGCACCCCTGAGCGCGTTTCTGAGGCCCTCGGGCTTCGCGCAGTGGGGATGGGTCCTCTTCATCGCCTTTTTCGGCACGGTCCTGGCGTTCATCTGCTACACCGAGGGAATCAAGCGGATTGGCGCCACCCGGGCCAGCATCACGGCCACCCTGGAGCCGATCACGGCGGGGCTCATCGCCTGGCTGCTGCTGGGGGAGACGATGGAGATGTGGCAGATCCTCGGCGCCGCCCTCGTCATCGCCTCCGTCATCGCGATGCAGGCGAGCAAAACGACGGGAAAAACAGCTGAGAGCCCCCCTTGACTTTTTACACGGCAGGCCTCATCCTCTATATAAAGACCGCGTCAACGGTTCATCCTTACCGAGCACCGCGCCAAGCGGCTGTTCACCCCCCGACGGAACCCTGAAGAGGCTTCGCCCGGAGAACGGGCGAGAAGCAACCCGTCAACCCCGCTGGAAAACGTCCTTTCGGACAACGATCGCGTCGAAAAAAATCAGAGACCGACGAGCACGCACCCTTAACCCACAAAAGGAGGGTACCCATGTCACTATTTGGAATCCAGGTCTCCGTTATGGTGCACGTCCTGTTCGGCGTGCTGGGGATCATCCTGGCGGTGGCACTTCTCGTGTATGTCCTGAACATGAGCGAGAAGAACATCCCCATGATCCGCAGCCTGAGCCTCTGGACGGCTGTATCCATGATCCTTTCCTATGTCATCGGCGGGTGGTGGTACGTGGTCTACTATGTCCACGAAAGAGACATCATCCGCGCCGGCCCGTGGAAGTGGGCGCACACGTTTTTCATGGAGTGGAAGGAGCACTTCTTTTTCGCGCTCCTGTTCCTGAGCATCCTTCTGCCGATCATCGCCTACCGCAACGACCTCATGGTCCCTGAAAACCGGAGGCTCATGGTCATCGTCACCGCGATCATCGTTCTCATCGGACTAGCCGTGGACGGTTCGGGAGCCGTCATCAGCAGAGGGGTCATCGTGGGATACATGGGGAGGGTTGCGCCATGACAAACACGACACTGGATAAAACAACGATCGGGTTCGGCCTCTCTGCGGCCTTGGTGAGCATCCTCAACACACTGCTGGTCATCTTCAAGGAGATGACGCCGCCTTTCAAGAAAGCGATGGCGGACGCCATGGGGCATCACTGGACGACCCACGGGGTGATCGTCATCGGGCTCTTCCTCGTGCTGGGGTTTGTCCTGGCCGGCGCGGTCAAGCCGGAGTCCTGGGGCGCCGACAAGCTGGGGAAAGCGATCATCTGGTCCGTCATCATCTCGGGCGGCGCCCTGGCGGCGTTTTACATTCTGCACTAACTGCAACCTCAAATCCCCCTTACATCCCCCTTTGCAAAAGGGGGAGAGAGGGGGATTTTTTGCGCCGTCACACACTCGCCTGTCTTATTTTTTTGTCATCCCCATGGCTTTCTGCTATCATCTTCCACAGTGATACCCCGACGCGCCGACGCACTACAGGTCAGTCCTTTAAACCCGCACCCAAGGAGATCGCAATGGCAAGCCTCAAGAGTCACGGAAGAATGAAAACGCCTTTCCTTGTCATCCTCGTTGCAGGACTTTTCATCGTCCTGGCGGGCATGTTCTCCTGCCTGAACCGGGCCACCGCCGACAATCAGGACATTGCAGGTGCGCGAAAAGCATTTACCGAGGCCGCGGAAGTCCTCTTTCACCCCCGCTGCCAGAACTGCCACCCCGCAGGCGATGCGCCGACGATCCGCGACGACATGCAGCCTCACCAGTTCAACGTCAAGCGCGGCCCCGGGGGCAAGGGGGTCGGCACCATGAACTGCACGCTCTGCCACGGGGAGGCGAACAAACCGGGAGGGGCACCCGGTGTCGCCAACTGGCACATGCCGCCGGAGAGCATGCCCATGGTCTTCCAGGGCCGCACGCCCGGGGAGCTCTGCCGCCAGTTGAAGGACCCGAAGCAAAACGGCGGCAGGACGGGGGAGCAGGTCATCGATCATATCGACAAGGATCCGCTGGTGCTGTGGGGATGGAACCCCGGCGAGGGACGGACAGTCCCGAAGATGAGCCACAAGGAGTTCTCGGCAAAGATGCACGAGTGGGTTAAAAAAGGGGCCGCCTGCCCGGAGTAGGGACGCTACGCGGTTGGTTCATTGGTTGACTGTCGAAAAGGACAGAAGACAGGGCAAAAAGAAGCGGGCGGAGAGATCTCCGCCCGCATGTTCAGCCAAAGCAAATCCCCCCTCGCCCCCCATTGTAACGAAGGGGGGAACCATCATCAAATCACCTTACGCAGTGCGTCGAGGAAGCGCTCCACGTTTTCCTTCCTGGCCGTGTGTCCCATCAGGCCGATGCGCCAGATCTTCCCGGCCAGGGGCCCAAGCCCGCCGCCGATCTCGATCTTGTACTCGCTGCGAAGGCTGCGCCGAACGGCAAGCTCGTCAATGCCTTCCGGGCAATAGGCCGTGTTCAGCATGGGGAGCCTCCTGGTTTTTTCGACGACCATCTTGAGGCCCATCCCCTCGAGGCCCTTCACGAGCATCTGGTGGGTGTCCCGGTGCCGCTTGAAGACCTGCACCGGCCCCTCCTCCAGGATGAGCAGCAGCGCCTGGTAAAGGGCGTAGACCATGTTGACCGGGGCCGTGTGGTGATAGACGCGGTTCTGGCTCCAGTAGTTTGCGATCAGCGAGATGTCCAGGTACCAGTTGGGGACCCTGGTCTTGCGTGCGCCCAGCTTGGCCATGGCCTTTTCGGAGAAGGAAAGCGGGGCAAGGCCCGGCGGGCAGGACAGGCACTTCTGTGTCCCGCTGTAGAGGGCGTCGATCCCCCAGTCGTCCATGCGGACCTCGATGCCGCCCAGGCTCGTCACGGTGTCGACGAGGTAGATCGTGTCGGAGCCTTTCAGGAGAGCCCCGATCTCTTCCACGGGGTTGCACACCCCCGTCGACGTCTCGGCGTGGACCACCGCCACGATCCGGTAGGTCTTCTCTTTGAGCTTCTTTGCCACGTCATCGACGATGACCGGTGTGCCCCAGATGAACTCGAGGGCATCGACCTCGGCTCCGAGCCGGCTTGCGACCTCGCGCATCCTCACGCCGAAGACGCCGTTGATCAGGATCAGCACCTTGTCGCCGGGCTCGACGAGGTTGACGAAGCAGGCCTCCATGCCTGCCGACCCGGTTCCGGAGATGGGAACGGTCAGATTGTTCTTCGTGTTCAGGAGCGTGCGGAGGTGCTCCTTGAGCTCGTCCATGATCTTCAGGAAGTAAGGGTCGAGATGCCCCAGGGTCTTCTTGCTGATCGCCTCGTAGACCTGCGGGGGCACACAGGATGGCCCCGGCCCCATGAGAAGGACCTCTTCTATCCCCTCGAGCAGATTCTTCATCCCTTCGTTCTCCTTTCCGGCAGTTGCACCGCCGCATCGCGGCCATTCGGATGCAATATGGCATATCTTGTATAAATGTTCAACCGCTGACCGTTTCGGCGGGCACCGGATGAGACGCGCTTACCCTATTCGACATGCTTACCATAAAAAAAGGGCCTGCCGTCCGACAGACCCTCTGGGACAATTCGATGGAGTCCTTTTTCCCTTCATTGTGAGGAGACTTTCTTTTTGTCATTGCGAGGAGCGAGAGCGACGAAGCAATCTCATCCGGGATTGCTTCGCCTTCGGCTCGCAATGACAAGAGGGGCTGGCGCTAGTCCCTGGGGACCAGGACAATCTCTATCCGCCGGTTTTTTGCACGCCCTTCCAGGGTTTCGTTCTCCGAGACGGGGCGGTACTCCCCGTAGGCGGCTGCGGACAGGAGGGCGGGATCGACCCCCAGCCGCTGGAGATACCGGGCCACGTTGATGGCGCGGGCCGCCGAGAGCTCCCAGTTCGAGGGGAACGCCCGGGTAAGCGCGCCGCCGACCTTGACATTGTCCGTGTGCCCCTCGACGCGGATCGCCTTGTCCTCCACCTGGCCGATGACCTCGGCCACTTTTTGCAAGATCACTCTGCCCTCGGGCTTGATGTCGGCCCTCCCCGAATCAAAGAGGATGGCATCAACCATGTTCACGGTGAGCCTCCCCTGCAGCTCTGTGATCGTCACCTGTCCGTCTTCGATCTCGGACTTCATTTTCTCGATCATCTGAGAATAGGTCTTGCTGACCTCCTGAACCTTTTCCTCCCGGCTCTTCTCGAGCTGACCGATCTGCCCCTGCTGGTCCTGGACCTTTTTCGAAAGTTCCTCGTTCTGTTTCCCGAGCCGGACGACTTCTTCCTTGCAGGTGGCAAGCCCCTGCTCGAGGCTGCCGGCCTCTTCCACCTTTTTCAGATAGGTGCTTTCCGTGACCATGCACCCCGGCACGGACAGGGCCAACATCCCGGCGAGAGCCAGAAGCCAACATTTTTTGATCATCTGCAATCCTCCCCTTTCAGGCGCATGAACGATTCGAGGAGCGATCCCCGGTACCCCCTTTGATAGGGAAAGGCCCGAATCCTGTCAAGCCTCATTTTGACGGCGCAAAAGGCCCTTTCCTGACCTGATACCGGAAGGAGACCATCAGCCACAAAAGGCTTGATTTCTCCTTTTATCTGGTATAAGAGTACAGGTTCAAAAATTTCATAACCAGGCACTCCTTGCCCGGACCCCGTGCCCGGGCTTTAGAGCCGAAAGGAGGTCAAAAGACTTGAAGCGTTACGAAACTCTGTTCATCGTCCAGTCCGAGCTGTCCAGCGAGGAAATCACCGCCATCATCGACCGCTACAGCAAGATCATCACCGACATGAAGGGGACTGTCCTGAAGGTCGAGAGATGGGGAAAGCGAAAGCTTGCCTACCTCATCCGGAAGCAGGCCCGGGGGTTCTACATCCTCATCGATTTCGCCGGCAGGCGCGAGATCGTCGCAGAGGTGGAGAGGATCCTGAAGTTCGACGACAAGGTCCTGAAGTACATGTCCGTGAAGCTTGCCGACAGCATTACGGCGGAAGAGATCGAAAAAGAACTGGCCGGGCCCCTGAAGTCCGATACTCCCCCGGCTGCAATCATCCCGGCGGAATCCGCTACACCGATAACGACCGCAACGCCGACCGCGACGTCGGAAGCCACGACGGAGGGATAACAACATGAGAACGCCTTCAGACAGCACGACGGGCAGCCGGCCCAGGACAGGTGGTCCGGGCGGAAGAGATTCGAGAGGACCGGGGGGAGGCGGGCCCGGCAGGCCGCGATCCGACCGGAGAGTCTTCCACCGCAGGAAGGTCTGCCGGTTCTGCACCGACTCGAACATGAAAATGTCCTACAAGGACGTGGACACCCTGCGGTACTTCGTGACGGAACGCGGGAAGATCATCCCCAGGCGCATCACGGGCAACTGCGCGCTCCACCAGAGGGCGCTGACGGTCGAGATCAAGCGCGCCCGGAACATCGCCCTGCTGCCCTTCATGGTAACGGAAGGCTGACAGCGGCGATGCCTGTGCAGAAACGGCGGGTGGCGGCTGCGGTCTGAAATCGGCGATTCGAGGACAGCGTTCACTTGGATGCAGGCAGAAACTTCAGCGTGAAGGAATTTATCCTGGGCGTAGGCATCACGACTGGTTTCTTTCTCCTCGTGGTCCTGAACCCCATTGTCGGTTTTATATTCAGCCTGTTCGCTCCGCTTCCGATCGCCTATTTCTACTGGAAGATGGGCCGGATTGCCGGGATCGCCATGTTCGCCCTGTCTTTCGGTCTTCTCGTAGCCGTTTTCCGGATCGGCGGTTTCGTGGAAAGCCTCCCGTTCTTCCTGGTGCTCGGGTCGGCGGGAGTCATCATCCCCGAAGTCCTGAGAAGGCGATACGGGATCGAGAAAACGGTGGGCCTGTCGGTTGCCGGACTTGTCGCGGTGATCGTCGCCGTTTTGGCCTGGTACGGTCAGCTTCTCGAACGAGGCATCCTGGACATTGTCCGGGGGTACGTGGTCGACAGCATCAAGTACAGCATCGCGCTCTACGAGGAGATCGGGATCCCCCAGGAGCAGATCGACGCTCTGCGGGAGGGCGCCCCCGAGGTTGCGGGCTGGATCGTGGCGCACGGCGCGGCGCTGTTCCTGACGAGCACAACCTTTTTCATCTGGCTCAACGTGCTCGGCATGAAGATGTTTTTCCAGGGACGGGACCCCTCGTTCCCCGATTTCGGGGATCTCGCCTGCTGGAAGATCCCGGACTGGGTCGTCTGGTTCGTCATCGCAGCGGGGGTCCTGATGATCGTCCCCGAGGAAATCGCGCAGATCGTCGGGCTCAACGCCATGATGATTCTGCTTTTTCTCTATCTCCTCCAGGGACTTTCGATTGTCCAGTTCTTTTTCAGGAAGAAAAACATTCCGAGATACCTGCGGGCCCTTTTTTACGCCCTGATTGTGCTATACCAGTACCTGCTGGTTTTTATCTCCGCCGTCGGCCTGTTTGACATCTGGGTCGACTTCAGAAAGATGAACAGCCCCGTGAAGGACACGACGGCCTGAGAAACTCAGGGTCGAGGGTTGAGGGCAGCGGGTCGAAAAGAAAAGCTTTTCAGTTGAATGCAGGCAGGCTGTCCTGACGGCCTGTGCGAACGAACTCTGCAAAAGGAGGAAGCAGCATGAAGGTGATTTTGAAGGAAGACGTTGAATCCCTCGGCAAGCGCGGGGATACGATAAAGGTTGCAGACGGCTATGCGAGGAACTTCCTGATGCCGAAGGGGCTCGCCATTGCAGCCACGAGCAAGTCCGCCCAGGAGATCGAGCACGAAAAGAAGCTCATTGCCAAACGCGCCGAAAAGGAAAAGAAGAACGCCGAAGCCATGCTGGCCAGCTTTGCCGGCGTGGCGGTGACCATCGCCCGCAAGACGGCGGACCAGGAAAAACTTTTCGGCTCCGTGACGGCCAAGGACATCGAGAATGCCCTGGTAGAAAAGGGGCTCAAGGTGGACCGCAAGCAGATCGTTCTCGACGAGCCGATCAAGCAGCTCGGGGAATTCCCCGTCAAGATCAAGCTCTACCCGGGGATCGCAGCGGACATCACGGTAAAGGTCGTGGAAGAGCAAGGCTAAAGGATCAAGGCGAAAGGTCAAAGAGAAGAAGGCTCAGAGAGCCTCTTGCTTTTTACAGCCGGGGGCTGTAAACAATTCTTGTCCCGTGCTCTTAACCTTTATCCTTTTTCCTTTGTCCTGGTACCCGTGCCTTTATGAAAGAGCTCGACATCTCAATCCTCAAAGTGCCGCCCCAGAACCTGGAGGCCGAACAGTCTATCCTCGGGGGCATCCTCCTCGAGAACGTGGCCATCAATCCGGTTCTGGAGCTCATGTCGGGCTCCGATTTCTACAGCGACGCCCACCGGAAGATCTTCGCGGCGGTCCTGGAGCTCTCCGAACGCAGCCAGCCCATCGATCTCATCACGCTGAGCAATCACCTCAGGGACAAGAAGCAGCTCGACGCCGTGGGCGGCACCGTGTACCTCTCCCAGCTCGTGGACAACGTCCCCTCGGCGGCCAACATCAGCCACTACGCCCGGATCGTCAAGGAAAAATCAATCCTGAGAAACCTGATCGGCACGGCCACGGAGATCCTGAACCGCACTTACGGTGCCGGGGCCGACGTGGACAGCGTCCTCGACGAGGCCGAGCACGCCATTTTCGAGATCTCCCAGAACAAGGTCCGGCCCTCCTTCTACCCCCTCAAGGACATCATCAAGGACAGCTTCCGCACGATCGAACGCCTCTACGAGAGAAAAGAGCTCATCACGGGCGTCGCCACGGGATTCACGAAGCTCGACGAGATGACCTCGGGGCTCCAGCGATCGGATCTCATCATCATCGCCGGCCGCCCCAGCATGGGGAAAACGGCCTTTGCCCTCAACATCGCCCAGTTCTGCTCCGTCGAGGAAGGGGTTCCCGTGGCCGTCTTCTCGCTGGAAATGTCCAAGGAACAGCTCGCGATGCGCATGCTTTCCTCAGAGGCCCGGGTGGACTCCCAGAAGATCCGCAAGGGGTTCCTGGGCGAGTCGGACTGGCCGAAGCTCACAACGGCCGCCGGGAGGCTCTCCGAGGCCCGGCTGTTCATCGACGACACGCCCTCCATCTCGGTGCTCGAGATGAAGGCCAAGTCCCGCCGCCTCAAGGCCGAACACGGCCTGGGACTTATCGTCCTGGACTACCTGCAGCTCATGAAGGGAAGCGCCTACGCCGACACGCGCGAGCAGGAGATCTCGGAGATCAGCCGTTCGCTCAAGGCGCTCGCGAAGGAGCTCGGCGTGCCCGTGGTGGCCCTCTCCCAGCTCAACCGCAAGGTGGAGGACCGCACGAGCCGCAGGCCCCAGATGGCCGATCTGCGCGAGTCGGGCGCCATCGAGCAGGACGCCGACGTCATCCTCTTCCTGTACCGCGACGAGGTCTACAACAAGTCCGACGACAACCCCGAGAAGGGCTTTGCCGAGGTCATCATCGGCAAGCAGCGAAACGGACCCGTCGGAACGATCAAGCTCGTCTTCCAGGAAAAATTCACCCGCTTCGAGAACGCAGCCTTCGCCCCCGGCGAGGAGTTTTAAACAAAAAAAAGCCCCCACCGACTCATCGGTGAGGGCTTTTTCATTTTCCAAATGTCTTGTTTTTCCCTGGACCCTGTCCCCTGGACCCTCGTTACGCCCGAGCCGTTTCCGGCTCCCCGTCTCCGATGACCTGGCGCATCTTCCGGAGGGCTTCCTTTTCGACCTGGCGGGCCCGCTCGCGGGTAATCTTGAAGCGGTCGCCGATCTCCTGGAGGGTTTTCGGGCTCTCGGACATGACGCGGTGCCGGATGATGTAGGCCTCGCGGTCGTTGAGCTTCGCGAGCGCCCCTGCGACGTTTCGCTTCACCAGGGCCGTCTCCTCATGGCGGATGAAGGAATCCTCCTGGCTTTCACTCTTGTCGGCCAGGCAGTTGATGTGGGACAGCTCGCCGTCGTCGTCGATGAAGGCATCGAGCGAGAGATCCCGGCTGTTGAGCCGGACGTCCATCTCCTCGATCTCCGTCTCCTTTACGCTCAGGGACTCGGCGATCTCGGCGAACTCGGGGCTCTTCGCCTCCATCTTCTGGAGCCTCTTCTTGGCCTGGTTGAGCTTGAAGAAGAGCTTGCGCTGGGCCTGGGTCGTACCGATCTTCACGAGGCTCCAGGTCTTGATGAGGAAATTCTGCATGTAGGCCCGGATCCACCACACGGCATAGGAGATGAGCCGGTAGCCCTTGTAGGGGTCAAACTTCTTCACCGCGTGCATGAGTCCCACGTTTCCCTCCTGGATCAGATCCAGGAGCTTCACACCGTAGTTGCGGTACTCGTGGGCAATCTTTACCACGAAGCGCAAATTCGAGGTCACGAGCTTTTCGGCCGCTTCCTTGTCGTTGTTCTTCTTGTAGCGGACGGCCAGCTTGAACTCCTCCTCGGGGGTCAGCAGGGCAAACTTGTTGATCTGCGAGATATATAAATCTAGCGTGCTGCTCGCAGCCGGTAGATTCATGTTCATGGATTTACCTCCATTTCGGGTCTGTCTATCTAAGTCATAGAGAATATAGATATGGGAAGCATCTTGTCAAGACCTTCTTTGGAATCATTATACATAAAAACCCGGCGTCCAAAAAAGAGATAACTCGTTGATTGAATGCCTTTTCTTGACATCCCCCCCGCCTGTCATTAAGTTAGGGTCCGAGCGGACGGAGATGACATTTCGGGAGACGGGCGAGCAGACCGTCGGTTTCAATATAACTTACTGATTTTAAATCGCTTTTTAAGAGGGTAACGATGAGGTTCGACAAATTCACCGTGAAAGTCCAGGAGGCACTCCAGGAGGCCCAGGCCCTGGCCGGAAAGCTCGGCCACCAGGCCGTGGATATGGAGCATCTGCTTGCGGCCCTGATCCGCCAGCCCGAGGGGATCGTTATGGCCGCCCTGAAGAAGCTCGGGGCCGACACCCGGTCGGTCCAACGGGAAGTTGAAAAGGCCCTCAACAGCCTGCCGAAGGTATCCGGGGGCGCAACGCAGGCCTACATGACCCCGAGGCTCAACAAGCTTCTCGAGAACTCCTTCGAGGAGGCAAAAAGGCTCAAGGACGAGTTCGTGAGCGCCGAGCACATCCTGATTGCCATGACGGAGGACAAGGACGGCCCGACAGGGAAAATTCTGCGAAACGCCGGGGTCACGAAAGACAGCATTTACCGGGTCCTGGTGGACATCCGGGGAAGCCAGCGGGTCACCGATCAGAACCCCGAGGAGAAATACCAGGCTCTCGAGAGATACGCCAGGGATTTCAACGAGTTGGCCAGGAAGGGATCCTTTGACCCCGTTATCGGCCGAGACGAGGAGATCCGCCGGATCATGCAGGTCCTCACGAGGCGCACAAAAAACAACCCGGTGCTCATCGGCGAACCCGGTGTCGGCAAGACGGCCATTGTCGAGGGGCTCGCGCAGCGGATCGTCAACGGCGACGTGCCCGAGACGCTCAAGGACAAGCGGGTCGTCGCCCTGGACATGGGGGCGCTGGTGGCCGGCGCCAAGTTCCGCGGCGAATTCGAAGACCGTCTCAAGGCGGTGCTGAAGGAGGTGGCCGACGCCGCTGGCGAGATCATCCTCTTCATCGACGAGATCCACACCGTCGTGGGCGCGGGGGCGGCCGAAGGCGCCATCGACGCCTCGAACATGCTCAAGCCGGCCCTTGCCCGGGGCGAGCTGCGCTGCATCGGCGCCACGACCCTCAACGAGTATCGCAAGAACATCGAGAAGGACCCCGCCCTGGAGAGGCGCTTCCAGCCCGTCCTGATCAAGGAGCCCTCCGTGGAGGACACGATCGCCATCCTGCGGGGCCTCAAGGAGCGCTACGAGGTCCACCACGGCGTCCGGATCAAGGACTCGGCCATCGTGGCGGCGGCGACCCTTTCGGACCGCTACATCAGCGACCGGTTCCTGCCGGACAAGGCCGTCGACCTCATCGACGAGGCGGCCTCGCACCTGCGGATCGAGCTCGACAGCCTGCCTGCCGAGATCGACGCCCTGGAGCGCAGGATCATGCAGCTCGAGATCGAGCGGCAGTCGCTGAAAAACGAGACGGACGCCGGCTCGCTCGAGCGTCTCCAGAAGCTCGTCGACGAGATCGTCAAGCTCACGGCCGAGCGCGACGAGCAGAAGAAGCAATGGTCCAGCGAGCGCGAGGTCATCAAGCGGATCCAGTCCGTCAGGGCGAAAATCGAGGAGCTCAAGAACGAGGAGCTCAACGCCCAGCGGGCGGGCGACCTGGCGAAAGCTGCCGAGATCCGTTACGGGAGACTCGTGGAGCTCAACAGGGAACTGGAAAAGGAGCAGGCCCAGCACGCCGGAATCCACAACGGCGACAAGATGCTCAAGGAAGAGGTCGAGGCCGAGGACGTGGCGGAGGTGGTGGCCAGCTGGACGGGCATCCCCGTCTCGCGCATGATGGAGACCGAGGTGGCAAAGCTCATCCACATGGAGGAGCGCCTGCAGCAGCGGGTGATCGGCCAGGAGGAGCCCATCCACGCCGTCTCCAACGCGCTTCGACGTGCCCGCTCGGGGCTTCAAGATCCTAATCGGCCCATCGGCTCCTTCATCTTCATGGGCCCCACGGGCGTGGGAAAGACGGAGCTGGCGCGGGCGCTGGCCGAGTTCATGTTCGACAACGAGCAGAACATGATCCGCATCGACATGTCGGAGTACATGGAAAAGCACTCCGTGGCCCGGATGATCGGGGCGCCCCCGGGGTACGTGGGCTACGACGAGGGTGGCTTCCTGACCGAGTCGGTGCGGCGAAGGCCCTACTCGGTCATCCTCTTCGACGAGATCGAGAAGGCGCACCCGGACGTGTTCAATATCCTGCTGCAGATCCTCGACGACGGCCGGCTCACGGACGGCCACGGCCGGACGGTGGATTTCAAGAACACGATCGTCATCATGACCTCCAACATCGGAAGCCAGTTCGCCGTCGATGCCGCGATGAGCGAGGCCGAGAGAAGGCTGAAGATCAACGAGGTCCTGAGAACGACCTTCAAGCCCGAGTTCCTTAACCGCGTCGACGACATCATCATCTTCCGGTCGCTCACGATCAGCGACATCAACAAGATCATCGACATCCAGATCGGCCGGCTGCAGAAGATGCTCGCCGAGCGCAAGGTCACGATCGAGCTGACGGACAAGGCGAAGAAGCACATCGCCAAGGCGGGCTACAGCGCCATCTACGGCGCACGGCCGCTCAAGCGGGCCCTGCAGAAGATCGTCCAGGACGGCCTGGCCATGAAGATCCTCGATGGCTCCATCGCGGCGGGCGATCACGTGACCGTCGACGTGAAGGGCGACGGAGAGGTCGTCTTCCAGAAAAAGGCAGATTGACCGGAGGCGGGGTGCGCCCTTGTGCGCAACCCTGCTTTCCTGTATAATTCGCGACCTATAAACTGAAGCTAATGGAGGAAGGAAACCTATGAACTCTCTCAAGACAGCCGTCCTGCTCGGTTTACTGACGGGACTCCTGGTCCTGATCGGCGGATACGTCGGCGGAAGGAACGGCATGTTCATCGCCTTCATTTTCGCCATGGGCA
>Ga0208980_10000899_pt1 | contig 17623 bp, 16 predicted proteins | sample WetSurMetagenome_3_FD_187993 | JGI IMG/M metagenome (GOLD analysis project Ga0208980, IMG submission 187993) | Wetland microbial communities from Twitchell Island in the Sacramento Delta, sample from surface sediment Aug2011 Site A1 Bulk (version 2) | ecosystem: Environmental > Aquatic > Marine... | reverse complement strand
GACTGTTTTTCTTACGATTGAGCGATGCGAATGCACGTTGCACAGGACACAGTAGTCGTCATGCGAAAAAAACAATACATTCATCTGCGATCAAAGGAAATTTCGTCATGATATTATGAAATCAAAGGCACTATTACTGATTTTCCTTCTCATCCTCGTGAGTATACCGGGGGTCCATGGAGAAGATGCTCTTGATTGGTACACACGGGGACAGTACGCTCTTGGATTGGGGAATTATGCTGATGCCCTTGCCAATTTCGACAAGGCTCTTGCTCTTGACAAAAATTATGCCCTTGCCCTATCAGGAAAGGCAGTTGCCCTGAATGGCCTTGGGAATTATGCTGACGCAATCATTGCAGCGGAAAAGGCACTTGCCATAAAACCCTCTGACCAGAATGCCCTGAATGCACGAGCATTCGGCCTGCTTAAAACAGGACAATATGCAGAATCAGTAACGGCATATGATACACTCTTTTCGGTTGGTTTTGTCCGGGCCGATGCCTACTGCAACCAGGGTTATGCCTACCTTATGCTGAACAAATCTGAAAATGCGGTGATCTCCTTTGAAAAGTGTACAGCAATTGACCAGTCAAATCTTGATGGGTGGAATCAGAAAGGTCTCGCACTTATGAATCTCGGTAAATACCAGGATGCCCTGAATGCCTACGATGAGGCAACCACCATCACGGTCAAGAATGCTGAGCTCTGGAACAACAAGGGATTAGCGTATGCGGCCCTGGGAAGGTACCAGGACGCACTCCAGAGCTTTAACAAGGCGCTGGGATTAAAACCGGACTTTGCTGACGCACTGAAGAATAAGGAGAGCGTGATAGGAAAGGTACAGGTGGTTACTTTTTCAGGGACTGCCACCCCGACGGTAACCATTAGTCGTATCGGAACGTTTTTTACGACGGTGACTCCTTCCCCGCTCCCAACTGAGGTTACACCCCAGGTCACGGTTACTGGAGAGCCACAAAAAACCTCGGTCCCGGTTGCAAAAAAGACAACATACTCCCCGGTTTCACCCTTTACTACACTTGCCAGTCTGTTCGTTGTCTGTGGATTCGTACTTGCTGTAGAACGGCTTAGAAAATAAGCAATACTTTTTTTTGTGCTCTGTTGAAACAGACATGAATCATGTGGTTCACTCCCGAACCATGAAAATCGTACTGTATACGATGGAACCCCACCTCATAGCCTCTCCGAGGCACGGTAGCAGAGAGTTTTTTAATTTTTTGGCTCTATAGAATTCCTTTTCCATTGATATGAAATTCAAGATGCTGGTACGAAGGAAGGAGGGGACAGTGCCTGTCCCCCCATGCCGCCCCTGCGCTGAGCGATTATGACGTAGCACCTGTTTCGGGAGTTATCGCATCGGGGGAGCCACAGCGGCAGGGGTGAAACCCCCTTGAGCGTTTAGCATGTAATTGAGCATTTCTACAGAGCAAATTTTAGTCACTAATCCGCCGCGGGGGCGTCCCATCGGGGACGGCGGCAATCATCGTAACTGGTAGAGAGGAGTAACATTCTTCTCACCCTGGCTGAATGCTACGATTTACTAAAAAAACGCGAACACTTTTTCATGCGTATGATTGTCTCCCAAGAGGAAACAGGTCCATTTTCATAGGGAAATCTTATTTTTTCAAAAAAAACGGAATAATTATCGACCGTGGGTGGTGTGCATGTCCCCCATTCCGCTCCTGCCCTTAGCGATAATGACAGAGTACCTGTCAGGGGGTTATCATATCCGGGCGGAGCCACGACGATGGAGGTGAACTCCCGTAAGCCTTTATCCTGTAATTGAGCATTTCTTCAGAACTCATTATGCATCTTTACCGGTATAAGCCCTCATTATTCCCGCGTATACCACAGATGCTTTTTTCAGGTTATCGATTCTGACCCGTTCATTCACTGCGTGCAGGGTTGAAATCTCACCGGGTCCGTACTCGATAACATTAAATCCGCACAAGCGGAGATGACGGGCATCGCTTGCAGCCCACTGGACAATCGGGAAGACCGGTCCGCCATGCACCTGCTCCACCTCGTTACAGGTAATCGTAACAAGATGGCATGAAGGATCCGTCATTGATGGTTCATGAGTTGTCTGTGAAATGATTTTCCCGAAGGGGGCATGGGTTTTTATCTCTTCAACAAGCTCCGGTATCGAACAACCCCAGGGTATCCTGAGTTCAAGGTCGAGGTCACAATGCTGTGCAACAACGTTTGACTTCTCTCCTCCCCTGATGATTCCCGGGTTGTACATCAGTTTTTTCAGGACGTCTCTCACGTTATGGATGTGGAATTCCTCTTCAAGGACACCGGTAGAACGTTCAATGATCTCTTGGAGCCGCTCATCAACGGGATATTCCCGATTATGTATTGTTTTTACCCATTCAAGCAGGGAAAGTGCTTCCATAACAGCACTCACCCCGACCGCAGGGTAGAGGGAACCATGTGCAGGTGTCCCGGTGAATTTCATCTCGAGCCGGCAGAGCCCTTTTTGCCCAATGCAGGGATGACGTGTCGGTGAAGGTTCAGCAATCAGGCAGTCTGAGGGTTTGATCATTTTTTTTGCGAGAAGATACCGTATCCCATGCTGACCCCCGGTCTCTTCATCGCAGACAAATGCACAGGTTGCCGGTACTTCTTTTCCCTGGTCAGCCAGCATCTGACAGGAGGCAAGCAGCGATGCACACCCGCCTTTCATGTCCGTAGCGCCCCGTCCCCACACAAAACCGTCACGGATAGCTCCGGAAAAGGGAGGGTGTGTCCACCCTTCGTCCAGTGCCGGTACGACGTCTACATGCCCGCAGAAGAGAAGCCGGCTGCCGGTTCCGGTAGTTATCAGGTTATTCTCTCCTGTTTTGGTCAGGGTAATTTTCGATCTGATTCCTAAGGTATCAAGAAACGTTCTGATATATTCGATAACTTCAGCTGTACTCCCGGGAGGATTTTCACTCCTGATCGCAACAAGTTCAGAGCAGATACGGCCGACATCCATACAGGACACCTTACTGGTTTTTAGTACGCAGCACTATAGGTTTTAAACAGAGTCGAAAGCGAAGCATCTTCGTACAGGCTTTTTAAGAATTCCGTTTCAAAAAATTCATCTATGATGACATAGAAGAAGTCGAGGGGCAGGGGATTTCGGCTGTCGGGGTCAAGAACAATGCGGAAACTCCGATAACCCGCCGGGTCCTCATCGTCGTAAATCATCTGCCAGAGCGAGGGCAGACGAGCGAACTTCTCCGGGCGGTTCTCCTTCAGCCAGCTCACAAATCCGGGAAATTTCGCACGATCCCCTTTTTTCTCTTCATCGATACGCCACCGCAGGTATTCGCCGCCCATGATATTTTTTGGTGACAGGATATTGAAGGCATAGATGCCTGCAGTGTAATCGATATGGGCAAGGGAATCGATCAGGTAAAAATACAATACTTTGTTGAACTGGCCGGGGTCCTGGAGGATCAGGGTTTTTTCATACAGGTAGGAAAGGACCGGCAGGAACTCATTTTCTTCCATATCCTCTTTGTTCGTTCCGGAGTTGTAAATAATTGCCGTTTTGACCAAAAAAAATCCAGTCATGGTTTCATGCTATCATCCATGAAGCAGCATTCACCGTTATTTATAAAAAGGCTCCCGCAACGACACCGCTTTTTTGAACAATGCTTCAAGTTCGGCACCTTTCTTTCCCCGGATATCGATGTGGTTGTCGGTACGCATAAGGCAGGGTTTGAGCTGCCCGTCTGAAGTAACCCTGAGGCGGTTGCAGAAAGCACAGAACTCCGTATTATGGAGCGGGCGGACAACTTCAACTTCAGCACCGTCAAGGCAGTACTTTTTCCGGTGGTGCATCCTGCGGGTAATAATCTGTTTTGAGCGGGAAGCAAGGGAATCCTCCAGCCCGTGTAAATCCCCATGATAGGTGCAATCATTGAAATGCATCAGTTCGATCAACTGCAGAACAAGATTCCGGTTCCCCCTGACGTAGGCAAGGAAATCATCAATTTCGTTGTCATTGACACCTTCAAGCACGACCATGTTCAGCTTCACCGGTGTGAGTCCGGCGTCGAGTGCAGCATCAATACCTGCGAGTACATCACTCAGCCGATCGATCCCGGTGATCTTTTTGTAGGTATCCGGATTCAGGCTGTCGAGGCTTACATTAACCCTCCTGAGCCCAGCATCCTTAAGAGCAGATGCATACTCAGCAAGGAGAGTGCCGTTGGTGGTAAGAGATGATTCCATACCGCGGGGTACTGATTGTACAATCTCAACAAGATCCGGACGGAGTAGGGGTTCGCCGCCGGTAAATTTTACGCTACGAATTTCAAATGTTGCCGCAACCTGCAGGACCTCTGCGATATCCCCGGCCGACATCTGATCCCTTGGAGATTTTTCCCCCTCTTTATGGCAGTAGATGCAGGAAAGGTTACACGCCGGGGTAAGACTTATCCTAAGGTTGCTTACCGGGCGGTTATAATGGTCTTTAAGGATCATTTTGATTTTGGGTGCCTTTGAAATTCTTTGCGATAATATAAAGCTCAGTACTCCCTTTCCGGGTAGATCGGGTGATGCAGGTTTTCACGGAATAGAACTGTTCCTTCGTCATAGTATACAACTCAGGAAAATCCGTACCCTGGAAGGATTTCACAACAAAATTTCCGCCTTGCTTTAAGACTTTGCAGGCAAACACCAATGCCTGTTCATTCAGCTCGATGATACGTGCCTGGTCGTAACTCTTGTGCCCGGAGAGCTTTGGTGCCGCATCACAGACTACTACGTTGACTACACCAAGCATGGATCGAACCTTATTTTGTACTTCGGGATCGTTGAGATCCCCTTCAATCGTTTCCACACCATCAAGCGCAGCGATCTGATTGAGATCAATGCCAACAACTTTTGCCTGCGTGAGCGTCCGCTCCACCTGCAGCCAGCTTCCGGGAGCTGCTCCGAGATCGACAATATTGTCATCTGGCCGGATGATGGCAAACTTCTTCTGGATCTCGAGGAGCTTGTAAGCTGCCCGGGAACGGTATCCCTCGTGTTTTGCCCTTAAATGTGTCCGGTCATATCCCCATTGTGAGCCCATGGTCCTGATCGTTCCTCTTTTTTTTTTAGCCCAGATGATATCCTGAAACGCTGTTACTACAGTATGATTGCATATCGTATAATAGATTGGATTAACCAACACCGCATAGTAAATACCTTTCTTTCTGGAATTCGATCAGGAAAAATGGTATACTTTTCCTGGCTCTGGAGAAATACTGGATATCAAGTGAACCGCGTGCGGGGTGTCACCCTTGCAACACCAGCTCCCCAAAAAATGCCAGGATAAGCCCGGGGACGGGCAGAGGGGGGGGCAGGCACTGCCCCCTCCATCATTGTACCAGTACTTTGCATTTCATATTGTTATAAAAGGAATTTTGCAAATCCTTTTTTTGCTAACCTGAAAAGGGCTGCAGCGAAAACGAATACTGATATCAGATCACGACCGGATATACGTTCCCGCCTTAAAGATGATTATAAAAGTTCACCATCGTATTCCATCTCGCCGGAATCCCCATTCACCTGGACCTGGACTCCGCCCCGCAAGCGGTTCATCGGGATGTCAATATGGTCGACCATCGGGATACCTCCGATGATTGCACCTGTTGCGATGATAGGTTCAGCCTCGGTGTTAATAATCGCTGCCGGTGCATGCCCGTTCCGGCTTAAAGCATAAAGAACATAGGAACCAACCGTTGAGCCCTTACCGTAAGGGAATGCAAGAACCGTTCCGGTAATACATGCGCCCTGAAGCGGATGTCCTTTTTCGACGATGATCCCGGATTCCGGGTCAACTCCCGATAAAAAAGATAATGGTACCGGGCTGACAAGCAGGGGACCCTTCCCCTGCCCTCCTGCAATTCCTCTTCCCCTGATGAGCATAATCACACCTAATAAATGTTTGAAGATTGCACTATAAGAGTAATATGGAAGAGACTTCCGTCAATAATACAGCGCCTTCAACTGAGCTCAAATACCAGATCCAGCTCAACGAGCTTGAAGCCAGCCTGCTCGAGATGAAGGTAAAAGTTGACGAGCTCGTGAAGGAGAATGCCCAGCTCCGGCGGGAGAACAACCAGCTCAAGCGCATGCCGCTGTTTGTTGCCGTTATTGTTGATATCCTGGATAACGGTGAAATTTACCTCCGTCAGCAGGGGAATAACCAGGAATACCTGACTACGGCAACGGAAGAACTCCGCCCCCTCTTAAAACCCGGCGCGAAAGTCGCCGTTAATAACGCGCTGTCTATTGTGAAGGTAATTGGCAACATATACGATTCACGCATCCGTGTCATGGAGCTTGAGGTATCACCTGACACCAGCTATGCCCAGATTGGCGGCCTTGCTGATGTGATCAAAGAAGTGCGCGAGGCAGTGGAGTACCCGCTGACTAAACCGGAGATATTCGAGCGCATCGGTGTGGAACCCCCAAAAGGTATTTTACTCTATGGCCCGCCAGGAACGGGAAAAACCCTGATCGCAAAAGCGGTGGCTCATGAGGCACATGCAACGTTCATCCGGATGTCCGGGAGTGAACTTGTGCACAAGTTTATTGGTGAAGGCGCCGGGCTTGTCCGCGAACTGTTCATGCTTGCACGCGAACGTGCGCCAGCCATCGTCTTCATTGACGAGATCGATGCAGTCGGAAGCACGCGAACCCATGACGGCACATCAGGAAGTGCCGAAGTGCAGCGTACGCTCATGCAACTCCTTGCCGAAATGGACGGGTTTGACAACCGGGGGGATGTGCGTATCATGGCAGCAACAAACCGGCCGGATATGCTGGATCCGGCTCTCCTGCGGCCGGGTCGGTTTGACCGGGTGATCGAGATCCCCCTTCCCGATAAGGAAGCACGGCTCCAGATCCTCAAAATTCACTCGCGCAAGATGCATCTTGACAACGTGAACCTGGAAGAACTCGTGGATATGACAGAGAATACCACGGGTGCTGAACTCGAAGCTGTCTGCCGTGAGGCCGGGATGATGGCCGTCAGAAGGGAAGCGGCATGCGTTGAGATGGTAGATTTCATCGATGCAGTCCACAAAGTGAAGAACGAGATCATTACCGACAACCGCATGTATACGTAAATAGCGTGTACGTGCACGTTTCCGTCCAGTTTATCGGAGGCCCGGATGAATATCCTTTTAATTCAGCGGGACGGCGTAGATCTCCACCATACCCTTTTTGCATCCGAGACAAGCCGTATGGCACTGCGTTTTTATCACCCGAAAAAAAAGTCCTGCGGCGTTTATATAACAGTATCAACGCTGGGAAGTGCCTTATCCCTTGTTTCAGAACTCCGGTGGTACATCCGTCGCTATGTGAAAGAGACGCTGTTTGAAGTGACCCCCGGAATATATTGCACCCATACCCTGGCACAGGATGTGTATTACGAACGTACAGTGGTTTTGGGAACGGCATGGCCGTTCCGCCGGCTCTACGGGTTCCGTCAGGGAAAGCTGATCAGCAGGGTTGTGATGTCCCCCGGGTCCACTATCGAGGAATATCACCAGGAATATATCGGCATTGATCGATCGATCGAGATCTGGTGCACAGAAGATGAAACAGAAGAAGGTGAACCAATGACAGAAGAAGCCATGGATGCTGATACCATTCTGCCGGAAGAAGAAGAATAGGAAAGTATGATCCCGGTTTCAAGGTGAAAAATAAAAAATAGAAAAGGTTTTCAACCTGAATCTGGATGATCACTACATGAAAAGAGTGCTCCTTCTTCTCATCATCTGCCTGACCTTTTGTTTCATTATGGGGTGCTGCAATCCCCCCCCGTCACCTCCCCCATTACCTCCCGGGTCAGTAAACCCTCAGTCAAATTATCAAGGATCTTACAATGGGTCCAGGATCCATACCATCCCTTTAATCCCTTCAAGAATTGAAATGGCATGGAAACCCAAGCCAACTGAAACAATCCCTTCAATGTACCAGGTCCAGATTGAGACATATAAAAATCCGTTGGGATCAGACCCCTTTATTTCCACAACCTTCCGGGGGGGTGCAGGTCAGGCATATACACAAAGCATGGATGCACTCGTTCTCCGCTCGGATAACATGATTGAATTTGAATCCATACCTTATCCCCAGGTTGGATCCCAGATTATCATGAATGGTACCACAGGCACCGACCGGCTTGTCGTTGATATTGTTATGGCAAATGAACGCTACCGGGTTGTTGATGAATTAATGCCACTCAAGTCCTATAATTAATATAAACGATCCTGCAGAGTATCCGCAAGGGGCAAGAAGCATTTTATTAATACATTTCTCCAGAGCCAAAAAAATTCCATAATTCCCTTTTTACAATTCTCCCGAAGAATAATAGGTCAGGTCCTGCTCATCCGATTTCCATGCTTTTATGATATCATACACCGAACTGTCAAGTCTGACAGCCCCCATTTTTTCCGTTATTCCCGATGCCCGAAGGACATCCCGAACTTTCCCGGAAGCATTGGCAATCCTCAGAGTAATTCCCTGTGTTAAAAGTTCATTATTCAGGTCATTGATCATGTCAGCTGCAGTAACATCAATTATCGGTGACGGGGAAAGGTCAATTATCACCAGTCTGATGGTCACTGCCTGCTGTTGCATAAGGTGTTTCACCCGTGCAAGAAGCATGTGGGAGTTGGCAAAAATGAGCGGTGCATCAACACGGACTACCAGTATTCCTGCAGTCTCTTCTTTTGCTGGTTTTCGAGTTACATCACCATAGAGGGTAGTGCCGGGTATTCGTCCTTCAACGGGCATATAGGGGAAGGAGATATTATAAAGAATACCGATTAACGAGAGGAAAACGCCGATAATAACGCCGCCAAGAATGCCGAATATCAGTACCCCTACAAACGTGATGAGTGCAATGTATACTTCATATTTATTCACCGACCAGATCCGAAGGAACCCACGGAAATCTACCATACTGATGACGGCAGCGATAATCAAAACCGCAAGTATGGGCTCCGGCAAATAGTATAAAAATCCCGTAAAGAACAGGACAACCAGGATAGCAACCAGACCGGCAAGTGCCCCGGAAAAAGGTGTCAGAGCACCTGCCCGGTCATTGACCGCAGATTTACTGAAGCTGCCGGCGATAGGGAACCCCTGGAAAAAACCGGTCCCGATACTGCTTGCCCCGAGGGCAAGCAGTTCCTGATCTGTTTTAATCTCATAGTTATGGGTCTTGGCATACGTCCGGGCTATGGTCGTCAGTTCCACGTAGGAAAGAAGGAAAAGGGCAAGGGCAAGCGGGAAGACCAGGGAGAAATCCCCGATACCCACATCCGGGACTGCAAAACAGGGGAGTCCGCTGGGGACTGCACCGACAATCTCCACCCCTTTTTCAGGAAGGGATGAAAATGAGGTTACGATAATTGCCCCGATTACCAGAACAAGGCTGCCGGGCAACCGCGGTACCTTCTTTTCGAGAATTAAAAGAATAATAAGACCTGTTATGCCGACTGCAACTGAATAGAGATTTGCATATTCAAGGTTCTGGAGAATGTATACCGCCTTTGCAAAAAAATCTGAGGGGGCTCCCGCTATACCCAGTATTTTTGGGATCTGGCTCATGATTATGACGAGGCCGGTCCCCACAAGGAAGCCCTTAAGAACTGGTCCCGAAATAAGGTTCACCAAAAATCCCAGCCTGAACAACCAGGCAAAGATGGCAATAACACCGACAAGGATAGCGGTATACGATGCCAGCATGATATACCGGTACGGATCACCTGCTGCGATCACGGCGAGGACAGAAGCAAGAAGAATTGCTTCAGATGAACTGGCGCCCACTACCGCTTGCCGCGACGTTGCAAAAAAGAAATAAACCAATGGCGCAACGATGGAGACATACAGCCCGTACTGGGGAGGGAGCCCGGCAAGAGATGCATACGCCATCCCATCAGGAATCGCAAAAGCGGCCAGTGTCAGGCCTGCCAGCAGGTCGAACCGGAGCCATTTTCGATCGTATTTGGGAAGCCAGGAAAGTACAGGAATATAGGGTGTGATTCTGGATAGTACCTTTGATACACTTCCTGTTCCGTCGTTCATTGTTCTCCTGACCGGGATTTGTTTATCAATGAGAAAATGAGGCAAATCTTATTTAACCTTTCGATGAAAAGGCTCTGAAAAATTCCTTTTATCGGGTAATAACAGATAAAAAAACAAGCACGATGAAGGAGGGGACAATGCCTTTCCCCCCTCACCGCCTCCGCGCTGATAGCGAGGGAGATCCATTACCTGCTGGTGGAATTATCGCATATTTGGGAAAGTGAAGTAGCGGAAGTGAAAAACCCGTGCACATTCAAATTTTTTACCTGTTACCCCCCCGAGCCGATGAAAAGAGGATGTGCAAGCTCTTTCCCCAGACTATCCTGCCGGAGAGGATGATCACCTCAAATACTATGAGTATATACCCTAGTGCATGAACTGGCACCTTTTTGCTGTCTTTGGCCTTATCGCAGCCGTGATCCTTATAGCCGGTTGCAGCATGATCGTAAAAGAACCTCAAATCGATGTGAACGATGTCGCGGTAACATCGGTTTCTCTTCAGCAAATCGGACTCAACGTCACGCTGAATGTCAACAACCCGAATCCCGTTGGTATTACGCTGAAGTCAGTCGTATTTGATGTGTACTACCAGCAGGGGAATGACTGGGTTGCTGTTGGTCACGGAGAGGGAGGGGGATATCAGATTAAACCCGGCATGAACCTGGTACTGGTCCCTGTTACGCTTAAAACATCAGAAGTTCTTGGTGCAGGTATTGGTGCACTTATGAAAGGCGAGATTACCCTCCAGATCCGCGGGACTGCAGTTCCTGACCTTTTCGGTCTCAACCCGAAGATACCGTTTTCACACACGACAACAATACCGGTGAAGCTGTAAAGTCAGGAAACTGTAATAATTTTTTTAATAGATACACTTTGCAGAATGTGTTTTTCCAAGATTGAAAAACGATCTTAATAGGGAACAGTGTGCATATGGATTAACATTGCGCTCCTTCAATTCATTTTACTATGAAAGGATCAGGAGCTTTTTATTTTTTATTTTTTGTTTTTAACAGAAACTGATATATGCAGGCATTACTTTTATTTGCCTTGTATATATCACAAAAATTTAATTTCTATGGTAATATTCTGAGGTGAAAAGATGGCATTTACCTATAAAGAACTCATCAAAGTGGCCCGGGTTCCTCCGGGGAAAAAAATTGACCTGAGAAAAGATTATGATCCTGGTTTTTCGGCTCCCGGCTGGTCGAAAGAGACAGCAAACAAAAGACTGGAAGAAGGTATCCAGGAACTCGCAGAATGGCAGGACAAACTCTACGCGGACGATACCTATGCCGTTCTGATAGTCCTGCAGGCACTGGATGCAGCCGGTAAAGACGGAACGATCAAACATGTAATGTCAGGAGTTAATCCCCAGGGCGTGAACGTAACCAGCTTCAAAACCCCTTCATCAGAAGAGCTTAGTCACGACTATTTGTGGCGCAACATTAAAGCTCTTCCCGAACGGGGACACATCGGCATCTTCAACCGTTCGTATTATGAAGAAGTGCTTGTGACAAGGGTTCATCCGGAACTCCTCGATAAACAGAATCTTCCCCCGAATATCAACAAGAAGGGGATCTGGAAGCAGCGGTATGAGGAGATCAACAACTTTGAGAAATACCTTGTCAATAATGGCATAATTGTACTGAAGTTCTTCCTTTATGTCTCGAAAGAAGAACAAAAAAAGCGTTTTTTGGAACGGTTGGATCTCTCGGAAAAGAACTGGAAATTTTCTGCAGCGGATGTCAGGGAACGGCAGCACTGGGATGAGTATATCGATGCGTACGAAGACCTTTTCAGTAACACGAGTACTGAATGGGCTCCCTGGTACATCATCCCGGCTGATCATAAATGGGGGACTCATCTGGCCGTTGCAGGAATTATTTTTAATACGCTGGCTGATCTTAACGTTGCCTACCCGACCGTCAGTGATGCGGCGAAGCGGGAACTCCTGTCAGCAAAAAAAGAACTTGAAACTGAGGGGGATGGCAGCGGGTCTGCAAAGGATAAGAAAAAGAAGAAAAAAGGTAAAAAGTCCTGATATCCCCGGTGCTTAAAAATACTATGGTGATTTCGTTTCCCGGAATACTATAAATCATTCACGCAGATAGTGCTGGTCATATGCTCCCGGATACATCCCCCCTGATTTTTCCCCGGGGAGTCGCACGGCGTTGGACAGGGCGACACATGGCTCCGGTCAGAAAGCACTCCCCACGCAGAGCAGCAGAGTGAGAGAGGGGGGATTTTCCCCCCTCGACCATACACGCGTACCTGTTCACGCCTTCTGCTAAGCCCGGCAACAAGCACTCGCCTTAGCGCTTATACCCTGGCTGGCACTGCGACAGCAGGAGTTGCCGGATCGTGCTTGCGATGGCTGCTCCGCAGGAAGACTTTCATGATCTCGTAGATGATGAGCAGGGCGAGGGCTAAGCCGATGCAGAACAGCCACTGGTTACCGTTAAGCGAGGTCAGGCCTAAACCGTTCTGCAGGAAGGCCAGCTCAGTCGGCAGGTAGATGAACAGCAGGGCCATGCCATAGAGCATCACCTGGTGCCGGTCATGGAGGATATTCCGGTTGAACGCGGTCTGGGTTTCACTGTGACAGCTGAGACCGCTGGTGACAGCAAAGAGGGAGAAGACGACGAATGCCATGGTGGCGGCTGCTACCGGCGCAGCGCCTGCTTCCACGATCAAGGTTCCGGCTGCCATGAGGATTCCGATAAAACCGATACGCAGCCATTGCGAACGTGAGAGGACGGGCTGGCCGATCGGGCGGGGCTTGCGTTCCATCAGCCCGGATGAAGGTTCGTCAAAACCGAGGGAGATAGCTACAGGTACCTGGACAAGGAAGTTGATCCACAGTACGACGAGTGGTCCAAACGGCACGCCACCAGCGATATATAAGAACGCAGCACCCAGGTATGCCACGATATATGCAACCAGGTTCGTCATCTGGAAGCGAATGAAATTGGAGAGGTTTTCGTAGATCCCCCGTCCAAACTCCACTGCCTTGACTATGGTGGCGAAGTTGTCATCGGTCAGTATCATCACTGCGGCCCCTTTCGAGACCTCGGTGCCCGTGATGCCCATCGCCACGCCGATGTCAGCCTTCTTGAGGGCCGGCGCATCGTTGACCCCGTCACCGGTCATGGCGACGATGTTCTGCTGCCGCTGCAGGAGATCCACCAGGCGGATCTTATCCTCGGGTGACACGCGTGCCACCACGCCAATCTCGGGCAGATCTTTCATCAGCTGGTCATCACTCGTGGCGGCGAACTGCGCCCCGGTAAGCGCCTTACCCTCGATCCCCAGCTCATGCCCGATGGCCGCCGCGGTCACGGCATGGTCGCCGGTGATCATGCGCACCTGGATGCCGGCGCTGTGGCACTTGGCGATGGCGTCCTTTGCCTCGGGGCGTGGCGGATCCACAATGCCCACCATGGCCAGCAGGGTGAGATCCTTCACCTGGTCGAGCAGTTTAGCCGCCGGATCAAAGGTCCCCGGATCGAAGTCGCGACGTGCGACGACCATCACCCGTTGGCCCAACTGCGCCATGCGGTCGTTTTCCTGGAATGCCAGGGGGCGGTTCTCGTCGGTGATAGGCAGCACTTCACCGCCTGGCATCCAGTACGAACCGCTGTGGGCGATCAGCACATCCGGAGCACCTTTGACGAAGCAGCGCACCACCGGCTTCCCTTGCTCGTTCTTCATGGTATGGAACGTGGCCATGAACTTGTACTCGGAGTCGAACGGCACCTCGGCCACGCGGGGGTACATCTTGCGTGCCCCGTCAACGCTGATGCCTCCTTTCTCCGCCAGCACGATCAACGCACCCTCGGTAGGATCGCCGATCAGGGTGCCGTTGTCGAGACGGGCATCAGCGCACAAAGCCATAGGCAGGAGGATTGGATCGAGATCAACCCTGGCGCCACCTGCACTTAGCAGCTTTCCTTCTGTACTATAGGACAGGGTGTTTTTTTGCCACGGTTGCAAACCTGTTGTTCCACTGGACAACTCCATTTTCCCCTGCGTGCCATAACCTTCACCGGTCACCGTAAAGCGGTTCTGGCCGGGGATGGTGAACTCGCGGGCGGTCATCTTGTTGAGTGTCAGTGTGCCGGTCTTGTCGGAGCAGATTGCCGATACCGAGCCCAGTGTCTCGACCGACGGCAACCGTTTTACTATAGCACCCAAGTTGGCTAACGCCCGTGTCCCCATGGAGTACATCGTAGTCACGACAGCAGGCAGACCGGTGGGTATGGCAGCAATCATCAGAGCGATCCCGGCGATGAAAATTGTATCAAAGGAATCCCCACGGCTGACACCCATGATAACCATCAGGATAAATGCCACGCCGGCCAGTCCGGCTATAATGATGATCAGCTTGTCGAGCTGTTTCTGCAACGGGGTCTTGTCGGATTTGGTCTTGTTGAGCAGGTCTGCGATGTGCCCCATCTCGGTGTTCATGCCGGTGGTGGTCACAATCATCTCACCGCGGCCACGGGTAACCGCGGTGTTCATGAAAGCCATACACAGGCGGTCGCCGAGTGCAACGTCGGGTTTGGTAATCGCCCCGGTGTCCTTGGGCGAGGCGACGCTCTCGCCGGTAAGGGCTGCCTCCTCTATCTCGAGAGTTGCTGTCACGAACAGTCGGCCATCGGCCGGCACGCGGTTTCCCGCCTCCATCAGCACGATGTCTCCCGGGACCAGCTCCTCCGCTTCGATCTCAATTGCCACGCCGTCACGGCGTACCCGGGCGATGTTCTTCATCATCTTCTCGAGTGCAGCCAGGCTGGCTTCAGCCTTGGCTTCACCCCGCAGCCCCAGCATTGCGTTGAAGACCGTCAGGCCGAGCAGCGCGAGGGTCGTGCCCCATTCGCGTGTTGCCACCAGACTGAGCAATGCCGCGCCCACTAAGAGGATCTGCATGAAGTCCCGGTACTGGCGCAGGAAAGCCTGCCAGCCCGACTCCTTCTTCTTTGCGGCCAGAACGTTCGGGCCGTACTGTTGGAGGCGCTGCTGTGCCTCAGCCGTGCTCAGCCCTTTTGCCGGATCAACCTTCAGTTGTTGCGCAACTGCCTCCGGCGTCATTGAAAACCATTTCGGTTTGTCTTGTGCTTGGTCAGCCATCATATATGCTCCTTTTTTAGTATTTCTCCGGAACCCAGCGGAATGGATAATCAGGTTCCACATAGTCGCCCTTCGGCTGGCGTTTGGGGAGCTTCACCTTCTCGCGAGGGACTTCCTTGTAGGGAATCAGACTCAACAGGTGGGCGATGCAGTTCAGTCTCCCGCGTCGCTGGTCGTGCGAATCTACGACGTACCAGGGTGATTCGGGGGTATCCGTGGCCGCAAACATGGCGTCACGGGCCCGCGAATAGTCATACCAGCGGCGATGGCTCTCGAGGTCCATCGGGCTGAGCTTCCAGATCTTGCGGTAATCATGGATGCGTTCCTCAAAGCGCTCGGTCTGGTCTTCCATGGTCTCTTCCAACCAGTACTTCACCAGGATAATCCCGGATCCAATCATCGCCTGTTCGACCGGGGGAACCCAGCGGAGGAACTTTTCCACATCGGCCTCCGGGGTGAATCCCATGACCCGCTCAACACCCGCCCGGTTGTACCAGCTGCGATCGAAGAGTACTACTTCTCCCGCCGCCGGCAGGTGAGGAAAGTAGCGCTGGATGTACATCTGGGACTTCTCCCGCTCGGTGGGTGACGGCAGGGCCACCAGCCGGAAGACCCGCGGGCTTGTGCGTTCGGTGATACGTTTGATGACGCCGCCTTTGCCCGCGGCATCGCGGCCTTCAAAGAGCACGCAGACCTTGGCGCCACTGACCTTCACCCACTCCTGCATCTTGACGAGCTCGATCTGGAGATTCTCCAGCTCCTTCTCGAATTCCTTACGGCTCATCTTTTCATTGGATCCCACCGCTGCTTCAGGAGCTGGTCCGTCATGTGCAACGGGGATGCCGGCTTGCGCCTCGGCATGAGTCTTTGCCTTACGCTTCATTTTCTTCTTGTCTTTCTGCTTCGCCATAGGTACCACTTCATGTTCTTTTAACTTTATAAATCCTGCAATACATTATAAATCCTGCAACACCAATCAGGAGCGATGGATTCACGTCCTCTTGCCGCGCCCATCGCCATAGTATTTGGCCTGGTGTGGCATTCCAGGGATCATGAACCGAAAACAACGAAAAATCACGAGCCAATAATTAATACCAAGATGTATGACAGGATTTTTTTCACCGGATAGTTTAAGGACGCAATGGGACTCTATCTTTTCCAGATCGGAAAAATCATCTACAGCTACTCATAAATCGGCCAGATCAAGGCACTGGTATCCCTCTCGATAGGGATGATGCAAAACGGGATAGTAATGTTCAAATCATTAGCAACTTCTAATAAAACTGACAGGTTAATTTCCTCCAAAGAGTGTACCATGAAAAAAATTGTTGTGAAAAAAGAAGAGCAGGACGGGACAGTTCTTTTTACGTTCAGGTTCAAGGCACTCGGGCAGCTTCTGGATGAAGGAGATCCCACCCCGCTTCCTGAAAAGGAGTTGACGGAAGAGGCAGAAGACGCTCTTGCAGGGCATCTCGATGAATACCGGGTCGGCAGATCCTCCAGTCTGGTTATTGAACTACCGGAAAAAGAACTTGCCGGCGTTTCATCCTCCCTCATCACTAAGGCCGTTCGTAACCATTTCGGATTTCGTTATGATGACGTGACCCATGATATGAAAATTCACTTGAGAGAAGGGATATATAGTATCGTTCTGGCACTCGGGAATGTGTTCATTCTGTTATTGTTCGTGTACTTTGCCGCTAAGAATGAGATCCCCCTTGACGCAGTCAGTATTACCCTCATTATAGGATTTATTACCATCATGAACTGGGTTACCATATGGCATACCTACGAACATTTTATGTATGATTACCGGAACCTTGCCCGGAAACGGTGGATTTTTGAAAAAATCACAAAAATCCCGGTAACTATCAGGGGATACTGACCATAATAACCTGATTTTTTTTATGCGAAGCATTTGTTCCTCATAGAGGGGAACCGTTTGAACGAATAACCCGGATGCCGTTTGATACGCAGGAGATACAGGTCAGGAAAAAGGGTGATGAATGAGGGGGTTTTCCTGTGCATTTCATCTCATTTCATCTCCACCTTTGCACTCCTATGGTTGTTCGTACTACGGGTTCCTTTCGAGAGAGATCGGTAATATAATTAAGAGGTTGGGTTCAAATACAGCAATATTATGGCTGCTGAAAATCCAACAATGGACACACCAGAAAAGCGTGTCTGGCTGAAGAACCTGTATCTTATCAGCCGTATTCTGGTAATTATTGCCATTATTGGGATGATTATTACCTCGATCATTGTGATAATAACCGCATTTGCGGAAGTTTTCCGGATTATATCATTTTTCATGCACGAAGGCATGCTTTCCGAAGAGGCAGGAACATTTCTCTCGGTCAACGTGACAGAAATGATAGATCTCTACCTT
>Ga0208980_10000897_pt1 | contig 17651 bp, 19 predicted proteins | sample WetSurMetagenome_3_FD_187993 | JGI IMG/M metagenome (GOLD analysis project Ga0208980, IMG submission 187993) | Wetland microbial communities from Twitchell Island in the Sacramento Delta, sample from surface sediment Aug2011 Site A1 Bulk (version 2) | ecosystem: Environmental > Aquatic > Marine... | reverse complement strand
ATAAACAAAACGCCAGCCTTTCCGATCTGTCGGAAGTGGTCAGAAACTATAATTTCCCGGTGGCGGTTGAATGGCAGGGGATTTTTTATGAAGATGCCGATGAAGATAATGGTCACTACGGAGTAGTCACCCATGTTGATACGGTCAATAATTTAATTATGCTTTCCGACCCTTATAAGCGTTTTGCCGGGAGTGATCGGGCTTTCCATATTTTGGAGTTTCAGCACCGCTGGTATGACGAAAACGAAATTGTTGACCCCTATTCCGGAAAGGCAACTATCGTCAGGGAAGAAAACATGCTGTTTATCGTTACCCCCAAAGATGCCCTTTTCCCCGAGTTTTTGGGTATGACCAAAGGGAGTTAACTTCAATTGAACAAATCCAATAAGAAAGAGAATAAATATTCTTATTTGGTGGTAAAGGAGTAGAGAAATGAAGCGTAAGTCTCCCAGTAGTTGGTCTTATCCGAAAGTGTGGGGTAGCTCAACTTGATGAAGTAGGAAACACCGTTTTTGATAAAAGTGGTGATGGAAGCCGTTACCCCTTCATAGGAAAAATCATATTGAAGCGCTTTAACGCCGTCGATGTTGGTCACGATTTTATTTCTGGCAATGCTGGAAGCCAGGGTGTCGGCGGCAAATTCAACTTCAACATCGGTGGCTTCGGTTTTTTCGGTTGAAATATAAATTTCGGCTCCGGAGGTAACGGTGGCATATCCGTCTTCAGGTTCGGTATAAACGTAGTCGGGCGATTTAAGGGAAACATTCTGATAGTCTTGGGTAATTCCGGCCGGTGTTTCCACTTCGGTTAAGTTCCAATTAAGGGGTGTTTCAAAAGAATAGCCAAGAGTGGGGTGGGTATAGATACCGGTTGGCGTTTCGGTTTCCGTTGGAGTGGTATTTTGTGTTTCGGAAACTTTGGTTACCACAATCGGGTTTTTCCGGAAAACAAAAAAATAAAGACCAAAGGCAAAAACAATTCCCAGAACGAAAAAGATTACCAAAAGAAGAATCGAACCGCGTTTATTCATAATTTAATTGCCCGGTACTTTAAAGGTTTTAATGATTTCATCGACTTCGGGATCGAAATTCATATTAAGTAGGGTTATAAATTTGTTACCGATTTTTTTAACAACTAAATTAGTTTGGTTTTTATATTTAGTTTGATATTCCGTTTCACTATCCCAGACTTCAATCGCCAAATCATATGACTGACCGCCTTTATAAAGAAGAATAACGGCTTTTGGCCAACCGTAGGTATCTTCAACGATTCTGTAGGATGACGGATAGGAAATCGAAAAACCATATTTGGCACTGACATATTCTTTCCAACCCGGCTTAACAGTTGGTGAAGCTTTTGTCAGGGGGACAACAGAAGGGGTAGGTTTGGGAAACAATCTGTCTTTAAAATAATAACCGACGAGAAGCCCGAGAAGAATAACGACCAACAGAAAAAACCAGGGAGCTATCTTTTTCATCTTTGTTATTCTAGCAGACATCTTTGCCTGAAAACAATTTGCAAAATTATTTGGTTATATTTAAAAGTGGCAAAAGGATTACGGATTTTAAGTAAGAGCGAAGATGGTAAAAAGAACAATAACAAAAAGGAGCAGCCACGCGGCGGTGTAGGAAATCAACTTAAGTGCTTCTTTCGTATTTTTCTTGTCCCAAAAAACAAGAAACGGATAACCCAGAGCGATAAGGGCGCAAATCAGGGCGGAGACAACAAAAAGGGAAAGCATGGCGAGAGGTCCCCAAGAATTATCAATGTTTCCAAACCAGGCGTTACCTTTCCAAAAAATAATACCGACCAAACTGCAATAGAAACCTAAACCCAAGGCCTGTAAAAGTCCGATAAGCGGAAGAGGCATTTTCTTCATTACCAGATTATTATATTACATTTATCAAATAAGGTATATTTTGGGGGTTTTATTTTTTTTGTTTTAAGTTTATTCTGTTGAAGTTAAAATTGGTGGTCATTTGATATGGAGCGATTTAGATATCAGGCATATCCGGAGAATTCTTCAGAAACAAAACAGCAAATTAATTTGCTGATGAACTCCCCTTATTTGAAAGAAATAATGAAACAAAGAGATACTACCTGGGTAGTTAAACCATCTGAGGCCAGGGATTTGGATATCGCTTTTGTAAATAAAAGGGGACCAAGAAGTGGCCGTATTGCTTCGCTTCCGGCTTTTGGTTTGCCTAATTGTGTCGGTATTAAAATTGCTCCTGAAGAAAACCGAAGCAGTATCATAGAAACTCTTCGGAAAGTTGAGAATAACCCCAGGTATGAAGAAATGAAAATGCGTTTTAAAGGAACAAATTTAATTGACCACGACATTGTCAGCGTTATGACCACGGGCGATTTGGTTAATTGGCTGTCTTTTTACAATCAAATTCATGAAGAGGGAATTTCGAAGAGAATCAGTAAAAAATCACTGGTTGGTTTAAGCGGATTGGAAAGAACCAGCTCCACCTACAGACAAAGGCTGATTAAGGGTTTCGATAATCTTCTTCTGAACAAGGAAGGCTATTTCAAATCGTCCGAAGTGGAAATTGCTCGGAACCGGGGACAGTTGGACTATGCTTTCTATGATAAAAATGGCAATTTAAAAGGAATTCCCCTTCATCATTTAAGAGAAGCCAGACTGGAGAATCAAATTTTGAGAAAAATTATTTCTCATCAGCCGGGGAAAGTGGTTGGTGCCGTAGTTAAAGGAGAAGCCGAAAACGAACGGGAAACTTGGGCAAGAGCCAAGCAGATCGAAGACGGAATTTTTAAAGAGCTGGGTGTTGAGGACGGACGGATTATCGTCATTAGCGGCGGACAATTAAGCCTTTTTGAAAAATGGGGTATGGACAAACCACTTAGTCCGTCATTACCCGACTGCAGCCTTGATTTGAGAGAAGTGATGGATTTTCTTTTTCTGGGAGAGGGCAGTGACAGACCGGGTGTTTTGGCAATGCAAAACAACGATTTTTCCTTAACCCGCAATTTTTCTTCATATGGAGCCGATGTCGTCTTTGAAAAAAGAAACGAAATTGGTGAAAGAAAATACGTATTAATCGATGATGTTATCGGTATAAATCTTAAGGGTTTGGAGAAGGATGAAGCTGTCGAGGAAGGGGAAATTTCCTTCGGTCCTGTGGATAAAGTTGCCGGTATTGTTTGCGTCCCGGATGAATACAGCAAAGCGCAAATAAACGAAAGAATAAAAGAAGTAAAAAGTTATTTGAACAGAATTAATATCGGTCCGGAGTTTAATCTGGTGCCTTTAAATTCAGCTTTGTTTGAAAAATGGCGTTTGGAAGGCAATATTATTTTTGAAGAGAATATGGAAACATTGCCGGAAAAGAAAGGCAGTTATCATTATTTTGTTAACGGGCATAGGGACGGTTTATCATCGGAGTTGAGATTATTTCCTCTTGGTCCGACTATCGGTAGTGCCAGAATGCTTTTAACAACTAAGGGTCCGGATGGAATTTTAAATTATCCTATCGATTGGGGCTCGACTTATGCCCATATCTCTATGGCCGACAAACAAATTATCGGCCGGCCGACGGCACCGGGTTTAAGGAAAATGTTTCGAAATGGGGAATTGCCTTTAATCCCGGGTTTATATTATGAACCGTATCTTTTGATGACGGCTAAAAACTGGCCCGGCATAGACAATGTTCATTTTAATGATGTTGCCGCCAGTTATTTAAGGTCCGAAATTGCCAAAAGAATACCGCGTGAACATGCTGTTAAAATTTTGGGAGAAAACCGAACCAACGAGATATATCAATTTGGAGCAAGGGATATTAAACGTTGGTATGGGGAAAACGAGATAGAAAACAGTAAGTCGCTTTATTCGCATTCGCATAAAGATCATGCCGGAATGGGCTCTTTTATCAAAGGGCCGTCGGTTTCCAGTTGGACAACGGCGGCTCTTCTTTTGGCGGCTTCAAACCATTCCGCCAACTGGTTTGATAATATTGCTTATCAAAGCCGGATCGACTTACCCAAAAAAGGCAGCAGCTATCTTAAAGAAGTTCGGGAAATGGATACGGTTTTTTATTCCAATCAGGAAGTTGTTTTGGGAGAAGATACAAAAGCCAAGTTTTATTTTACCGATCATAGCGCTGCCGGATCGGTGGCCATGGGTTTGATGACCGGTCAGGGAAAAATTCTTTATAGCGGTGATATTATGCCGGGCCCGACAACCGACAGGGCTCTTGAGTCGATTGCCAAAGACGATTACAGCACCTTCTTGTGGGAATGTACTAATCCAAAATGGTCGCAAAAACCCTCGGTCATGATTAAAGAGGAGATGGTTGTTTCCAGTTTTGAAAAAATTATGCGCCAATATCCCGATAGTCTGGTGGTAGTAGCCGTTCCACCGAATCATACGACCAGATTGGCCTCGATATTAAAAGCGAATGAGGCAAATGGTGCGAAAAGAGATATTTATGTAAATTTAAAAAGTGCCGATATTTTAAATCATTTGATAAAAGCTCGAACTACCGCACCCTTAGATGCGACCGGAAGAGATTTGTTTATACCGGAACCGGGTGTGGATCTTGGGGTATATTCCAAACCGGCTGTGACCCTAAGACCTTGGCAGAGAATGGTTAAAAGTTTAGTAACCGAAAAAGGGCAGATTGAGGTTGTTGAGCAGGAGGATTTAAATAAAATTCGGAGAGATTCGGTTTTGGTTTTGAGCCCGTTTGAATTTCCGGAAAACAGTTTCGGCGGAGCCGGAATATCTTCAAAAGTTGTCTATATTTATTCTGCTCCTTATCCATACGAAGCGGAGGCTAAAAGAAGAGTGGCCAGAATTAAATATGAGATTGAAGCAGGCGGTGGCAAATTTTATGCCGATTTTACGGTGAAGGGCGACGGCGGCACTGTTATTCCCACAGCGCCGGCTGAACTCGGCTTTCATGCATCCGGCCATGGCGATTTTGAAGAAAACATGCAGATGTTGGAAAAAGTGTTGTGTAACGGTTCTTCAACCGGGAAAACGGTTTACTTTACTCACGGAGAAAAACCACATATCTATGTAAGGGATGCCGTTGCCTGGTTTAGGGCCAAGGGTGTGACTAACGTTAATTTTGTCGGAACTTTCAATCATTATGATCCCTTAAACCCGATTAAAAATTCGGGCCACACGATTAAAATTCAGGGGTAATTCTTTTAAAGGGGTTTGTTGTAACCGAAGTCCCGAAATTGAGTCACAATTTTTTCTTCCTCACAGATATCACATTTGCCCGGAGAGTAAGTGGATAATCTGTCGGTACCCGTTTTAGGATTTCTGCCAAAGGCATTTCCACAATCGTCGCAAACCCAGAAAGCATTTAGAATCCTTTCTTTCAGTTCCGAAGAAATAGCGATTGGTTTTTGATTTTCAACTGAAGAAGAAGCGGATTTTTCTTGTTCCATTGGCCAAGAGTGTATGGTTATAAAAATTATTTGTCAACAGATGGCAAAGAACGGAAGATAAAAATTAAGTTTGCCGGTTGGCAGTTTAGTCTCTTGAAAAAGTAATTCTTGATCCGCTGGGGAGCTCGAATTCGAATGTGTCTTGGGTCGTGTCTAAAGAAGTAAGCCACTCTTTACCTTCCAGATTTCCGGTTTTTATGATTTCTTTCTGTAGTCCGGACAATAAGTCGGGAATAACACCCACTTTGTAAAAAACGGCAGGGGCTTTATCTTCGCCCTTGGGTATGATTTCTTGGGGAACATGATAGTCGGCGGATACTTTTTCCAGATCCTCCGGATTACAGCGAAAGAAAATTGAAAGGACCTTCTGGGAAATTTGATTATCGACAATAGCTTCTTTAGTTTGTCTATTTTCTATTGGTCCGAAACCGGCTCTGATTATTAATTTTGACATATGTGTTTTTAATAAAGGTAATCGCTTAAATTAAGCCCCTGTTCATATAACATAATTTCCAGTTGAGCGGTATCAATTATTGTATAACCGATACCTGCCTGGTCAAGTTTTTTGGTGGCCATCTCTTTATGGGTATATTCATCGCTGGGGCTTCCCTGGTCATATATTAAAAGCAGGTTGGTATTTGGTTTAATGTGTTCTTTAATTTCCTCAGTTGAGAGGCAGGAGATTTCCCTTGTCCCTCCGACAAAGTGATTTATTCTGGCCCCGATTTTTTGTAAGGCTTCGGCTGCGGCGCGACTTCGTTCCAATCCATAATGACAAACAAGCATTGTTGTCGGTGCATCATTAATCGCTACTTCGCTCATACTGATATTTTAGCAAATAAGGGGTTAAGCGGGAAATAGAAAACTTTTTTTATCCCAACTTTATGATTCTGAATAATCTTCACAGTAGCCATCTTTAAGCATTCCGGCCTCTTTTTCTTTTTGTAAGGCTATCTGGTGGGCTTTTGCATAAATCATACCTTTTGCCATCAGTTCCAGTTCAACCAGTTCGTGTAAGATGCTGCTTTCAAAAAACTTGCTTGAAATTTCCCGTTTTTCGTTGACGTTTTTGCAGATACAGTATTCGGGGTGGGTGTCGCTGACCCAGACTTCATCAAGGGGGATAAACTCGGACACATAGCCATGACCGCCGTGCTCCCAAGAGGTGAGAAGATTGTTTCTTATCCAGGAGCCTTGAACCTTAAATATTTTTATACCTTTTTCTTCCCGAATGAATTCTTTCCAAGGGCCGGATAAGGTAAACCCCCGGTCTTTGTTTAGGGCACTTTTTTGGATCGCCAATTCAATCTTATTGGCGAGGGAACGGTTTTTAATCTGTAAGAAATCCATGATCATAGTTTTATGCCACCTTTCTAGGGATAAAGGAATTATACTTTATTTGAGGCTATTTTGCAGGAGCCAATAAACTATGTGGGGAACTTCTTTTGCTTTAAAAATCTTCAAGAATTAGAATTAGCATATGACTGAAAGCGGGTTTGAGGACGAGAATAAACAAGGCTCTGTAACTCAGTTGAGATATGTTGGTGAGGTTCATGCAGGAATTAGGTTTGTGGATACTTCAAAAAGTTTGGATATGGATAGAATGTTTCAAATAACTCAAGACGATAAAATTAATAATTTTTTTGATGGTGTGAAAGATATGGACCTTAATGATATTAAAAGGTGGGCAGAAAAGCATAAAAACGAAAATCCGAGGGATTGGGAAGTGTTGTTTGCCATATCTGGTTCTCCTGAATATGTTGAACCAGCAGAAGTGGGAAAACTACAGGGAGTTGTTAATTTTTTTAGTGATAAAGAGACTAGAGACAAAATCAGACTGTTTAAGCCTTTGCTCCCAAAAATAAATAATGAAACTCAACTGGTAGAAGTTGGTATCGCCAGAATGGGGGATGTTAAACCGGGGCAAGTCGCAAGTGCTTTGAGACAGGCCTGTATAGAGATTAATAAACTTAAAGGGAAAGGAATTAATAAGGAGACAGGTAAATATTCAAAAGAAATGTCTCCCAAGATGTTTGTAACGGGTTTTGTTAGAGTTGAAAATATTCCTTCGCAGAAGACAATGGAACATGCTTTTTTCGAAAATAAGGGTAAAATCACTGCAAAAAATGTCCAAGGTTTAGAAGACGGTGAATATTTATTATATTTTCTAAACTGGGAGAAATTAAACGATTTTGTTCATAAGAATGCAAACGCTGCTTTTTTATAGAAACAATCCTGCAGGGGCGGAGAGAATCGAACTCCCAATGATGGTTTTGGAGACCACCGTTATACCATTTAACTACGCCCCTATATTTTTATTATTTTACTTTCTTTCCCCTAAATAGGCAAAAAAATGGGGTGACACTTTGTTTTAAAATGACACCCCATATGCCTTGCTTGTTGTTTTAGGACAAATAGATTTTGTCGATGTCCCGGTAAAACAACCCGATTTCATCCAGAACGAATTTCCGGTATTCATTTATGAGGGCTTCTCCCTGTTTATGAAAAACCGTGTTTATTCTGGTGAGCAGATCGGGGAGGATTTCTTTCTCGATAAATTGAGAAAGAGTCTTCGTCCTGTCGTTGATAAACGGCTTTTTGATGGAAGCACAACGACCGTCAACGCCCGACGTTTCGAAAGTGACTCTTACGTCGGCTCCCATTCCGGAGTTTAGGGGCGTAATAATCGCCTCAACCGAAACTCCGTGCCCAAACTGTTTCTTGTTTCCGGCCTTGTCCCAAACCGTTCCCGATTGAGAAAAGGTCTTTGCATCGCTTTTTCTGGACATCAAACACACTCCTTATTTGAGAATAATTAAGATTTTAAGTTGCAACAAAGGCTGCCTTGTTTAGCCTTATGAAACCTGGGGGTATTATAACAAAAGGGGAGATATAGTCAAGACTATAAGGTATTACTTCAGCTTGGTGGTCTCTTTATGAGAGGTCTGTTTTCGACAGGTTTTACAGTACTTGTTAATCTGGAGTTTTGCCTCCATATTAATCTTGTTCCGTTCGGTGATGTAGTTTTGCGATTTACACTCGGAACAGATTAAAGCAACCAATTCTCTTGCACCTTTTTTTGCCATATGCGGGTATTTTAAACGATTAGCCTCTCAGAAACAATATGGAGCCTGAGATCGGGCTTGAACCGATGACCTCGTCATTACCAATGACGTGCTCTACCAACTGAGCTACCCAGGCAAATTCCTGCGTCATTATACCAAAGTTGGTATACTTAAAAAAGCCATGAAGAGACAACCATCTTTCATTATTCTTCTCTCAGCCTCGATTTTCCTCTTTTTGATTGTTATCTTCAGTTTCTCTTTTAAGGGAAAAAACGGTTGGGTGTCGGGACTTTTTAGGAAGGATATTAAGGTGGTTTTGGTTGGGGATATCATGCTTGGCCGAAGCGTCATGACCACAACTTTAGCCAAAAATGATTACACCTATCCTTTTTGGAAGGTGGCTTCCGAATTGAAACAGGCGGATATTGTTTTCGGTAACTTGGAAAGTCCGTTGGTTGAAGGCTGCCCCAAAACCGATACCGGGATGATTTTTTGCGCCGATCCCAAAATGGTTTTGGGCTTAACTTTTTCCGGAATTGATGTGGTTACCCTGGCCAATAACCATATCGGCAATTACGGTGCAGGGGGAATAACCGAGACCAAAAAAACCCTGACCGAATACGGTATTGATTACACGGGGGATGGGAATTTGGCCGTTAAGGAAGTCCGGGGGGTTGAGTTTGGTTTTTTGGGTTTTAACTACATTTACGGGAAACCATCCGCATATGACCTAAAAATGATTAGGGAATCAAAGAAATTGGTTGATATCTTAATTGTTGGTGTTCATTGGGGAGAAGAATATCAGGCCAAGGCGGGCGTAAAACAAAAGGAAATTGCCAACACCCTTATCAAAGAGGGGGCAGATGTGGTGGTAGGGCATCACCCGCATTGGGTGCAGGAAGAAGAAACGATTAACGGCAAGCCCGTTTATTATTCTTTGGGCAACTTTGTCTTTGACCAGATGTGGTCGCAAAAAACCAAGGAAGGGGCGGCTATAACCCTGACTTTCAGAAACAAAGAATTGATTAAAGAGGAAAAAGAAGATGTTGTCATCACCTCCCTTGGGCAACCCGAATTCGTTAAGTGAGTTAATCTTTTGTGCTGAGGCTAGGATTCGAACCTAGGTAGGTCTTCCGACCGCCAGATTTACAGTCTGGTGCGATTGTCCGCTCCGCCACCTCAGCCAATTTTTAAAATCAAATACCCTTTTTGAGCCGGCAAAGGGAGTCGAACCCCCGACCTTCGCTTTACAAAAGCGTTGCTCTACCAACTGAGCTATGCCGGCGTACAAGGTGAATTATAGCAAAAAAAGCCTGTTTGGAGAACTTAAGGACCCTGCCGTAAAGATCCTGGGAAGAAGTTTCCCTTGTATTACCAAGTGGGTGAACTCAGCTGTTACCCCTAAGGATAAAGCAATTTGTCCTCCCGTAAAAAACTTCCAGTAAGGAAAAAGTTCCCAAGTCCCTCACGAGCAGGGTCATATTAATTGTATGTGATAGTGTCAAGAAAAAACAGCGTGAAAACAGGTCTTAAAGAGGGGACGATCCGGGGATGAGGATTTTAAACAAAAAATTAATAACCGGCGAGATAATCAGACTGATACCGGAATTGCCACCGAAGGAAGGTAAAATGAGGAAAAGAAGCAGGATTAAGCCGTAACGGCTTAAGAAGACGTCCACCTCTTGAGCCTTCTTGGCCGGCAGAAGGCCAACCAGAATTTTGCCGCCGTCCAAAGGATGAATCGGGATGAGGTTAAAGATAGCCAGAGAGACATTGAGAATAATAAACGGGTAAAAGAACTGACTGATAAAAGACAAAGGGGAAAAGGGAAGTAAACAAAATCTGACAACCAGAGACAGGAGCACAGCCAAAAGAAGATTGATGCCCGGTCCGGCGAAAGAAATTAAGGCAGCGTCTCTTTTGGGATCTTTTAGATTATAAGGGTCGTATCTGACCGGTTTAGCCCAGCCGAAGGGGAGAACCGGTGCGCCGAAAGCGCGCATAACGACCAATACCAAAAGGAGAGTCGTGCCGACCGGATCGTAATGGACAATCGGGTTTAGGGACAGCCTTCCTTCCAGTTTGGCCGTCGGATCACCCAACCGATCCGCCATCCAAGCATGGGCAAATTCATGAACGGTAATGGTGACGACAAAGGCCAATATCCAAACAAGTAAGAAAATCATTGTCAGAAAATGTATTTAATAGTATAATCTCACCAGGTTAAATTTAAAAGATATGGCTTACGCATGCGACATTTGTAAAAAAGGAACCGTTGCCGGGAGATCCCAGAGGCACAAAAGGGGTGTGGCCGGAAAAAGATGGAAGTACCGAGCCCCGGTAACTTTACGTGTTTTTAAACCCAATATCCAAAAGGCGATGGTGGTGATTGACGGTAAAAAGGTTTCGATGAAGCTTTGTACCAAATGCCTCAAAAAACTCAAAGGCAAGAAAGAAAAGAAAACAGTTAAATAAATTTAGCCGCCGGATAGCCTCTTTTGAATTCGTCCCAGGAAACAATCTCCTTACCCTCCAATTGAACCTGATCGGGAACTAAAGCTTTATCTTCCAAGTGGGCCGAAATAATCTTCAGTCTGCTTTTGTTGGTTTCGCCCATTTTGACGTCCGTCCAGGTACATGGCCAAGGGTAAAGTGCTCTTATAAGATTATTTAAGGATTTCGGGGTGATTTTAATGACGGTGTCCTTGAGAAAACCGAGAGTCAGTTTTTCCTTAGCCGCTTTTCCCTCTAAGGCTAACTGTAGAGCGGAAGGGGGAATAAAACCATCGATTTTTTTAATTTGGGTGGTAAAAGAAACTTCCTTTTCGTTTTGTTTTTTGGGCTTTATCTTTCCGGCCAGGTAAGGTTCCAAAAGAGCGATTAAGACTTCCGTTGATTTGGCGAATAGTCTTTCGGTTAAGGTTTTATTGGTGTCATCAGTTTTTATTTCTTCCTCAAACTGACTGATGATATCGCCATGATCCAATTTAGCGTCCAGTTTCATAATGGTTACGCCGGTTGTCTTTTCACCCATGGCCAAAGATCCCTGAACGGGGGAAGCACCGCGGAATTTAGGTAAAAAGGAAGGATGAATGTTCAGAATGCCGTGCGGGAAGGCGGCCAGAACTCTGGGCGGAATAATTTCGCCGTAGGCGGCTAAGATTCCGATATCGGCTTTAACACCGGTATCGATTACGTCGGGAGAGGAATAAAAAATCGGTACCTTGTGTTTAAAACCCCAGGCATCAACGGCCGAGTGAGCCAAATACTGTTTTCGGCCAGTCAGAGCCGGTTTTTGGGTTACAACGGCTACAATCGGTGATTCACCTTTTTTATTTGAGAAAGTTCGGTGTAGTGATTCCAAAACGGGAACGACAAATTCGGGCGTGCCGAAAAAGACGATTCTCACAGTTCTACCTCCTCAAACTCATCACCCTTTAACTTATAAAGCGGTTTTTTCTGTTCGAAAATTCTTCTTAAGAAGAGAACGCCTTTCAAGTGGTCAAGTTCGTGCTGGACGATTTGGGCCTGAAAGCCTCTGAAAATTTCAGTGACTTCCTCGCCTTTAAGGTTTAAGAATTTAATCTTAATGAAGTTGGGCCTTTTAAGAGGACCGTAATAGTTGGGAAGGGAAAGACAGCCTTCCAAAATATCACTTTCCTTAATTTTGGTTTTACCCGTCTTTGTGGTCTTCTTGACGTTTTTAACCTCAAGAACTTCAGGGTTAATAATCACCCGTATTTTATCAGCCTGAACCATGGCAAAAACCTGCAGCAAAACACCGATCTGGCAGGCAGCCAAACCCACGCCTTCAGGCTCTTTTTGCACTTTAAGGGTATCAACCAAATCTTTGGCCAAAGTCAGTACTTTCTTATCGATTACTTTGACCGGTTTGGAAAGACCGTTAAGCCTGGGGTCTTTTGACGGCAAGATTTTTCTAATCATGGCCAAATTATAGCATTATAGGAGTAAAAATGCTTTATTAATCCCAAGCCATGGTTAAGAATCGATATGGTTTGGTCGATTCTTCATAGACGCGCTTACCCAACGTTATTTTGTAGTCATCGCTCATGTTTATCATTTCGTTGTGGAGGAGCGTCCAGAAAAGACCCTTACAGGTAAATACGCCATCGGTATTCTTATACATATTCTTTACAGGACCAAATGATTTGGAGTAAATGATCTCAATTGCCTTTGAAATATCAACTGTTCCGGGTTTATCTTCTAATCGATTAACCAATTCACGCATTGAAGGACCAGCTTTAATGCCAGGGAGATATCCTCTAGGCGGGTCACTAACCCCATTTGTAATATTATGAAAATCAGATACCCACCGGCTTAGGAATTGGATTCTTTGTTCTTTCGGGTCAATAGGTGCTTCAATTGAATTTTCTTTTTTCATCTGTTCCTGATTATTTATATATACCTTAATAAAGGGAAAAGCAAGAAATTTTTATTGAAGACTTTTAAGCAGTTTTAGACTGGCTTCATCTTTAGGGTTAATTTTTTCCAGGATATAATTCAACTGTTCTCTGGCTTCGGTTTTAAGGTTTTTATCAATCAAAAGAAGTGCCAGGGCATATCTTGGTTCCCGGTAGTTGGCTTTCATGGCAATTGTTTCTTTTAAGATTGTGATGGCTTTGTCGTTTTCGCCAACCCTGGCGATAACTAGTCCCAGGTTATATTTAAGTTTCGCATCGGTTGGGGCCAACTTTAAGGCTCTTAAAACAGCATCTCTGGCTTTGAATAAATAAGTTTCATCAATTCCCGAAAGTCTGATGTAAATATTGGCCAAAGCTCTTTCCAGATTGGGGTTTTTGGGAGAAAGGGTTGTTGCCTGAATGGCTTCACTGATGGCAATTTGAGCCATTTCCTTTTCCTGATCTTTATCCTTTGATAAAGCGGTGGCAATTGTCGTATCCGCTTCGGCAATTTCCATCCAGTAAATTGTTTCCTGAGGGGAAAGATTAATTGCTTTAACTAAATTGGCTCTGGCTTTAACGGGATTGCCGGAATCGTTTTGGCTTTGGCCTTTGGCATAAAGAGTATCGGCGTACCAATAGCGGGCAATCAAGAAAAGAAACCAGAAACCGACGGTTAAAGAAAAAACCATCAAGGCTTTTTGCTTACCCTGCAAAGACACTTCCTTTGTTTTAGCTGGCGCATCGACATTTAAAAGACTAAAGACAAAAGCGGGAATCAAAAAAGTCAGAAGGGAAATAACGACAACGGAAAAACCGAAGAAGTTGGTGACGAGAATACTTGCATAACCGGAACCTAAAGCGAGAAGCATTAGTTTAGCGTTCTCTTCTTTTTCTTTGGCTAATAATTTTTGGGCGAGAAATTTAAAGAAAACAACAACCATCAAGAGGTATGAAATAATACCGATTGTTCCGGTGTTGGCCATGATGTTTAAATATTCGTTGTGGGCTTTGTTGTAAAGGAAATCCCATTCGGAAACCAAATTATGTCTTTCCGGTCTGAAGTTGTAATAAGAGAAAGCGAAAGTTTCTACTCCGGTTCCCAAGACAGGATGGTGTTTAAAAATTTCAAAAGCTCCTTCCCAAACAATTTTCCGGATTTCCCCAGATTCCGTTCCGCCGGTTTCCAGGGCCGGACCGACCGTCTGCGGTGTAACCACAGAAACTTCTTTCTTGTTGAATAAATCACTTAACCGTGGTGAAAAGGGAGTTCCCAAGGCAAGAACAAAAACCACAAAGATAAGATTCAATAACCCCAATCTTAAAAGGAGAGGTTTGGTTTTTAAAATGGCTTCCTTTTTATTGATAACCAAAGCCAGGAGGCAAAAAATAAAATCCGCCAGGGCAAAACCCAAAAGGCCCGATCTGGATTTGGTGAAAAGAAGAGTAACGAAAAAGACGGTCGAAAAAATTAGCCAAAGAACGTTTGTCTTTCTTTCTTTAATAAAAAAGGCCCAGGATACGGGCAGAAGAATAACCAAAAAAGCTGCCAACCAATTAGGTTGCCCGAGAGACGAGAACACCCGGTTTTGGACATCCTGAACCCAGATGTCTTTATCAATTCCGAAATGTTCCAAAATACCGTAAAGGGAAACCAAAAAGCCCGAAATAAGCAGGGACTTAAGGATAAAAAGACCTTTTTCTTTATTAATATTGGTGGTAAAGGCAAAGAAGAGGAGGGTATAGGAAAGGGTGGAAAGAAATCCGCCGTTAAAACGGGAATAATAACCAAGGAGTGAAGTCCGAAAATCAAAAGAAAAAACTGTTGCCAGAAATTGGCTGCCCAAAAAGATTAAAAGAGGAATATCCAAGATTGTGCGACGTACAAAGAATTTCCTGTTAAGTATCATTTTTAGTACCCAGGTAAGGCAAATCAAAACGGTCATAGTGTAAACAAAAATCATTTTGTTAAATTCAAACAGTTCCGAAGTGCTGGGGTAAAAGATCAGCGGGACAAAGAAAAAAAGCAGATTAAAAAGAGTAAAGAGACTTTTTTCCAGAAATTTAAGCATTAATTTTTTATCTCACCAATTATACTTGCCTAAAATCCTCTTTGAAATAGTTATTAATATAGTTATACTTGCCCTAAATTAAATGAAGTTCCAAATTCCTATTATTAATAATCTGCTGGGCCTCCTCTCTCACGATATCGGTATTGATTTGGGAACATCCAACACCCTGGTTTGGGTTAAAGGTAAAGGGATTGTGATTAGAGAGCCTTCAGCCGTTGCCCGGGTTAAAAAAACCAAAGAGATCTTGGCAATTGGTATGTCGGCCAAAAAAATGTTGGGTCGGGCCCCGGCCACGATTGAAGCCATCAGACCTCTTAAAAACGGTGTGATTGCCGATTTTGATGCTACGGCCGCCATGCTATCGCATTACATTAAAAAAGTTCACGACACGGGTAGTAATTTTCCGAAAATCCCAAGACCCAGAGTCGTGATCGGCATTCCTTCCGGAGTGACGGAGGTGGAAAGAAGAGCCGTTGCCGATGCGGCTATTTCCTCCGGTGCCAGGGAGGCCCACTTAATTGAAGAGCCGATGGCGGCGGCTATTGGAGCGGGGTTGCCGGTTGAGGAACCGGAAGGTATTTTTATCGTTGATATCGGGGGCGGAACAACCGAAGTGGCGGTTATTTCTTTGGGCGGAATTGTGGTTGGCAGGTCAATTCGGATTGCCGGCGATGAGATGGATGAGGCAATTATTAATTATGCCAGACTTAAATACTCTCTTCTTTTGGGTCAGCCGACGGCCGAGGAAATCAAAAAAAATATCGGTTCGGCAATATCGGGTAAGGATAAATTTGCCGTAGCCCGGGGGCGGGATTTGGAAACGGGATTGCCCAAGTCGGTTAAAATGGCGGCCGGAGAAATAAGAGAAGCTTTGGCTCCCATTATTCAGGAGATTGTGATTAATATTGCCGACACTTTGGAAGAAACACCGCCGGAGTTGGTTTCGGATATTATGGAACGGGGTATTGTTCTGGCCGGAGGTGGAGCCCTTTTATCCGGTATTGATCAAAGTGTGGCCGAGATTACCAAAATGGAAACCTGGGTAGCCGACGATCCTTTAACCTGTGTGGTCAGGGGCTGCGGCAAAGTTTTATCGGATGCCCGACTTCTTTCGAAAATTCAGATTACAAAGCTGTAGAATAAAGTTATGGAGACACTTGCCTCACAAAAGAAACAAAGCTGGTTGTCGTGGTTTTTAAGGGGGTTAATCTTACTTGGTTTTTTAATTCTCCTGACCCGTCTTTTTGAACTGCAGATTATCAAAGGTAAGGTTTACAAAAATCTGGCCGAGAATAACCGGATTAGAAGAATTCCGATAACCGCTCCCAGAGGCCGAATTTTGGCCCGGGGTGGGGAAATCCTGGTTAACAATTTGGAAATCAAGAAGAAAATTGTTTATAGTCCCGAATCCGGTTTTGCCAAAAGCGATTCGATCTTGGGAGCCCTTGATGAAGAGATTATTTCCGAATGGAAAAGAGACTACCCAATGGGTGCAAAATTTGCCCATATCGGGGGTTATCTGGGTGAGGTTTCCCCTGAAGAAGTCGGAAAAGTAAATCCCCAGTGTCCGGAAAAAGGTCCCCGGAAGTTAGGTTCTTTGGTCGGCCGTTCGGGGCTTGAACAGCAATATGAGTGTTTTCTTTCCGGAGTTGACGGTGAAGAGTTAGTTGAAGTCGACACCAGCGGAAAGAAGATTAGAATTTTGGGAAGAAAAGAACCCGTTGCCGGAACCGATTTGAAAACTACCATCCACTATGGTTTGCAAAATCTTATCTCCGATCTCTTAAAAGATAAGAAAGGAGCAATTGTAATTTCCGATGGTCAGGGATCAATTTTGTCTTTATATTCTTCTCCTTCATATGACCCGAATGATTTTTTAAACGGAAATGCCGGACGAATTGAAAGTTATTTCAAGGACGAAAACCTACCGGTTTTTAACCGGGCCATTGGTGGTCTTTTTCACCCGGGCTCTGTTTTTAAACCCGTGGTTGCCATTGCTGCTTTGGCGGAGGGAAAAATTGACCGAAATTATTACTATGAAGATACGGGTGTTATTAAAGTCGGAATTTACGAATACTATAACTGGTATTTGTCCCAATACGGCCGAACTGAGGGAAAGATTAATGTAGTCAGGGCCTTAGCCCGCTCGACCGATACCTTCTTTTATAAAATCGGCGAGTTAGTGGGCCCTGTCAAGATTGCCGATTATGCCGAGCAATTTGGTTTAAATACTGAAACCGGCATTGATATTCCGGGAGAAATATCCGGTTTGGTGCCAACCCCCGCGTGGAAAGAAAAGATTAAAAAAGAAAGTTGGTTTTTGGGTAATACCTATCATTTAGCCATCGGTCAGGGCGATTTGGCGGTAACGCCGGTTGAGATGAACCGAATGACCGCGGCTGTCGCCAACGAAGGTAAAGTTTGCTCCCTTCATTTTAATCAGGACAAAAACGAAACTTGTCGGAATTTAAAAATCGACAGGGATGCTTTTTCACTGGTTAAGGAAGGACTAAAAGAAGTTTGTCAGACCGGTGGAACCGGCTATACCTTTTTTGATTTTGCCGATAAACATAACGGTCTTGAAGTCGGTTGTAAAACCGGAACGGCCGAAACGAACGTTGACGGCAAAACCCATGCTTGGTTTTCGGCCTTTGCCCCGTTTGATT
>Ga0208980_10000896_pt1 | contig 17652 bp, 13 predicted proteins | sample WetSurMetagenome_3_FD_187993 | JGI IMG/M metagenome (GOLD analysis project Ga0208980, IMG submission 187993) | Wetland microbial communities from Twitchell Island in the Sacramento Delta, sample from surface sediment Aug2011 Site A1 Bulk (version 2) | ecosystem: Environmental > Aquatic > Marine... | reverse complement strand
CAGGTAACAGGCGTCAGGAAAATATATAAAAAGGCTGTCTCAGAGATTGAGCAGCCTTTTTTAGTTCATGAACTCACCCCCAACCCCCTCTCTGCTACTTGTAGAGAGGGGGAAAAAGGGGGTGAGTACATATTATACTGAGCAGCAACTTGTATCCGGAACCCAATATTATGAAGTTTTATTGATTTCTTCCAGAATAAATCCTGTTCCCCTGACTGTGCGAATATCAATGTTTTTATCTTCAGAAACGAATTTTCTCAGACGGCTGATGAACACATCCATACTTCTTCCAAGAAAATAATCGTCCTCTCCCCATATCTCGGTTAATATATCTTCCCTGGCAAGAACCTTATTCTTGTTAACAATGAAGAACTTCAGCAGTTGTGCCTCCTTAAGAGTCAGCTTTTCCTTGGTTTTTCCACTTGTAAGTTCCAGAGTATTGTAGTTTAGTACAGTATCTGAAACTTTAAATTCGTTATTGGCCGAGGAGTAGGTCCGTTTAAGTATATTATTGATTCTCAGAATAAGAACTTCAGGATCAAATGGTTTACTTATGTAATCATCAGCTCCGATCTTGAGTCCCCTCACAATATCTTCCTTAAGATTTTTAGCTGTAAGAAAGATAATAGGCACATCAGGTCTGGCTTCCTTGACTTTTTCTGCCAGTGTGAAACCATCCATCTCAGGCATCATCACGTCGAATACGCAAATATCAAACTTGGTCTGGTTAAAAAGGTCCCAGGCCTCTTTCCCATCGCGGCCCAGGGTAACATCGAAACCGCTAATAGTGACATATTGACTTAATATATTTCCAAAATCCCTGTCATCTTCAGCTAACAAAACTTTCATATCCTGAATTTTATTGATTAATAGGCAATGTTACTGTAAAGGTACTACCTTTTCCCGGTTTACTGCTAACAGTAACATCTCCGCCATGTGCCTCCGCAATTTTTTTAACATAATAAAGTCCCAGTCCCAGTCCTTTAAACTTGTGTATGTTCCCGGTGGAGGCTCTGTAGAACTTATCGAATACATGTTTCTGGTCATTTTTGCTTATTCCTATACCGTTATCAGAAACCTTTAGAGAAATATTATTGTCTGCAATGAATCCTTCAATATCAATCACAGGGTCTTTATCGGAATATTTTACTGCATTCGAAAGAAGGTTATTGACAAGAGTGGTGAAGTAAACAACATCCAGATCAACTTTGGCTCCGCAGAAGTTGTATTTCTGAGTTATTGTGGAACCATTGCCTCCGCCCGATTTAAAACTTTCAACGACGTCATTCATCAGCTCCTCAATATCAACTGTTTTTTTATCAAGCTGGAACTGAGTTCTTTCCCACATGCTTATTTCAAGAATCATATTTATAAGCTGATTCAGATGAACACTTTGTTTTCCTATTAATTTTGCAGTTTCAAGTATTTTCTCCTCATTGGTTCTTATCTGAACCATCTCGAGAGTTTTGCCTGCAACTGTTATGGTGGATAATGGTGTTTTAAGCTCGTGAGTCATATTATTTATGAAGTCAGTCTTAAGATTTGAGAGCCTCTTCTCTTCCATCAGGTTTCGATATGTAAACATAAATATAATTACCACGACAATAATACTGAAACCACTCATTGCAAGATACGCAGCAGTCTCTTTAAGAATCACTTTCTGCTTGTCGGAAAAATCAATGAAGTATTCAAACAGGAACCTGTAGTTATTGTCTTCCATTCTGAACCAGTTAACCAGAATTTTTTCTTTTGAAATTTCAGGTGGAGCAGGTCTGGGACCCCGGTCTGAAGGACGTCGGTTTGCAAAGCCTTCACTCTGGTAAACAATAATTGTATCAGTACTTATCATTTCCAGATTGTTGATCACAATCGAGAACTTAAAGTTTTTTTCAAATCCCCGTCTTTCAAAATAGGATGAAAGCAATCCTGAAAGATCCTGTTCCTGGTTTACTACTTTGGTAAAGTAGTCGAGTATATCTTTCTTTTTGGCTGCCAGTTCTTTTTCATCTTTTATTGTATGGAGCTCTAGATTAGCCCGTTCTGAGTACCTGCCTAAAAGAAACCGAACCGTATCAAAACCATCTGTACGCATTCTCCTGTTTATCATATTAAGGGCTTCCTGCGATCGCATTGTATATCGCAGTGAGAACATCTCATCCTTTTGTTTCCAAACGCTTCGGATAATAAAAATCTGGACAGAGATTAAAATTATTATTGAAACTATACCAAGAAGAAGGACGGTATTTCTTTTTTTCATCTATTAAATTTTTCTTTCTCAAAATTATTCAATTTATTGATACCTCTTGCAGGTAACGGAAACATTAACCCTGTGTTAACGCAGTATTAACAAAGTAACACAAAATCCGGCTGTATCTTTACATTGTCAAACATAAAGAAAGGCAGCCATGAAAACGATTAGGGTGTTATTAATAGCAATAATTCTTCTCTCTGCTGGAGGCTTAATGAAGCAGGCAGTTGCTCAGGAAAAAACCAAAGCTGAGTTGGAGAAGGAGGCACAGGTTCAGCAGTCAATCCTTGACCAGAAGAAAGCAATGGCCGACCAGAAGAAAGCCCAGGCTGATGCGGAAGCATTAAAAAAAGAACAGGAAGCTGCGATGAAAGATCTGATGATTATTAATGAGGGAGAACCCGGTAAAGAAGGAGATATGCTTAAAGTTTATACTCAGCCAAGAGGTGGAAGATCCTCAGGCGCCAGAGCATTTTCGGGAGTCGATCCTTTCATGTTTAATTATCAGGCTGCGGATACTTATTTTGGTCACTCCTTTGGAGGTGATGAGGAGAGAACCACATGGGATTTTTCCAAGTCGGTAAAAGAAAACTCTTTCAACCGTGATTATACTTTTGATGTGGAAAAAACTGTCAGTAATGTTGTGATGTCGATAATGGGCGATTGCAAAACCGGTGATATCCGAATCAAGATTGTAATGCCAAACGGTAAAAGTTATTCAGATATAGTAATTGATGAATTCGGCAATCTGAACTGGAGAAAATCATTCACCATTTCTGAAACAGAAAATCAGGATAAAACCGGTGAGTGGAAATTCCAGATAACTTCAAATAAAGCAACCGGATTTTTTAAAATTTCTCTTCAAACATATTAGTTTTCATTCCTTGTGAAAGGGGAGCAGGTTTTGGGGGACCTGTCTCCCCTTTTTTATTCTGACTGAGTTGATGTACTTCCTCCCTTAACACTCTCAACTTTAATAGTATACTTACTTCCTCCCTTTACAATCCACTTAAGGTCAATTTTTGACTTTCCAGGAATATTGACCAGTTCCATGCGCTGAGGATTCTTTTTCTGTTCCCTTGTCCTGTTAAGTAATGCATTATCCACAATCATCCCTGCTATCACCTTTCCTCCTTCAAGCGTCACATAGTCAGGAGGATCAATTTTGAATTTCATATTGCTTGCCGAGTGAGTGGGAAGAATTCTCTGATTTTCAACTGTTGCTGTAACTTCCTTAAGACCTCCTTCAAGATTCTTTACCTTAATATTGGTTATTTCAAGTTTAGGTAATTGATAAGCATTATAGATGCAGAATGCTGCGTTTCTGTGCGCATCGGTTTCAAGCATAAACCCTGGATGCAGTCTTCCGAAATTCTTTTTGAATCCTCCCACTTCAATCTCCCCATAATCGGGATGTATTACTTTTTGCCATGGAATAAAGGCATCATCAAATAGTAATAGTTTTTCGAATGAGTACTCATCATTATCAGCTGTAGTAGTTGAATCGTAGAACATAAGGTAGGGAGTCCATAGTTCATTGGAATAAACAAAGCAGCCCATTGCGCCATGCATCCAGTCGAGCTCTCCACCCCATACTGTATACATATCTTTCCAGATAGTAACAAGTTTATATCCCGGAATTATTTTTTCACCTGTTTTGCCTATTTCAGTTAAAGCCTCATCATCAACACGGCTGTATGCTTCAGCACCACCACCCTGAATCGAAGGTCCTTTTAATATCATTCCTCCTGAATTATGAAACGATTGTGAACCTGCAATATTCCTGTGTTTTATCACAAAATCACGGACAGCCTGATTCTCAGGAAAAGTAAATGGATATTTATCAGCTCCGTTCTGAACATAATTTGGCTCCCAGTTGAAACCCCAGTCGCGGTTCCCATCATATCCACCAGGTCCGTCTTCATTGACTAATCCGTCTTTGTCATTGTCAAATCCCTCAGTTCCGAGCAGCTCATATTCCCCGGTTTCTCCGGGTTCAACCCTGATCATTTTCCTTGAATCTTTCGGATCAACTTTCATTGTACCTTCAGGATTTTTTCTTCTCATCTGGCTGATTTCCTTATCCCCATTGAGATCATCCGGACCGTCTTCATCAATCAGTCCATCCCTGTCATTATCCCTTGGAGCAAGACCTGACCTTGGTGGTACTGTAGCCGAGGTAAAATACTCTCGTCCATCCGGATTAATGGTGGGAGTGATATAGAATGTTCTTTCAGCCAGCAGGTCCTTTATAAAAGCGTTTTCATCATACATCTCACAGAGGTACCAAGCTGTATATAAGGCCATTTCTGTTCCCTGAAGCTCAACGGAATGAATGTTTCCATCAATCCAGAAACCAGGTTTAAGACCCGGATCCTTGATCTTTTTATCAGAAATTGTAAGAGTATAAATATCGCGTCCCTGAACGGACTTGCCGATTGACTCCATTGTTACCAGATCGGGATATGCTTTTGCAAGTTTGGTACAAAGGTCGATAATGCCCTGGTTTGTATAGTACTTGTTCCAGGAAGCCTGGACTTTTGGATTGGAAGGAGATCCGGCTGCTTTGTAAAAAAAATCTGCAGATTGGGAAAAAACGGGTACTGATATCAGAATAAACAGTATCGAAACTATTAAATAATATATATTTTTTTTCATCATCGGTTTCTTTTATTGTTGGCTATTTCAGTTCAATTGTTGAGGATATAGTTCCTACATTCAGTGCACCTGCAGTGATCTTGACAGATCCCTTACCGGAGATCAGCCAGCTGAATTCGGCAGAGCCATCGCCTTCAAGTCGCTGAATGCGCTGGACTTTTTGTCCGCTAAGGAAAGCCTGTTCTTTTTCAGGTTCGAGATTTATTCGCAATATCCTGGTCCACATGTTAGAATTACCAACTTCGGCACAGGTGGCAAATACTCCCTTATTATGTACCTTTAATGAGACTCTGTAAATATTCTCTCCTACAGATTCAATCCTCGTGTCAAGAAATTCAAGTTCCGGATGCATTCCGGCTGCAGCGACAATGAACTGATAATTCTTTGTGATAAGTTTGCCAAGCGAATCAGCAGGCGGATTGGTCATTACAAACGGTTTGATACCTCCGACCTCAACTTTGTTATTTGGAAAATCAGGATGCTTGATTTCGGTCCAGGGTACAAAAACATCAGTCATTTTATTCTTTTCAGCAAATTTGAGGAAAGCGGCATCTGTGTTTTTGCCTTTTTCTGCAGGGAACCACCACCCCGGTGTGCTGAAGCTATACCTTCCGTAATGAAAGTAAGCCCATTCCATAAAATTTCCGGGAGTAGTTTTCGATATAGGAGCACCTTTAATTCCTGTAATTTCGTGGTATTTGTCCGACAGAAGTTTATTTATTGCCTCATCACTTTTTGTTATAGATGTTATTCTTCTGTCGCCGGTCTGAGGTCGTTCGCCACGTCCCATTCCCTGACCAGATCCCTGGTCAGTACCCACCGGTGGGGCAGATGGTTGTTTTTCGGATGCTTTTAAAGGTTGGCCAAGATTATCCTGCGGACCGAAAGCGATTGTCATATAGATATTGAAGTGATCATATAAAAAATCTGCCACAGCTTTGGTTTCAGGTTCAGAAACTGCATGAAGACCTGAGTTTAACCCGAGTTCCTCATAATTAAAAGTGAAATTGCGATTGAAATTTACTCCGCCTTCACCATCCTCATTGAATTTTTCATCCTTGTCATTATCAATGCCTTCTGTAAAAATCAGATAGCTTCCAACTTGCCCTTTTGAAAGATCAGCTTCTACCATAATCCTCTTATCTTCATCACTTTCAATATATTTCCCGGCAGGATCTTTAACGCGAAGTAAAGTAATGTAACCATCTTTATTCAGATCTTCGAAAGGATCTTCATCAAACACAAAATCTCTGTCATCGTCAGTTGACCTCGAATTAATATTCCTTTCATACTTCATTTCTGAGAAGAATTGCTCAGTAGCATCGGGACTGACATCAGGGAATATGTAGAAAGTGATCTTTTCCAGGAGTCCTTTTATTTCTGGAGAGGAAGATTCTTTCAGCAATGCGCCGGCGAAGCCAAGAGCGAGTTCTTCTCCAAGAAGATGACTTCCCTCAACACCTCCGAATATTGCAATACCTGGTTTACTGTCTTTGTTGCCTGATCCGATTGTAATAACCCAAATATCTTTTCCGCCAAAAGTTTTAACCAGTGATTTTACTGAACAGATAGAGGCGTATTCCTTTCCAAGGGCATCAATTTTTTGCGACATCGTCCTGAAGTTGCTGTACTGAGTCTGAGCATTTAGCTGCAGCAATCCGATACAGGCGAATAATGGCAGCATTGCTAGTCTAAAGGTTTTTTTCATCTTTTTAAATTTGTTTTTAATTTTCCTGGTTTTACAGGCTTTTTAACAGGTGATCTGAACTGGCAATTGTTAAAAAACGGATCCCAGTTCCTGTTTTGATAGAACTCTGATGTTTTAATATTAAAGTATCCGAGGATATGTTTTGGCGATATAGTATAAATCAGTTCGTCGTTGTCGCCAAAGTATGGTGCTGTAGTTGTAATTACTTCCTCAATCCCAACATCGTACTTATTTGAAACTTCCGAATATAGCTCATGAATTTTCTTTGGGATGGCTATAATTACTGTATATGAACCATAATCTTTCCTCTGGAAGAGAAAATAAGTAACCTCAATTGGTTCATTGGGGTTTACATGATCAGTTGAGTGAGGAAGCTGGCTCTCGAAGATAAATCCTTCATTCATTATGGCTTCAACGACCCTGAATTCTCTTGTGTTATGGAGGAAGAAATAACAATCTTTGAAATTCTTCAAAATTGATGTAAGTATCTCTCCTTTATTCTTCATCCTTGAGAAAATGGATATTCTGTTAAACCATTTTCAAAAATAGCTTATATTATTTTATTTACAACACTTAATTCATTTGTTATGTTATATGTTAATTTTGTAGCCAACAATGAATTTATTATCAGGTGAGAAGAGTCTTCAGTATATTGTTTTTGGTTTTATTAGTATCATGCGGCAGGCATAGGGCAAATACCGGCGAAAGAATTATAACGGTAAGTATTGCTCCATTTAAATACTTTGTTGATGCTATTGGTGGCGATGATTTTAAAGTAAATGTGATGGTTCCTGCCGGTGCGGATCCTCATATATACGAACCTTTTCCTGAACAGATTAATAAACTCAGAAAATCTGAAGGCTATATAAGTAATGGGTACCTGGGTTTTGAAATGAACTGGCTCGACCGTTTTTATGACGCTAACAGATCAATGAAGAGGTTGTCATTAGGCGAAAAAATTGATCCACTGGTTTCCAGTCATAAGCACGAAGGGGAGCATATTGAGGGTGCTGATCCGCATTACTGGGTATCACCAAAATGTGCCTTAATTATGGCGACATCTGTCAGAGATTTCTTATCAGAATTGAATCCAGCTAATAGGCTTAAATACGAATCAAATTATCAATTACTTATAATAAAAATTCAGGATCTGGATAAAAAGGCACAGGAACTTTTTTCAACCCTTCAGAAGAGATCGTTCATGATTTACCATCCCAACCTTGCATATATTGCCAGAGATTACAATCTTGAGGAGATTCCGGTAGAATTTGAAGGGAAAGAACCTTCTCCTTCCCGGTTAAAAGAACTTATAGACCTTGCCAGACTGAGTGGTGTGAAAACAATATTTGTGCAGCGTGAATATGATACTAAAAATGCGAAAGCTATTGCTAAGGAGATTGGAGCTGAATTGAAAATAATTGACCCATTGTCAGAGGATTGGCTGAAATCGACATCCGATATCTTAATTGACCTTTTTAACAGTTTATCCCAAAATTCAAAATAACCTGGATTTATGGCGAATCTATTTGAAATGCATTCTTTATCAGCTTCATACGGTACAGTTACAGTACTGAAAGATGTGAATTTTAAGGTCAGCGAGAATGATTTTATTGGTGTTATTGGTCCGAATGGAGGCGGAAAGACAACCCTATTGAAGATTATTCTTGGGCTTCTAAAGCCTGTACAGGGCGAAATAGTCTTCAACAAAGACCTTTTAAATAGCAACAGAATAGGTTACCTTCCTCAAATGTCAACCGGAGATGTTAATTATCCTGTTACTGTTAATGATATTGTATTGTCTGGCCTAATGATCAGGAAAGGAATTATTTCAAGAATGACTTCATCCGACAGAAAAAAAGCCCGGATTGTAATTGATGAGCTTGGTTTATCGGAAATGTCCGGAGCAACAATAAATGAATTATCAGGCGGGCAAATGCAGCGTGTTTTCCTGGGAAGGGCAATAATAGGAGATCCGAAATTATTATTGCTTGATGAACCCGGTAATTTTGTTGACACAACCTTTGAAAATGACTTCTATGAAAAACTCAGAGAGCTCAATAAGCGGATGGCAATCCTGATGGTTTCACACGATGTTGGAACCATTTCGTCTCATATTAAATCTTTTGCATGTGTAAACAGGAGTCTTCATTACCATCCCTCTCATGAGATAACAAATGAGGATCTTCTTGCATACGGATGTCCAATTCAGCTTGTCACTCATGGTGAAGTCCCTCATACAGTACTGAAATACCATAAATAATGGAAGGAAATATTTTTCAATATGATTTCATAATAAAAGGACTCCTGGGGGCTGTATTTGCCAGTATTACTGCTGGTCTGGCTGGTACATATGTCGTATCGAAGCGAATGGTATTTCTCAGCGGGGGAATTACTCATGCATCATTTGGCGGTATCGGAATTGGATACTTTTTAGGGATCAACCCTGTTATAGGAGCGGCTGTTTTTGGGATTATGTCAGCCCTGGGAGTTGAGTACCTTTCGGTGAAACAGAAAATAAGAGAGGACTCGGCGATAGGAATTTTATGGGCATTTGGTATGGCTATTGGTATTATCTTCATTTACCTGACACCCGGATACACTCCAAACCTGATGAGTTATCTTTTCGGGAGCATACTTACTGTCACTAATGCTGATATTATTGCACTTGGTACGATGTCCTTTATTCTGATCCTTTACTTCAGTGTATTTTACAGAACTATACTGTATATCTCATTTGATGAGGTATTTGCAAGAACTTACTCATCTTATGTAAATCTATTCAAATATTTTACCACGTCACTTATTGCACTCACAATAGTTCTGAACATAAGGATGGCAGGGGTTGTATTGGTTATCTCATTGCTTACAATTCCTCCGAACATTGCCATGTTATTTACAAAGATTTATTTTAAAATTGTTGCCTGGTCGATACTTGCCGGTTTTGTTGGAACTGCAACAGGTTATGTTATTTCGTATTTTGCAGGAATACCGGTTGGAGCAACAATTATTTTTACACTGGTGATCATCTGGGTAGTTGCAAAAGGTTTAAGTCAGTTGTTATTAAAGTTATCAAACAAGAAGCTTGTGGAAATAAAACTCTGATCTTTTAATTTTCTTTGAATACAGATAAACAAAATAATAGTAAAGAGAGTTATTAATAAAAAATCATTGATACAATGGATTACGATCTTATTATCATAGGTAGTGGACCAGGTGGCTATGTTGCGGCCATAAGGGCATCTCAGTTGAAAATGAAAGTAGCGGTTGTGGAACGGGCTGAAATTGGAGGTATTTGTCTCAACTGGGGCTGTATACCTACCAAATCTCTTTTAAAAAGCGCACAGGTTTACGAGTACCTTACACATGCATCTGATTATGGGATAACAATATCAGGTGAAGTCAGACCCGACTTTAAAGCGATCATTGCCAGAAGCAGGAGCGTTGCAAACGGTATGAGTAAAGGAGTGCAGTTCCTTTTCAAAAAAAATGATATAGTACATCTGAAAGGTGTTGGCAGTCTTGCAGGCAATAACAGTGTTGAGGTGGAAGATGAGAATGGAAATAAAATGAGCTATTCCGCAAAGAATATTATTCTTGCAACAGGGGCACGATCGAAAGAATTACCCAACCTTAAACAGGACGGTAAAAAGATTATAGGCTACCGTGAGGCTATGACACTCGACAGTCAACCAGCATCTATGTTAGTTGTTGGCTCGGGGGCGATCGGAAGTGAATTTGCAAATTTCTATCAGTCAATCGGCACAAGCGTAACATTGGTGGAATTTCTGCCAAGAATAGTTCCAAATGAGGATGAGGAAGTCTCAAAGCAACTTGAGAGGTCATTTAAAAAGATGAAAATGAAGATTATGACCGATTCCACTGTCGAATCAGTTGATACTTCAAAAGAAAAATGCCTGGTTACAATTAAAACCCCTAAAGGATCAGAGGTTGTTGAAACAGATATAGTTTTTTCTGCTGTGGGGATTACTGCCAATATCGAAGGTATAGGACTTGAAAGTGCAGGAGTAAAAACTGAAAAGGGAAAAGTAATTGTTGACGATTATTACCGTACATCAGTCCCCGGTGTTTTTGCTATTGGTGATATTGTTCATGGACCAGCTCTGGCTCACGTAGCTTCTGCTGAAGGGATAATATGTGTTGAAAAGATCGCAGGTATTGAGGTGGAACCTCTTGATTACAAGAATATCCCAGGGTGTACATATACCAATCCGGAGATAGCTTCGGTTGGACTCACCGAGGCAGCGGCGAGGGACTCAGGTTACGATGTAAAAGTTGGAAAGTTCCCGTTTTCCGCATCGGGCAAAGCGAGTGCTTCTGGTTCCAGGGAAGGTTTTGTTAAGCTTATTTTTGACGCTGCATATGGAGAACTGCTTGGAGCTCATATGATTGGTGCCAATGTGACAGAAATGATTGCTGAGATTGTCGTTGCCAGAAAACTTGAAACAACTGCTCATGAAATCATTAAAGCTGTTCATCCTCATCCTACAATGTCAGAGGCGATAATGGAAGCTGCTGCAGCTGCCTACGATGAGGTTATTCACCTTTAATCATTTTTAACAAAGCTTACTAAATTCCCATTTTTTTAATATTTAAATTTGATTCATAATTACCTGAGTCAAATTAAATATTTAATTATGAAAAAGAGAGGAATTGTACTTTTTGCTACCTTGCTGTTTCCTGCTTTATTAACTGCACAGCCTCTTGCTACCAGGCAAAAGTATGATATTTCAAAGGAGAAAGTACTATACACCATTGGCTATGCCCACCTCGACACAGAATGGAACTGGGAATATCCTGCCACGATAAATCAGTATATCTGGAACACAATGGCAGATAACTTCAAATTGTTTGAGAAGTATCCAGATTATGTTTTCAATTTCACCGGTTCAAGACGATATAAAATGATGAAGGAATATTATCCCGAATCATTTAAAAAGGTTGCAGGCTACATAAATCAGGGACGATGGTTTGTATCAGGATCGTCAGTAGATGAAGGCGAGGTAAATATTTCCTCTTCTGAATCTGTCCTTCGCCAGGTACTCTATGGGAACCTGTTTTTCAGGAGGGAATTCAATAAAGAAAGTGTTGATTATATGCTGCCTGACTGTTTCGGTTTTGTAGCAACAATGCCATCGGTCTGGAGCCATGCTGGTTTACTGGGATTCTCAACACAGAAACTTACATGGCGATCCGCTAACGGTGTTCCGTTCAATGTTGGCTTATGGGAAGGTCCTGATGGAAAAAGTATAATAGCGTCATTGAATGCCACCGACTATACCGGACGTGTCGTTCCACGCCTCGACAGGGACAGTATCTGGAATGCCAGGTTGCAGGATGATATAAACCGTTACGACTTATCCTTCGATTATCGTTATTATGGTGTTGGTGATGTCGGCGGTGCACCGCGTGATGAAGATGCAAAGAATGCAGTCAACAGCCTGTATAAAAGTGACAGCAAATTCAAAGTTATTCTTACCTCTTCTGATCAGATATACAAGGACATCACTCCTGAGATCAGGTCAAAACTTCCTACCTATTCAGGTGATCTTCTTCTGATTGAACACAGTGCCGGATCAATGACCTCCCAGTCGTATATGAAACGTGCAAACCGTAAAAACGAAGCCCTGTCAAAATCGTCCGAACAGGTGGCTGCAATTGCTGACTGGCTGGGGAGTGCATCATATCCAACTGAAAAGCTTAACAATTCCTGGGAACTTTTACTAGGCAGTCAGTTTCATGATATCCTTCCCGGGACAAGCACTCCGAAAGCTTATGAGTATGCATGGAACGATGAATTTATTACAATGAACGGGTTTTCAGAGGTTTTAAAAAATTCCGTCAGCGCAATATCTCATGGTTTAAAAACTATGGTTGATGGCAGACCTGTTATAGTATATAATCCGGTGGCAATTGAAAGAGAAGACGTTGTTACTGCTGAACTTACATATGCGAAAATTCCACTAAATGTTAAAGTGTTGGATAAGAACAATAAAGAGGTACCATCCCAGATAATTTCTTCAACTGGTAATATAATTAAAATCATTTTTCTCGCTAAAGTTCCGTCAGCAGGTCTTTCAGTATTCGAAATCCGAGAGACAACCGAGAAACCGTCACATTCGGAATTATTGGTTACCAATGAGATCCTTGAGAATAGCTTCCTGAGGGTAAAAATTAACTCGAACGGGGATATTGCAAGTATTTTTGATAAGATGGCAAAGAAAGAAGTTCTGTCAAAGCCTGCAACTCTTGATTTTCAGCAGGAGCGGCCATCACAGTGGCCATCATGGAACATGGACTGGAATGACAGGAAAAATCCTCCTGTCGATTACATGAATAAAGATGTCACTGTAAAGATTATTGAACAGGGTCCTGTGAGAGTTGCATTGTCAATCACAAGGAAAGGTCAGAATTCTGAAATAACTCAGATCATAAGCTTATCGGCAGGTGAAGCCGGAAAGGTTGTAGAGGTAACAAATGAAATTGACTGGCAGTCGAAGGAGGTCAGTCTGAAAGCTGCATTCCCAACAACTGTGATCAATGAATTAGCAACATACAGTCTCAATACTGCTGCGGTTAAAAGATCTACAAATAATGATGTCAAGTTTGAGGTGCCTGGAAGGCAGTGGATTGATATCACTGACAGATCGAATAGTTATGGTGTCTCAATCCTTGAGGATTGCAAGTATGGGTCAGATAAACCGGATAACAGCACACTAAGACTTACACTGATGTACACACCAAAAGCTAATTCGTATTTATACCAGGGCACACAGGACTGGGGGATTCATAATGTAAAATATGGCATTTATCCGCACTCCGGTGACTGGGCTTATGCAAAAACTCCATGGAGAGGTTATTTTCTGAATAATCCTCTTATTGCTTTTGAGACTACAAAACATGAGGGAGATTTGGGAAGGGAAGTATCACTGGTAAAATCAAACACTCATCAGGTTGATGTGATGGCTCTTAAAAAGGCAGAGGAGAGCAAGTACTATATTGTCAGGGTTAATGAACTCTATGGTAAGAATGCGATGGGAGTTACAGTAAGTTTCCCGGGGAAAATTGTTGATGCATACGAAGTTAATGGTCAGGAAAAGAAAATCGGCAGTGCAGATTTCACCAACGGTGTACTCAATTTTGATATGACCGGATTCCTCATCAGAACTTTTGCTGTCAGATTGGAAAATCCTGTTGCCCAATTCTCAAAGCCAGTTCAGAAATCTATCGAGCTTCCATATAATGAGGACGGTATCAGTTTTGACACCAAAAGATCAGATGGGAATATTATTAATGGGTTGACGATTCCCGGCGAGCTGATTAACCCTGAAGTTGTCAGTGAAGATATCAGTTTCAAGATTGGCAATAGTAGTGATGGACAAAGAAATGTCCTGGCTTCGGATGGTCAGAAGATAAGCCTGCCGGCAGGTGATTTCAACAAAGTTTATTTTCTTGCAGCGGCAACTGAAGATACACAGGGAGACATCAAGGCAGGTAACCAGGTTATCCCCATAAACTTTCAATGCTGGACAGGATATGTTGGACAACACTATGGAAGAGTCCTTTACTTTAATAACATGAAAGTTGCTTCGATAACTAAAGCCTTTACCAAAAGGGATAATATTGCCTGGTTTGCATCACATCGTCATACACCTGAAATGAATGATACCTACCAGTACTGTTATCTATTCAAATATGAAATAGATCTGCCGAAAGGAGCCAAATCAATTATACTCCCGAAGAACACTAAAATTAAGATATTTGGTATTACAGTGGCTGGTAACAAAAATGATGACGTTATTCCTCTTCAGCTGCTTTATGATGACTTCAGAAATAACAAGCCTGTTCAGCTGAGAATCAAGGAATATGTTACTCCGGAAATGCAGCCATTAAAATACTCACAAAGACCACTGTTCAGTCAGAATATTGATGCAAGGCTATTGCCAAGAGTGAAATCTTATCTTAAAAGCATTGGGGCAGATACTATTGTAACTCCAACCCCACCATCATCAACTGACTTTGGTGATAAAAACTCAGGGAATGGAGTCACTGCAACATATTATGCTTCAGGGAAATCAAAAAACGGGAAGATATACAATAATGAAAAGTTCGATATCTCAAATATACTTGACTCCCGTAATGGAAAGCTTAAGGATACTGTTCTTTTTGATAATGGAGAGGGAAGGATTGTTGTTGATCTCGGGAAGCCAATAAGTATTGAAAAGATAAACATGTACTTTGATCAATTCAGAAACAGAGGTTCTCAGATCTTCACGATATGGGCTTCTGCGAAAGAGTCGCCTATAACAGGAATTCCTTCAGCCAATGGGTGGCAGTATGTTGGACCCTATGGAATTTCGGGGCGTGGAATAGCTTCTACAGGGACTTCATTCATATTTGATACTGGCCTCCAGTGTCGTTATATAATGATCATCTCCGACGGAAACTGGCACGGTACAGAATACCTGAAACAGCTGGATATAATTGAAAAGAGATGAAATAAATTAAAGTAGCGCAACCTTTTTTCTTTATTTATCATCAACTTATAAGGAATTACTGGCAATTGTTTCAATTATTTTATATTTTTATATTCTCAAATGGGTAGAAAACCTTGTCGGAGATAAAAAAAATAATAAATGGTTGTCTTGCCGGTAACAGGAGAGATCAGGAACTTCTGTACAGAAGACATGCGTCAAAGCTTTATGCAGTGTGTCTGCAGTATTCAGGTAATGATGAAGAAGCAAGAGATATTTTACAGGAAGGTTTTATAAAGATCTTTGAAAATCTAAGTCATTACAAACATGAGGGTTCTTTTGAAGGATGGATGCGCAGGATTACTGTCAATACCGCTCTTGAAAAATTCCGGAGCAGGCATAACTTATATCGTGTAGACGATATTGATACGATACAGGAGCCTGATGCAGAGCCTGATAATCAGGATTATGCGGGTCTTGAAGCGAATGACCTTCTTGAAATTATAAGGGAGTTGCCTCCGAAATACCGGATGGTATTTAACCTGTACGCTATAGAAGGTTATTCCCATAAGGAGATTAGTAAAATGGTAAATATTTCCGAAGGAACATCAAAATCGAATCTTTCACGGGCCAGAATTATACTTCAAAGAAGAGTAGGGTCATACACAGGCATCAAGAAGAGAGCAGTAAATGGATGAACGACGGGCAAATATTGATTTAGTCTTCCGAAACGGACTCAAGGATTACGAAGTACTTCCCCCGCCGGAGGTTTGGAATAGCATTCAGCCCGCTATCAAAATTAAACAAAGACCATTCATTCTATTAAGATCGGCAGCTATGATAGCTGTAGTTCTTGGTCTAAGTTTTATAGCCTACAAATTGAGCAGAGAAATTTCAACAGCTCCCGCAAGTCCCGAAATTGCATTTCAAATTGACTCATCTTCTCCTTTAACTGCTCCCTCCATAATGACTCCTTCTTATATTCCTGGTAAAGAAAAGAGCCTTATTAATTCTTCCCCAAAAACTTTTATTGCAGGTATCACTGAGAATCCTGTGCCCTCAGAAATTGAAAATGCTTCTTTCCCTGATGCCATAGCAACAGGAGAAACAAATAATATTCTGTTGGGCAGGTCTTTCACTATCAATGAACCGATCCGGCCGAGTCTGACTTCTGCAAATAAAAAAACAATTGAAATCAAACCTGTTGTTCCAGAGTATATTCCGGAAAGCAGCATAACTAAGCATACTGAAAGATGGTCTATAGGTGCAATGGCATCGCCTACATATTATTCCAGTTTCAGCTCAGATAACAGTGAGCTTTCCAATCAGCTGGCTGCATCAGAACAATCCCTTATATCATATTCAGGAGGTGTCTCCGTTTCGTATAAGCTTAATAAAAGATTCAGTATCCAGACAGGACTATATTATTCATCTTTAGGTCAGGAGATTGATGGTATTGCTTCTTTCGGGGGCTTTCAGAAGTATGATTATACAAAAGGAGACCATAATTTTGAAGTACTGACAACAAGTGGTACTGTTTATACAAACAATGCTGATGTATTTCTCATTTCTACTGGTCCGGGAGAAAGAATAATAACAGCATACACCAACGATGTTTTTGACCCGAAAAAAGCAAATCTTCAATATATAAATAACACATTAATCCAGAACTTCAGTTTTATTGAGCTTCCTGTTGTACTGAGGTATAAGATTGTCGATAAAGCTGTTGATATCAATCTGTTAGGAGGTCTGTCATATAATATGATGGTTGACAATTCTGTTTACACAACCGGCGATGGTGTTAAATATGTTATTGGCAAGACAGATGGATTAAATATGCTCACCGTAAGCAGTTCATTCGGATTGGGTATGGAATACAGCTTTTCGAAAAAACTTTCATTAAATCTCGAACCAACTTTCCGGTATTATCTTAATCCGTTCAATGAATTTGTCGGATCAACCACCCATCCATACTCATTTGGTGTCTTCTCCGGGATATCATACAGATTCTGATTTCTAAGCTGCGATCCTTTTCTAGCCAACTGTTGAAGTCTGCACAGGCAAAACTTTAACGCATGCCGCTTTGTGTAGAATATTCTTCATGTTAAACATCAGGTAATTTAGAATAGCCTGTGGCATTTAAGAAGTGTAAAAATATTACCTTTGCAGTTTATTTCTACTAGCATAAAAATAATGATAAATCCAAAAAGGAAATCAGTTCTTACCGTATTTGTTATGATAGGTACAATTATCATAATACTTTCTATTGCTGTCAGTTTTAAAGGATTTGGAACAAATCCGGTGATGCAGCAAAAGACTTTTGACAGTGTATATACTATCAGGTCATATAAAATGCCCGAAAATGTCACTTTTGCTGGTGAAAGAATGCCCCTTGATAATTTTGACACAAAGGAAAGTCTTGAGCGGGAGATACTTATAAGTGCATACAGGCACTCATCAACAATACTGATAATAAAAAGAGCAAACAGGTATCTCCCAATGATCGAAAAAATTCTGAAGGAAAATGATATCCCTGATGATTTCAA